>Ga0209045_1002388_pt1 | contig 13895 bp, 3 predicted proteins | sample SaaInlLV_10m_DNA_4_FD_184664 | JGI IMG/M metagenome (GOLD analysis project Ga0209045, IMG submission 184664) | Marine microbial communities from expanding oxygen minimum zones in the Saanich Inlet - Saanich Inlet SI072_LV_200m_DNA (SPAdes) (version 2) | ecosystem: Environmental > Aquatic > Marine...
CTGGCGCAGTTTCTGGAAACCATTTATCCCCAATTTCTGATACAACAATTATGTCGGCGCGCGGTGTAGGGTGTCATCAAATTGATCACGTAAAAACACAATTATGGTTTTCTGTTCCCACAATAATTGCAACATGCGTGGCGTTTATTGTTTCTGGATTTATGATGTTACACAAACCATTTGTAAATATTGCGGTTTCTATGACCGCTGGACTTGCAACAAACTTTATTATTCTTGGGATTTTAAATAAAGCGCGCGTGATTAAGAATAATTATAAATACCGTGGTGTTAAATAATTGTTTTACATGGAAAATTGATTTCTTTTGGTTGTTAAAATCTGTTGATTTTTAGTGCGTGTCTAACTTAAAGTACTTCCGTCTTCAATAGTAAAAACTATTATTTTTTCAGAAGATGGAAGTTTCTTTGATGCAAGATTATCTGAAGCAAATTTTTTATTATCTAATTATAATTCTATTTTACCCACTTTTTGTTGAGGGTACGGGATCATTAAATTGGTTTCCGGGGCTTGAAACTGGATATGAAATAAATGCAGTTGCAATGCGATCTGGAGTTAATGTTTCTAATCCTAATAAGCAATATATTGCATTTGGTGGAGTTGGTGATTATGTAAAAATTTATTCACTAGATTCTTCTAGTACGAATAATACTTTGCAATATTCTAATGCAAAAAATGATTTTAATGGTGAATTTATTAGTTGTTTAGCTTGGGAAGAAAGATACGATGCTAATCCTAATTTAGTTGTTGGCACTTGGGTTGCGGGTGGTGCGGCACTAACCACTTATTCTTTTGATCCAAGTGACGATGGATTTACAAAAGAAGATGAGATTGTATTTGCAAGTAATGATGGAACATTAATATATGATTTGAGTTGTAAAAAAGATGGTTCAAATTCATATGTTGCTGCTGTGGCCGGAGGTCTATTTCCAATTACAAACAAATGTCAGCTTATTGTTTATCAAATCTCTGAAAATGGAGATCTTACAGGAACAGCAACTAAATCTTTTTGGGAGCGTTTAACAACAAATATTGATGGTGATCCTGTTACGCAATATTTTGGATATGCACATCCAACATCAGTAAGTTGGAATCCTTCAAATAATTTCATAGCTACAGTTGCAGAAACAACTATAGAGTCTTCAAAAAATGTTGTGATTTATGAATTTACTGGAAGTGATTTTACTTATAAAAATGGAATATATTTAAATTATAAAACAGATCTTCCTTATAAAGTTGACTGGTCTGCAGATGGACAGTACTTAGCTGTTGGCACACAGATTTCCAATAAAGTGTATGTTTATGAAGTTGATTCTTCATCGGGAGCCTTTACTTATAAAGACAGTTATTCTGTTACAGGAACTCCGCATTCTATTTGTTGGATGAAATCAGAAAAAATTTTAGTTGGTGCAGGAAATTATTCCAAAGTTTTATCTTTTGATGGTTCTTCAATAAGCGAAGTTGAGTCATATAACTGTGGTACGCAAGTGAATTGTGCTAATTGGTCTTTCGGAAAAAGATATGCGGTTGTTGGTCTCGACAATACGGCTGCAAAAGAGCTCATGGTTGCAGAATTTAAATCTCCAGTAAAAGATAGAAATGTTATAAATACAGTTGCTGTCAGACCATCTGGTTCTGCATATGTTGCCGTAGGAGGAGACTCAAAAACTTTTTCAACATATTTGTATAATGAGTCCAACACCAATACTTTATATGTTGATAGAAATATTAGTAATGAAGATGATGCTGTTATAAATGCTTTAGCATGGTCAAGTACCGGAAGGTTTCTTGCTGTTGGAGGTGCTTCAAATAGTACAGAATTTCCAGTGGCTACGGTTTATTCGTTTGAAGATTTTCATGATATTGATTCAGATGTATTTGCGGAAAAATTTTGGGGTGGCAATTGGTTAAATAGATATAATTATGGTTCTGAAATTCGTGATCTTGATTGGAACAAGCCGACAAATCCAGAAACTGATCCAACGTATTTGGCAGTTGTTGGTGAGTTTGATTCTACGCATGAAGAATTAACGGTGTATCAATTAACTGGATCAAGTTTAATAGAAAAAGACACAGAAGATTATGGAACAAATGGTCCTGTAAATTGTGTTGGTTGGAGGCCGGAACAAAATCAATTGATTGCTGGAGGATTTAATCTTGATGGAAGCTCAGAAATTATTTTATATGACTTTGATGGTTCTAGTTTAAGTGTTAATACAACAAAGGGATTTACAGAGACTAGTGCAAAAGCAATTAGGGCATTTGATTGGCACCCAACCGGTAGTTATGTTGCAGTAGCATTTGTAGATAGGGTGTATGTTTTAGATGCATCTTTAAATGAAGTTCTCCCTTCTCCATATTATGTTCAATTATCAAGTGGATCTTACTATATCAATTCTGTTAAGTGGTATTCGGATGGAAGTTTGCTATTGATTGGTCTTGAAGATAGTCCAACAATTAGAATATATAAGTTTGAAAATGAAACTCTTACATTATTCAAAAGTGATAATAATTACAGTGAAATTAAATCAGTTGATTGGTTATCGAGTTTAAAACTTCGAGTTGTTGGAGGAGTTGCGGGGGGAAGTTTTGATTCGATAAAAACAGAAGATGGGGATTCTGTTTTGCTTACACAATCAAGTACTATTGATTGGTACATTCCAAATAATCCAAATAATGCAACTTATGTTGCAATGATAGATAGTGTTTCGGGCTTAACTATTTACGAGTACACAAATAATTCTTTAGTTGAAAAAGTATCATTAAATGATTTTACAAATACTCCGACATTTGTAAGGTGGCAACCAAATCATTCATATATAGTTGTTGGTGGGGATAATATTTATGAAAACAAAAATATTAAAGTTTATAAATTTGATAGCTCAGTTAGTTCGTTAAAAAGTGTATTTAGTGATAATTGGGGAAATGTTTCAAATTTTGAGTGGTTGATGAATGGCGATTATTTTGCTTTTTCTAATTCAGATACATTGTTTGTTGGCTTTTTTGATGATTCTAATTCAAACAATTTAATTTATAACGATTATGATGCGGTTGTTGATTGTGGGTCTAAAATTAATTCTATTTCGTGTACAAAAAATGATCGATATATTTCTGTCGGGTGCGACCAGGGAGCATCGTCTGAATTTCAAATTTATTTATTGGATAACGAAAGAGAATTAAAGCTTATTGGTAATCGTGATTATAATGGCAATGTAAATGTTGTTGGTTGGTCTCCAGATAATTCTCATTGTTATTGGGCGGGAGACACAGAAGACAATGTTGGAGTTTTGGGTATTGTAGGAGGAAGTCTAACTGGTATTGATTTACAACAATCATGGACACTAAATTACAGAGACGTGATGAAGGGGGTTGTAGATATAACGGATACTTTGCATTTTGGTGATAGTGCGAAAGTGGAATTAAATTTTTTTGGAAATATAGGAAATATTTTTGCTAGTGACAGCGTAGTAACATTGAGCAGGGATACAAACATTACAGGAATAATTATAGATGCTAATAAAACATTAAAAATTTTAGGGGGAAATCATACGCTTAATTTATTTCATGATCAAACACTTAGCAGTTTAAAAATTATTGGTAAAAATGTAATTTTTAATTGTCATAACAAATCAATAACACTGTATGAAGATAAAACATTGGGGGCTGGACATAATTCTATATTACATCTGAAAAATTGTACGCTTAATATTAATCATCACCAAAGTTTATTTTTGGAAACAGAAAGTTCGAAATTAATTTTAGAGAATTGTACTCTTGATCTTTCAAGTAATTTTTCGATTGATAAGGGTTCTTTAGAATTTCGTGGAAATGTTTCTGTTCAATCAAATGGGGAGTATGAGTTTGTTTGGAAAGGTTGCGATCATGTTATTAGTGCGGATAGTAAAGTTGAATTTCATTCTGGTATTACATTAATTATGCATCCTGTTTCTTCTTCGTCACAATTTTTAACGTTTGAAGATAAAAGCGCAAAATTAGTTTTAGATGGAGCATCTCTTGTTGCCGATGAAAATATAAATATTGCTTTTTCGGAGTGCAATTTTGTTGTAAAAAACAATGTTCAAGCAAGTACGGTTAATCGGATTATTGTTCCAGAGATATATGATTCCTCTTTGAGGTGTGCCGATGTTCCATATGTTGTTGATTGGTCTTCAAGTGGAAATTATTTAGCCGTTGGAGGGGATTCTTCTAGTTCGCAATATGATGTAAAAGTATATGAATATAATAATGGAAATTTATTATTAACTACCAGTGTTAATCTTGATGGAAATGCAAATGCCCTTGCCTGGTCTCCTAATGGAGATTATTTAGCAATTGTCGATATTGCTCATAACAGATGTTTAATTTATTTTTTTAGTGAAGAACAACTTTCTTTGTTTTGTATGATTGGTTTTGGAGATAAATGTTACGATGTCACATGGTCTCCAAATGGAGAATATTTGGCATTGGCCGGAAGTAATAATGAAGAGCAAATACAAATTTATCGTTTTACTGAAAGTGGTGTTGAAAAAATTGATAGTTTTGTAAATACATTTGCAAGAGCAATAGATTGGGATCCGTTAGGAAATTATATTGCGGTTGGTTATGGAACTAAAAACGAAGATAATGTTTTATCTATTTATGAATTTGATTTTACAAATGAATTATTAAATACGACAGCAATTGCTTATGATACTGCAGGTACGAGCAGTGTTAATTCTGTGAAGTGGTCTAATAATGGCAACTTCATAGCAATAGGTCAAAATAATGGGTTCGTAAAAGTTTTTGAGTTTAATAGAGAAACCCCAGATTTGGCTATTTTAGATTCAGTTGATGTTGGAACAAATGTTTACGGAATTTCATGGTCAAAAGATAATGATTATTTAGCATGTCAAAGTAATGATAATCAGCTTTCGGTATACAGTGTTGATGGAAGCGGGCTTGAATTAGTTTATGAAATAGACATTTAAATTGCGAAACATAATTTTTGTAAAAAAAGAGTAGTAGGAATGAAATTTTTCAATAAAGTTTTTTTTCTTATTTTTTTAAATTGTTTTTCTTACCTGTTTATTAAAGGTTCAGGTTCAATTGAAAAATTTCAAGGGGCGGATGTCAGTTTCAATGTTGATGCTGTTGCATGGAGGCCTGGAAATAGTGTTTCTGATCCATACAAAAATTATGTTGCAGCCGGTGGAACTTCTAATGATTTAAAAATTTATTCTCTTGATACTTCGAGTACAGGAAATTCTTTTCAACTTCTTGATTCGGATAGTGACTTTGTTGGTTCTCAAGTCAATGCTTTAGATTGGGAGTGGAGGAAAACAACAGATCCTTATTTAATTGTTGGGGTTGATAATGAGAGTTCTGGAAACGCTATTTATGTTTATGATTTCAATTTAAATACAACAAGCTTATCGAAAAAACAAAGTTACAATTTTAGTGATCATGAATACTGGCCGTATCTGGATCAATATTGTGGTTCAAATCCAACAGTTGTATATGATCTTAGTTGTGGCAAAGTTGGTTCGAATTCTTATGTTGCAGCCGTTGCTAAAGTTCCAAATAAACGTTTATGGACAAGGTTGGTGTCTTCTTATTGGAATGAATTAAGAATTTTTAAAATAAACGATGGAACAGGCGTTCTTGAAAGTAAAGATTACAAGGTTTTTAAAAATAAAAAACATCATAGAATTATTGAATTGACAGATTTACTTAGTTTGCTTGGAAGTGAAATTGGAGAACTGAATAGTTGGTTTGTTTGGGAAAAAGTATTTACAGAATTGGTATTTGGAGCTTGGGGAAGAGGAAGTATTCAATTTGATTATAATGATTTAGAGGATTTGCTTAATTTAGATGGCTTTTGGGATTGGTTGCTTACGAAGGGTTTTTCAGTTTTGTTTAATGCTTTTAATTTTGATTGGTTACTTTCTTATTGCGATAGTAATTTTTCTTTGGGAACATTTTTTGATTTATTTGATCAAGATCTTTTAAATGCTGCTCTTAATCTTGTCAGAAGTAATATGGATGGGACACGTGGGTGGTGGGATGATTTATTGGATGATATAGTTGATTTGTGGGATGACTTTGCTGGTTTTATTACAAGTTTGTGGGGCAGTGTTCAGGGTTTTATTGATGCGCTTGGGACTCTTGGCATAACTACTTTATCAGCGTTGTGTAGTTTTCTGGAGCTTTCAGCAGAAGATTTTTTTGGTCTTTTTAAATTTAATGATTTTTTTAATTGGGTGTCTAGTAATGTTATTGGAAGTCTTCCTGTTCGTTTAGCTGATGAAAAGAGTGAATTCACACGAGGAAGAAGTGCTGCTAGTAATTTTAAAAATCTATTTGGAGGAAGCCAATTATTTGATTGGTTAGAAGATCTTGCTATTGCTGCATTGTCTGAATTGTGTGATTTAATTGATTTGAATGCTGTAGTTGATTTAATAGCAACTAAAGTGGATGACGTGTTGAGTTCGGATTTATTCGAGTGGTTTTCTTTGCCAGAACCATTTGTATCTCATGGTTGGGATGAACTTGGGGTTTGGTCTTCTAAAGAAGTTTCAACAGTAAAATGGAATCCAACAAGTGGTTTTATTGCTGTTGCAGGAACCGGGGCATCTGTTAGAGATTGGGAAGATCCATTGCAAGGTTTATTGTTTCCAATGAACGTCAAAGATTATTTTGGATTAGGAGAAGACGAAGCAGAAGATGATATTGTAGAGCGTGAAAATAATATTGTAGTTTATGATTTTGATGGAACTTCTTTAACATATAAAAATGGTGTTAGTTTTGAGCCGAGCAATTTAGCGTTTTCTTCGTTGGACTGGTCCCCTGATGGTAAATATTTGGCGATTGGAGTTAATGAAGCGGTTGCAGGAATTGTATTGCCGTATAGTTCTATGTGTTATGTATATGAAGTTAATTCTAGCGATGGCCAATTTACTTTTAAAGATTCATATGCTCTTACAGGAACAATAGATTCTGTAAGTTGGAAAAAATCAGATTATATTTTGGTTGGTTTAAATCTTGACTTAAATAGTTATGGAATTCATGCATATAAAAACGTGGCTCTTTCTTTTGATGGTACATCTTTGGAGCAAGCTGCGAGTACAGATTTATCTTATACTTTAAGTATAAATTCGGTTGATTGGTCTCATGGTGGTAGGTATGGTGTGGCCGGATGTAAATTTGGAACAGGAACAGAACTTAATGCTATAGATTTTATATCTCCAGCAGAAGAAGATCTTGATTCGATAAAAACTATTGGTTGGAGACCGGGGGTTTGGGATACAACTAGTAGTGAACTTACTTCAACTATTGCTGTCGGTGGTGATAAAAAAGCATTTAAAATTTATTCGTACAACGGATCAAGTGCTACCGAATTAGGAAGTTCGCATTCTAGATGTATTAGTAACGAAACAGGAATTTTTGTAAATAGCGCTTCTGTAAATTCGTTAACATGGTCTACTAATGGAAAGTATCTTGCTGTTGCCGGTGAAAATAATAGTGTGGATTTTCCGGATCTACTAATTTACTCATTTGAAGATCATGGGGATATTCCGGCAAAACAATTTTCAGAAGCTTTTTGGGGAGGAAGTTGGGATAATCGATATAATTATGGTGCAAATATTAGAGGTGTTGATTGGAACAAGCCTTCGAATTTAGATGATGATCCAACGTATTTATCAATTGTTGGTGAATACGATTCTTCTCATGAAGTGTTAACGGTGTATCAATTAACAGGTTCAAGTTTAATTACAAAAGACACAGAAGATTATGGGACTAATGGTCCGGCAAATTGTGTTAGTTGGAGACCAGGCCAAAACCAGATACTTGTTGGTGGTTTTAATATTGATGGAAGTTCGGAAATTATTTTATACGATTTCGATGGATCAAGTTTAAGTGTAAGTTGTACAAAAGAATTTACAGGTGTTAGTGGTAAAGCAATTAGAACTATTGATTGGCATCCTAGCGGAAATTATGTTGCGGTTGCATTTATCGATCGAGTGTATGTTTTTAATACTAGTTTGGATTATATTTTAACGTCTTCTTATCTTCAATTATCAGATGGAGCTCATTATATAAATGATTTGAAATGGGATTTAGAAGGTGAATTTTTATTGGTGGGGCTTGAGAATGATCCAGAAATAAAAATTTGTGAATTTGATATTACAACTACGCCAACATTAACTTTATTCCAAAGTGATAGTAGCTATTCGAACGAAGTTAAGTCGGTAGATTGGTCTATTGGTTCTAGGTATAGAGTTGTAGGTGGTTTGGAAAGTGGTGTTCCATATGTTGCAGAAATTGAATATACAGAGACGGTTACTTTAGTAAAAGTTGATACTGCAGATTGTAATCCTGAAAACTCTTGTATAGCAGCTGGTGAAGATAAAAAAACATTAGAAATTTATTCTGTAAGTGGAGAAACTGTTTCTTTGTTAGGTGCGGGTAATGTTAGCAACGAAGATACAGCAACTATTAATGAAGTGTGCTGGTCACCATGTAGTCGTTATATTGCGGTTGGTCTAAAACCGGATAATGGAGATTATGCACCATTAAGAATATATGAATTCGACGGAACAACTACTACAACAAAAACCCAATCCTATTGTAATAGTAGTTGGTCTTTTAGAAATTCAGATAGTGGAATGATTACATCTATTGATTGGAATACTCCGGATAATCCAATGGTAGATACATTATATATTTCTGCTATTGGTAATTGCATAAATGATTCAGTTGGTTTAGTTATACATTCTTTAAATGCAAATACTTTATCAATTTTAACTACTACCATCTTTGATAATCTTCCCGCATTTGTCAGATGGCAACGATATACAAATTATTTAGCTGTTGGTGGTTACAATATTGATGGAACAAAAGATTTAAAAATTTATAAATTTGATAGTAGTGAAGAAAGTGTTACAGAAGTATTTGGAGAAAGTTTGTGGGGTAGTTCTCCTGGTGCGTCTTCTTTTGATTGGTCACCAGATAATAGTTATTTTTCTGTGAGCAGTACAAACACTTTGTATATTGGTCATTTTGATACTTCCAATTCAGATAGTTGGAATTATAGTTGTGCGGATGTTTCTGTTGATTGTGGTGCAACAATTAATTTTGTTCAGTGGTCTAACAATGGTTTATATATAATTGTTGGTTGTGATAATGGTGTAACTTCAGAAGTACAGGTTTATTTTTTTGATGGCAGAAGTACGATTCAACTTGTTGATAATAAAGAATATTCCGGTTCTGTAAATTCTGTTGGTTGGTCCAAAGATGATTGGTATTACTACTGGGCAGGAGATGCAGAAGTTGAAGTTTTTGTTGAGAAAAATGATTTTGAAAGAACATGGACTGGTGTCATTGGGCATTCAGTTTCAAAAAGTGTCATAGCATTTTCACCTAATGAAAATGCACTTGCGATTTTAAACAATAGTGGTGAATGCAAACTTCTCAATTTTCATAGTGAGGTTGTTGAAGAAATTTCAACAGCAACAATTGCGTTTGAAGAATCAACACACGGTGTGTTTTTTGATATTTCGCCAAATGGTAATTACATTGCGGTTGTTGATCAGGTAGCAGAGGAAATGCAATTGTATGATGCAACTGACGATGAATTAGTATTTCTTTCAAGTACTACTTTAACTACAAGCGATGATATTTATTATGTTGATTGGTCGCCAAACGGTAATTACGTTGCATTAAGTGGAAGTACAAATTGTTCTATTTATGTTTATAAATTAAATGGTACAAGTTTTAATCAAGTTATAGAATTAGATGTTGGAATAGGGACGGCAAGGCAGGTAAAATGGTCACCTGATGGTAGGCACATAGCATTTTGTCGTGTTTTAAGTTCAACAGATAATAATGATCTTATGATTTATCAATTTAATAATGACAGTTTAATAGAAGTGGATACTGTCAATCTGGGAACATCCCCCGATTATTTATTTTCTGTTGATTGGTCTCCTAATGGAAACTATATTGCATTGGCTGGAGCAGAATTAGAAAGTCCAGATGCAAATGAATTAAAAATTTATAGTTTTGACGGAAATTCGCTTTCTCATATAACTAGTTATAATACACAATCTCTTTTGTGTGTTAGTTGGAATCCTGACAGCAAATATTTGATAGCCGGAGAATTCGATGGAAGTGCTCCGTATAAAGCACACCTATTTTATTTTGATGGTTCAACGATTACTTCAAAATATGAGTTTGTGAAAGATGGAACAGTTTCTGATATTCGCTGGGATTCTCAAGGGCGTTATGTAATTATCGGGCATGGTGATCAAGAAATAGAAACAGCAGATTCATTTTATGTTTGCGAATTTAATAGATCCGCAGAAACGTTAGATGAAATACAAAGCTCAACAGTATTTACCGATGTAAATTATTATTCAACAGTTCGTTGGTTTCCTGATGGAGATAAATTTGCGGTTGCAGGGTATTCTGATTTGAAAATGTATGATTGGGATGGAGTTCCTCTTTGTAAGGCTTCTGAACTAAATTTGGATGTGTCTTATGCAAGATACATTGAATCAATTAAGTGGTCGCCCGATGGAAATTATCTGGCGGTTGCTATGTATCAGGAAGATTCAGTTGGTGTTGATGTTTATAAATTTGATTCAAATAAGACACTGACTCTTTTTCATGGCGCACAAGTTGATTACGGAACAGCGGCTTGTTCTGTTGATTGGTCGTTTGATGGAAATTTTTTAGCGGTAGGTGGAGTTTTTCCTAGTAGTGGAAATGCGTTGCAGGTTTATAGATTTAATAAGCAAAGTTCTTTAGTTTTAACAACATCCATGGTTTATGGTACTTATATTCGCGCAGTAGCTTGGGCTCCAAACGAAAATTATCTTGCTGTTGGTGGAGCAAGTCCTACTGATAATCATGAACTTCAAATTTATTATTTAAATGAGAACGATTATTTAGAAACAGTTACACGGAAAATGTATGGCAATATAATTAATGGAATTACATGGTCTCCTGATGGGAGTAGTTTAGCTGTTGGGGGAAGGATTCCAGACGATGGTAACGAATTGCAAATTTATGAATTTAATTCAACAACAAGTGAACTTATTGATAAAGATGGAGCAGATTTTGGTGACGAAATATGGTCGGTTGCATGGTCTTATACTGGAAATTATATAGCGATAGGAGGAGATTCACCAGAAGGCGACAATGAAGAAATTCAGGTTTATCATTTTGATAACGGAAACCTTGAGTTTAAAGATAGGGTTGATTTTGGAACGCAAGTAAGAACCGTTGCTTGGGCTTCCGATAAAAATTGTCTTGCTATCGGAGGACTAACTTCTACCGACGGTTATGAAGTTAGGGTTTATTATTTTGATGGCTCATCGCTTATTTTAACATCGCAGATGAATTATGGTGATGAAGGACAATCTGGAGTTTTTGGTATTGATTGGTCGCCAGATGGTAATTATTTGGCAGCAGGTGGATATAGGCCAGATAGCGGGAAAGAAATTCAGGTTTATCCTGTTAGTTGGGATTATGGTGAGATTTCAGAAACAAGTAATGTTCAAATGACTATCGAAATGTCTGATGTAACATTTAATCCTTCAAAAGGATTTACTCTTGAAAATATGAAATTGCGAGTGAAATAAAGTTGCTTACGGAATAAGTAATGAAGAAATTTTTTTTAAGTATATTTTTTCTTTTTATTGTTTCTCAACTTAATCCGATATTAATTCTTGTTCATGGGACTTGGGCTTGTTTTGAAGAAGTACCAGAAGAATTTACAGAAAAGTTGGGAGTTCTTATGGTTGATTGGCGGCCTTTACAGTGGGGTGGCCAAAATACACATTTTGCGAGAATAAAAGCAGCAAAACAACTTGCTATTATTGTTTTGCAATATTATTACACATCACCAGATGAAGAAGTAATTTTAGTTAGTCATAGCCATGGTGGAAATGTTGTAAATTTTGCAAGCAAACTTTTGTATGATCCTTTTGAAAATACTAGTGTTGGGGATGCGGATGAGGGGGATTTTTTGGAAGATTTTTTTCGGGGACATTCTTTTGATGAAAGCGACAAAACAGTTGATGAAAAAAACACATTATGTGAAACAGAGTCTGGTGGAGATTTAATTTTTAAAGAAAACAGTGACGATAAAGTAGAATCTGGGGATGTAGTTTATCGGAATATGCCTACAGTTGGAGATGAAGGTGCGATTGGAAGTGGATTGAAAGATTATATAAAAAAAGCATGGAAAGATGTGCAAGTTAAGCGAAGAATTCTTGAGAGTATATACGGAAAGCAAAGTAAGAAATATAAAGTTGATTATGCAATTTATATAGCAACACCAATTTGTCCAACAAATTATACTCCAAATATGAATGTTATTGATAAGGGAATTCTTCTTTATTCAAATTGGACAAATGTTGAAGGTACGTACTGGGAAATTGGATTTGGATATGGACCAGATTTTGGGGATTTAGGAGATTATTTACAAACAAAAGGAAGTGAAGTTGTTGAAGGTACGGTTGATCAGACATATCCGCTTAATGATCGTTTGACAAATATAGGAGTACAGAAAAAAATTGGTGGTTCTTATTATGATCCTTATCATGCAGAAATTCCAAATGTTGATGATTATCCAAATGTTGAATATGAATACGATGCTTTTGTATTAGATCCTGAAATAGTTGATGGTTTATTAAATTTGCGAACAACAGATACCATTTATGGGAGTAATCATCTGGCACGTTATGAAGATGGGGTTAGGATGTATCTTATTTCTTAAATTCTTTGGAGATAGATTTTTTAGTTCTCAAAATTTGTTGATTTTTAACACATATCTAACTTAAAGTACTTCCGACTTTAAAAGTAAAAAACAATATTGTGAACGTTGAAAAAAATTGAGTTACATCTATGAAGAATTTCTTCAGCAAATTTTCCCAAGTAATATTTTTGGTTTTTTTATTTATGGAATTTAAAGGGTTTGCTGGAGATCGTAGTGTTGTATATTCAGTTGCGTGTAGATCTGCAGACGAACCAGATATTGCGGTGGGCGGTGATTCAAAAACATTTTCTTTGTATTTATATAACGGGTTAGATTCTTTGGATGTGAAAATTGACAGAGATATTAGTAGTGATAATAGTGCTGTAGTAAATTCATTAGCATGGTCAAGTACAGGAAGATTTCTTGCGGTAGGAGGAACTCCAAATGATGCAGATTTTTCCGCAATAAAAATTTATTCATTTGAAAATTTTGATGATGGTGATTCTGATTTATTAACAGAAAGTTTTTGGGATGAATCTTGGTCTAATAGAAATGCTAATGGACCAGATGTTCGCTGTCTTGATTGGAATAAACCTACAAATTCCGATACAGATCCGACATATTTAACAGTTGTTGGCGAGTTTGATTCTACACATGAAAAGTTAACTATTTATCAATTAAATGGTGCATCAAGTTTAACAGAAAAAGTTACTCAAGATTATGGAACATATGGTCCTGTAAATTGCGTTAATTGGAGGCCAGGGTATGACCAGTTGGTTGTTGGTGGATTTAATTTAGACGGAAGTTCAGATCTTATTTTATACAGTTTATTTGGTTCTACTTTAAATATTGGAGCAACAAAAGATTTTACAAGTACAAGCGCCGAAGCAGTTAGGACGTTAGATTGGCATCCCGATGGTAATTATGTAGCGGTTGCATTTATAGATCGTATATATATTTTTGATTCAAGTTTAAATGAGGTTCTTCCGTTTCCTTATTACCTTAAACTATCAAATGAAGATCATTATATTAATTCTATTAAATGGAGATCTGACGGAAATTATTTATTAATAGGATTGGAAAATAATCCAGAAATTAAGATTTGTGCGTTTGAAAATGAAACTCTTTCTTTGTCGG
>Ga0209045_1002398_pt1 | contig 13852 bp, 8 predicted proteins | sample SaaInlLV_10m_DNA_4_FD_184664 | JGI IMG/M metagenome (GOLD analysis project Ga0209045, IMG submission 184664) | Marine microbial communities from expanding oxygen minimum zones in the Saanich Inlet - Saanich Inlet SI072_LV_200m_DNA (SPAdes) (version 2) | ecosystem: Environmental > Aquatic > Marine...
CGCGAAGGTCAAGATCTCGGGCTTCGACGGCAATCAGGTGCGCATCATGACCCAAGATAACCTCGAGGGCGACCGCGAGTGCGGCCTCGTTACGAGGTTGTCGAACGAGGGCTTCACCGCCCCCGCGCGCAGCTTCGGTTATGCTATTGCCGCAGGCGAGGCAAACTGAGCCAGTCATTTGTTTGCAAAGCGGAGGTCTTTGGAATTGGTGGCCAACGGAATGAAAGAGATTCAGAGAAGAGAGTTCCTGAAACAGTTGGGTATTGTCGGTGCAGCGTTTGTGGCCGCCGGCCTGTTAAGTGTCGCCGGCGCTTTGGCCGCCGCAACCCAACCCAACATTCTGCTGATTACAGTGGATGACATGAACTTTGATACGCCCGGCTGTTTCGGCGGGCCGGCGGATCTGACACCGAACATCGACCGGCTGGCTTCCGAAGGCATGCGCTTTGAGCGCGCCCATGTGACGCTTGCGATCTGTCAGCCATCAAGGCAGTGCCTGATGACCGGACGTTATCCGCATAATGCCGGCTTCCGCTGGTTTGAGCCGGTATCTGCTGAAACGCCGGTGCTGCCGGAAATCCTGAAAGAGCAGGGCTATCTCAATGCCTGCTTCGGTAAGGCCAATCATATTCAGCCGGAGGCGCGCTATCAGTGGGACGAAAGATTCAACCAATATGAACTGAGAGGCGGCCGCAACCCCGCCCACTACCGGGAGTTGTGTAAAGCCTTCATTCAGCGGGCAGAATCTGCCGGTAAGCCGTTTTTCCTGATGGCCAACTCGCACGATCCGCACCGCCCGTTCCATGGCGCGGACGACGAAGTGCCCTACAAGGCCAATTTTGAAAAACTGGGCGGCACATTTGCCACCCCTTCTAAGGTCTATTCCGCGGATGAAGCCATCGATGTCGGCTTCCTTCCGCCGACTCCGGAGGTGAAAAAACAGGTGGCTCAGTACATGAGTACCTGCAGCCGCGCCGATGATACCGTCGGGGAAATTCTGCGCGCACTCGACGAAACCGGGCATCGCGACGACACCCTTGTCATTTTTCTCTCGGACAACGGATCGCCGTTTCCCTTTGCCAAGGGGAATGTGTATGTGAACGGCACCCGCACGCCGCTGATTGTCAGCTGGCCGGGCCGGGTGGCCGCCGGATCGTTGGAAGCCGACGACTACGTCAATGGCATCGATTTGATGCCGACCGTTTTGGAAGCGCTGGGTCTGCCGATTCCGGAAGGAACAGACGGACGCAGTTTCCTGCCGTTACTTGAAGGCAAGGAACAGGACGGCCGCGATTCGACCGTGACGACGTTTTATAATGTCTATCCGGTTGCAGGCGGTCACCGCCCAGACCTGTCCAGGTGGCATCAAATGCGCTGCCTCCACCAAAACGGAACCGCTTATATCTACAACGGCTGGTCGGACGGAGAAATGCAATTTGGGCCGCTGGGCATCCCAGAGATCCTGAACGAGATGAAGCAGTTAGGGCACACCGAGCGCCACGATATGTTCCGGTTCCGTTGTCCTGAAGAGTTGTATCGCACGAGCACCGATCCCGATGCGCTTAATAATCTGATGGATCACCCGGAGCGCAAAGCGCAGACCCAGCAAATGCGAAAGAAGCTGTTGGCGTGGATGGAAGCGGTTAACGACACCGACCTGCTGCCGGAGTTTAAGGTGGTCGTTCGTGACGGCGGCGTTACCGAACAGACCCCGCGCGGCGAAGGGTATTTGAAGGCGAAAGCGGCCGAACCGGTCGCGGGAAAACCTGGCGGAAACAACCATTAGAAAACCGAATCAAACCGAACGAGAAAAATGTATTATGAAAAATGTTACCATCACCCTCTTATCTGTACTTGCGTTTTCAATCGCATCACTGGCCCAAACATCGCCAGAGAAGCCAAATATTCTCTTCATCATCTGCGATGATTTGAATGATTTCATTGGGTGCTATGGAGGACATCCTCAAGCGATTACACCCAACATGGATCGGCTCGCCGAACGCGGCGTTCTTTTCGAAAACGCGGCGGTTCAAATTCCGGTTTGTCTCCCGTCACGCTCCTCCATGATTCATGGGCTCTATCCACAAACGATTCAGTTCTTCGACACACTCACCCCCCTCATCGTCCAAGGACCTCACCTGAAAAAACGCCTCTACAGCTATATTGAGTTTTTTAAAGACAACGACTATGCCGTCTACGGAACCGGCAAGGTCTACCACAACCAAATGGCACCCAAGGATACATGGGTGGACAAGGACGGCGACTCCATCTACAGCGTTCCGCCAAACTGGGGGCCCTTCCCCGGTAATGCAACGATGCCAAAATTGTCGATGACCATAAATGGTCGTGAGCAATATACAAAAGACCCAGCCTTTGCAGGCATGACAGAGATGTGGACCCTTTCGTCAACGGCGAACTCCATTGGAAAGCGTCACCCGAACCGCCCTGCAAACTATAATCACGGCACCACCTATGCATCATTGGATCAAATACCGGAGGGCGACGGCTATGATGGATGGTATTCCTATGACAAACCCTATCGCTATGTGAGCGAGGACGACCGCGATCCAATGCCAGACGAAATGTCGGCGGAATATGTATCGAACCTGCTCAAAAAGAAGTTCGACAAACCATTCCAGATTACCGTCGGCTTTGTGCGTCCACATACCCCGCTCTATGCGCCGAAAAAATATTTCGATCTGTACCCGATTGAAACCCTCAAACTCTCAGAAGGAATCAAAGCAAATGACATCGACGACATCTGCGAAGACCTCGGACGCAATCAGGCAAAACCAAAAATCAAATACGGATCGCACGGTTTTAATGAATATAACATTCTGATGAGCCACGACGATGGACAAGGGCTTCTCGAATTCACCCAGGCCTATTTGGCCTGCGTCTCCTATGTCGACGCCCAGCTCGGCAAGGTGCTGGATGCACTGGATGCCAGCCCATACGCCGACAACACCCTCGTTGTCTTCACCTCCGACCACGGCTATCACATTGGCGAAAAAGAACAAATATTCAAAGGCTCACTGTGGGAAGAGTCGCTGCGCGTTCCCTTTATTGTTGCCGGCCCGGGCGTGAAAAAAGGCGCACGCTGCACCAAACCCATTTCCTGGATTGATATTTTCCCGACCCTGATCGACTACGCGGGATTTGACGGAAACCCCAATGCGAAATTTGACGGTCCCAAGCTGGACGGCTTTAGCATTCGTCCTCTGCTGGAGAACCCACAGGGCGACTGGGAGGGTCCCGACGTGAGCTTGAGCGCTCTTGGACGTAATGTGAACAAGCGATCCAAAAAACCCGACCGCTGGGCGCAACACTATTCCGTTCGCTCCGAACGCTTCCGCTACATTCGAACCAATAGCGGACAAGAGGAACTTTACGACTGCGAACGCGATCCTCACTGCTGGAAAAACATCGCGGACAACCCCGAATATCAAGACATCAAAGAATCCCTCCATGCTCAGATGAAGGAGCTCGTTGGAAAACCAGTCGCCTTTGATGTAAGCAAAGCATGGCGCAAGCCAAACCCCGGCGAATAAGATTCATTTCCCCTCAAGACGCTTAAGACAAAAGAGGGGGGAGGATCCGAATAGGTCGGATTGCTCCCATAAATATTGATTAAACTAACTAAATACGGTTATGCAATTTGACAGAACCTAAAACGAATACAGGAGAACCAATGATGGGAATTGAAGATATACACAGAAGAGAGTTCCTGAAACAGTTGGGTATTGTCGGTGCAGCGTTTGGCGCGGGACCGCTTTATGGAATGGGGCGTTCAGGGAATGCGTTTTCATCGAATATGATCTGGGTGGAGGCCCAGTCGTTCGCCGACAAAGGCGGCTGGGTGGTCGATCAGCAGTTTATGGATCAGATGGGCGCGCCTTATCTGTTGGCGCGCGGCATGGGTGTTCCTTGCAAGGATGCGACGACGTCGGTGAAGGTGCCCGTGCGGGGGCAATACCGCGTTTGGATTCGCGCCTGCAACTGGAATGCGCAATGGTCGTCGGAGGCCGCCGGGCCATTTATGTGCATGGTGGACGGCAAGCCGCTTGGAAAGATGTTCGGAAAAGGCGAAGAAGGCTGGCTGTGGGAAGACGGCGGCGTGATCTCCATCGAACAGCATGAGATCCAGTTGGCTCTGCGCGACCTGACCGGTTTTAACGGGCGCTGCGATGCCATTCTATTTTCGAAAGACCTCGATTTTGTTCCGCCCAATACGCCGGAGACCCTGCGGGATTTACGGCGTTCCGCTCTGGGGATGAGCGAGACGGCTCCGCTCGCCGGGTCCTACGATCTGGTTGTGGTTGGTGGTGGTGCCGCCGGGGTGACCTGTGCGATCAGTGCATCGCGCCTGGGGATGAAAACCGCTCTGATCAATGACCGTCCGGTATTGGGCGGTAACAACAGTGACGAAGTCAGTATTCCGGCGCAGGCCCAGGTGTGCTTGCCCCCTTATTCCAACGTGGGTCGGGTCGGGCGTGATGTGGCCGCTACTCAGGAGCAAGTGGTTGAAGGATGGAAAACGCAGAAGAAAAGCATTCATAGCATCATGAAGTTGGAGTTGGTTCAGGCCGAAGATAATCTCGATTGCTACCAGAATATGCGTTTGACGAGGGTTGCCATGTCGGGGGATCGCATCCGATCGGTCACCTGCCAGCACACCGTAAACAGCTCCGAGCTGCGATTTGAGGCGCCTATGTTTGTCGATTGTTCGGGGGATGGCAACCTTGGCTATTTGGCAGGGGCCGAATTCCGGATGGGCCGGGAGGCACGGGCCACCCACGGTGAATCGCTCGCACCGGAAATCGCAGACAACCTGAAGAACGGCACGTCCAGCCCGTGGACCGCCCATAAGAGATCAAAGGCTTCTGAATTTCCGCTCTGCCCCTGGGCGGTTCAATTTGATGAGAAGATGTTCAATCCCGATTTCTACAAAAATAAATATAAGGAATTTCCCGTCTACAAAACGGGCGGCGGCTGGTACTGGCAGAGCGGGTGGGATAAGGATACCGTCAAGGAGGCGGAACAGATTCGGGACTATAACCATCTTGCGATTTTCGGCTATTGGTCCTTCATAAAAAACAAGAGCGCCCGACGGGATGAGTTCATTCATTACAAAATGACGCGCAATGATTATGTGAACGGAAAGCGCGAATCCCGCCGCCTGCTCGGCGATCACATCCTCACACAGCACGATGTGGAGAATAAGAACACCTACAAGGATGCGTTCGTGTACGGGACGTACATGATTGATATGCACCATGGACGGACTCAATCGCCTTTCCCGCACGGAGGATTCCTGCTTGGGAAGCATGTGACAAACAAGGCGAGTCGCAATCCGGATCGTGCCTATGAGGGGCACAATATGGATCCGTACCCGATTCCGTTTGGGAGCCTCTATTCGAGGAATATTCCCAACCTGATGATGGCCGGGCGCTGCCTCAGCGCTTCGCACATCGCGCACAGCACGGCGCGGTTGATCTATACGACTACGATGATGGGCGAGGTCGTCGCCATGGGTGCCTCGCTGAGTCTCAATCACGACTGTACTCCGAGATCTGTGCGGCAGAACCATCTGGAGAAACTTCGCCACCTCGCCGAGAACGGAGTTCCGCTTAGAGCATGAGTATAACGAAGAGGAAATAGGGAATGGCCAGAAAAGAGATTCGAAGCACACAGGAGGGGTCGGAAGTGAATGGTGTAAGGGAAGCACGCAATCACACCATGCTGTTGGTTGAGGCTGAGGCTTTCACCGACAAAGGGGGATGGGTCCTGGATCAGCAGTTCATGGATCAGATGGGCTCCCCATACCTCATGGCGCACGGCTTGGGAAAGCCTGTTAATGATGCGACGACGACGGTGAAGGTGCCCGAACAGGGCGACTACCGGGTCTGGATCCGAGCCTGCAATTGGACCGCCCCATGGTCCTCGGAGGCTGCGGGAAGATTCGAGTGCGTGGTAAACGGCAAGAAACTTCGGAAAACGTTCGGCTGCGGACCGGAAGGTTGGCTCTGGGAAGATGGTGGCGTGGTCTGTGTTGATACACACGAGATCCAGTTGCGTCTTCACGATCTCACTGGGTTTAATGGACGCTGCGATGCCGTCCTCTTGTCGAAAGACCTCGACTTTACTCCCCCCAATTCCACGGACGCCCTGCGGGCTTTCCGACACGACGCCTTGGGCCTGCCGGAGAACGCGCCCTGCGCTGGATCCTATGACCTTGTCGTGGTCGGGGGCGGCGCCGCCGGATTGTGTTGCGCCCTTAGCGCGGCACGGCTGGGATTGATAACAGCCCTCATCCACGACCGACCCGTGCTGGGCGGCAACGGCAGTTCGGAGGTCGGTGTTACCGCGGGCGCCGAAGTGTGTCTGCCTCCGTATCCGAAGGTGGGTCTGGTCACACGAGACGTGACCGCTGGCTTATCCAAGAATGAGTCCGGCGAAAACCGGACGAGCAAGGATCGGTACAAATGGGAATTGGTGCAGGCTGAAGACAACCTCGACTGCTACCTCAACATGCGTCTTACACGTGTTGAGATGTCGGGAGACCGTATCCGCTCGGTGACCTGTCAGCACATTGAGAACGGTACCGAGTCGCGCTTCGAGGCCTCCCTGTTTGTTGATTCCTCGGGCGACGGGAATCTCGGTTATCTGGCGGGCGCGGCGTTTCGGCAGGGGCGGGAGTCAAAGGTGGAAACCGGCGAATCGTTGGCGCCAGACAAGGCTGACAGCATGAAGAACGGAACCTCAAACCTGTGGTTCGCTGAGGAAACGCAGGAGGAAGACGTCTTTCCGCTCTGCCCGTGGGCAATATCTTTCACCGAGGAAATGTTCCACCCGGATTTCGGCGACTACATCTACAAAGGATTCCCAGCCTACGATACGCAAGCCAGGTGGTTCTGGCAGAACGGCTGGGAACAGGACACGGTAAATGATGCGGAGAGAATACGGGATTACAACCTCCTCGCAGCGTTTGGCTACTGGTCGTTTATGAAAAATGAGAGCGCCCGGCGAAACGAGTTCAAACGGTGGAAGTTGTGGCGGGTCGATTATGTCAACGGAAAACGCGAGTCGCGCCGTCTACTCGGTGACCACATTCTCTCGCAGCACGATATAGATGACAGGCCCAACCACGACGATGCGTTCGTCTACGGGACCTACATGATTGATATGCATCTCCCCCCGAGCGCGTCCTATTTCCCACACGGGGAGTTCCTGTTGGGAAAACACATTCATAACAAGAAAGTGTGGCGGCACAAGAAAGATCGATTGATCACGCCGTACCCGATCCCATTTCGTTGCCTCTACTCGCAAAATGTATCCAACCTGATGATGGCCGGCCGCTGCATCAGCTCGACTCACATTGCGCACAGCACGGCGCGGATTATCAATACGACCGGCATGATGGGCGAGGTCGTCGCCATGGGTGCCTCGCTGAGTCTCGATCACGACTGTACTCCGAGATCTGTGCGGCAGAACCATCTGGAGGAACTTCGCCGCCTCGCTGAGATTGGGATTCCATGGGTTCCCAAAGGGTGAACGAATGTTGGGGGTTGCAGCGGCGAGCGAAGCGAGTCGCTGCACCCCCGAAACCAAAAAATGAAACAAGAGAAGCAGTTCGGCGCGATGTCGGCTGAAGGATATAGAAAATGGAAAAATGGATGATTTGTTTGTTGTTGGTTGCGGCCAACGTGACGTTTGCCGGTCAGGCGAAAGAGAAGCCCAACGTGCTGTTTATTATCAGCGACGATCAGGGCTACGGCGACTTCGGGTTTATGGGGAACACGGTGCTGCGCACGCCGCAACTCGACAAGCTTGCAGCAAGCGCGGCGGTGTTCCGCAACTACACCACCGGCGTGGCCTGTTCGCCGGGGCGTGCCATGCTTTTCACCGGGCGCAATCATCTGTCAACCGGCGTATGGGGCGTGGGGGCACGCTTCGGGCTGCGCCGGGATGAAACCTTGATGCCGATGTTCTTTCGTGAAAACGGGTATTCCACGTTCTATCTGGGGAAGGGCGATTGTGTTGCACCGCACCGGATGTCGCCGCACCACTCCGGCTGGCAAGAGTCACTGTTTGTCGGTGGATATCAGCATCACAATGGACGGCTCTACCACACGCCGCTGGCCCCGTTGTATTCGATAAAGCCGGTCGACGTTGAGGGGTGGACCTCTGAATTCATGACCGAACGCGGCATTCAGTTCATGAAAGAGAAAAAGGGGACTCCGTGGCTCTTATCGATGGCGTACATCATTCCGCACACGCCCTGGAAGCCGGTGGACGAGCGCTACGCACCGTATTATCGCAAAAAAGGATGTTCGGAAAATATTGCCGCCTGTTTCAGTCATATCGAACAGATGGACAGGTGTGTGGGGCAGCTGATGGATGCGCTCAAGGAAACGGGGCAGGATGAGAATACGATCGTGATATTTGTCAGCGACAACGGTCAGACGGGACCGTCCGTCAAAAAACCGGGAGCTGTCGCGGGGTGGATCGACCATCCGGACTGGGCGCTTCGAAATGTTGCCGGCCTGCGCGGAAACAAGTCAACGGCGTGGGAAAACGGGACGCGCGTGCCGCTGCTGGTTCGGATGCCCGGAACCATTCCGGCGGGCATGCGTAAGCAGTTTGTAACCGCCGAGGATGTGCTGCCGACCCTGCTCGATGTTGCTGGTATTTCGCCAGACAGTGTGGCTCACAAACCTCTCTCCGGCGTGAGTATGCGTCCGGCCCTTTTGGATGAAACAGCAAAAACCGAGCATCCTGAGGTCTTTCGCATTACATCCTGGGGCGAGCATTCGTTGACCGAGAGCCAAGTTTCTGGGTATATCCCCGACCCAACGGCGATGAAGCTCGAAGACTACCAGGCGGTTCTGCGCGGCCCGAAATTTAAGATGATGATGTATCCGGGCGGGAAGGTCGAGTTGTACGATATCGTCAAAGATAAGACGGAGAGCAAGGACATCAGTAAAAGACATCCCGAGGTTACCGCGCGGATGCTTGTGGAGTGCCGACGTCAGTTTAGAGCGTTGATTGATGATGGCGCGTTCCGGTTCTCGACGATCTATATCGGCGATCCGCAAGCCAAAAATAGAGGCGGTCGAACCTATTTTGATTCCGCCCAAAGAATCCAGTCGCATACCGGAGACATTAGGATTTATCCGAAGTTAAATGGGTTTGCGAAAGAGGGCGACAGCGTGACCTACACCATCGATTCGGCTGCGGCAGGAACCTATGCCATCCACTGTACAGGAACCTTTGCCGGCGCGGCACTGTTGCGCGTTGAAGTCGCAGGGAGAACCCTCCCGCAGCAGGAGCTGAAAGGAAGCGAACTCTCGTTTGGCTCCGTGGAGCTGCCAGAAGGGGAATTTCCGCTGAAGTTGATTGCCGGCAAGCCGGCCGGCAAGGCGAAGAAGGCGGCCATCAATGAAATATTTCTCACCAAAATGTAAGGATGACGATGTGGACAGATTCACAAACATAAGCCGCCGCGATTTTACGAAATCCGCAATCGCCATTGGCGTCGTTGCCTCGGCGGCGTACACAGCCCAGGCCGCCCCGCAAAAGAAACCCAACATTCTGGTGATCCAGACCGACCAGCAGAGCTCCTGGACGCTGAGCTGTTATGGCGGGACCCTCGTCGACACGCCGCACATTGACCGGCTGGCGAAAGAGGGCGCCCGGCTCGACAATTTCTATAGCAACTGCGCCATCTGTACGCCGTCGCGCGGCTGTTTCCAGACCGGCCGCTATCCGCACGCCAACGGTGCGGTACACAACAGTTACCCTTTGAATGATGATGAGGTGACGTTGGGACGGGTGTTCCGCGAGCAGGGATACGATACCGGCTATCTGGGTAAGTGGCATCTGGCGGGCAAGGAGCGGTCCCATATGCATCCGGATAGAAACGGGGTGAAAAGATGGTCCTGCGTTCTTCCCAATCAATATGCCTACGGCTACGAAGACACCCCTTATATGATCGAGCATTGGCACGGCAAAAAAATTACGGGAACGCTGGATAACCCTCATTTTGGGGAACCGCATTTTATCGGTAAAGACGTCAAGACCCGCTCCTTTGATTTTGAAAAATCGGTCGGCGACGAAAACAGCTACTCCACCGATTATCTTTGCGACCGGGCCATGGAATACATGGCGGAAAAACGCGACGATCCGTTCTTTCTGTTTCTTGCCATTCCCGACCCGCACAATCCGTTCCACGGACGTGAACCTTATGAATCGATGTTTAAACCCGAAGACATGCCGCTTCCGGAAAACTTTTCCCATCGGAAAAATCTGCCCAAATGGGCCGCCAGTTTCAACCGGACCGCTCCCAATGGATTCGGTAAAGACCGAACCGAATGGCCGGATGGCGCAAAGGACGCGGAAACTCACCTACGCAACATGAAGTCGAAATATTGCGGCATGGTCAAACACATCGACGATTGCGTCGGAGAAATCTACGCCTCACTGGAACAGCAGGGCATTCTCGACGATACCATTGTGATCTTCACCACCGACCATGGCGACTACATGGGCGAGCATGGCCTCGCCGGGAAACCTTGCGTCTACGAAGGCGTATTCCGCATTCCCTTCCTGATTCGCTACCCCGAAAAAGTGACACCGGGCCTGGTGGTGGATCACCACGTTTCGACGGTGGACTTTATGTCGACGATCTGCGCGCTGTCCGGAGTGCGTACCAGCGGCCGCGAGCAAGGTCACAACGCCGCGCCGCTCCTGCAAGGAAAACCGGTCGCGTGGGACGATGTGGCCTTCCAGCACTACATGCCGAACTGGATCACACCAGAGGCCGCTCCGACGCGCGCCGGCATCTTCACGCCGCGCTGGCATCTCTGCTATGTCTACAGCGGCCGCCCCGGCCTCGAGCACGTCTTGTTCGACCGTCGCAAAGATCCGCTCGAAATGAACAACCTCTTCTACCACCCCGAATACCGGGAAGTCGTCGAGGATCTCACCGCTCAAATCCTCAAACAGCGTGAATCCATCAACGCACCGGAAGTGGAGTGGCTCAGGAAATGCCCGCAGTTTTAGTCAGGCTATGAGAGTGATGACCGCAAGACGCAAAGACATCAGTCAGCAACATCCAGAGCTGTTCAGTCGTTTCAAAACCGAGCTGGAGAAACAGTTCACAGCTATCATGACCTCAGGGCGCGCCTGCCGCATGGCCATTCATCCCGTTGGCAAGAACCAGGCCAGGCAGAACACCTGCCAGGGCATCGAGGCAAAACGCATCGTCGGCGCCTTTTCCTGCAACCCGCGCCAGAGATCGATTACCGGTCTTGCCGAGGCCGGAGCGCATGCTGTCTATGCCATAAAGGTTTTGGAAGACGGCACGTACAGGCTCATGGTGAACGGATCAGACCTCGGGAACGCGAAGGACTGTTATGTAGAGATTGCGAGCAGATCACTGAAGCCCGAGGACGCGACCCCAGAGAAGCTGACGTTCCCGCCGCTTGAGCTCAGGAAAGGCAAGCAAGAGTTCACCTTCGGCGTCAACGGCTCATCCGGTGCAAAGAAGAAATCCCGGGCAAGCATCAAGATGCTACGCTTCATACAGCTCGCAAGAAGGTGATCGCCATGGCTCTCAGGGAATTCAGGTTCATTTGTGCATGCTTGTGTGTCGCCTCCTTTGGATTCGCCAACGACTGGACCACAATCGAGGGCAGAGTGGCCAGAGTTCGCCATGGGAAAGCTGCCAATTTCTATACCGTGGTCGCAGCGGATGGGACAGAATACACGGCAAATAGCGCCCACAGTCATGTTGGCAAGAACGAGGAGACGTTCAAAGCAGCTCTCGCCAGTCAGGCTCTGTTGCACATTGAGTTCTTGTCTCATCAAAAGCATCCGGACAGCATCTGGGCCATTCGCAAGATCGAACCGGTTCCCTCACATACCCCCAAAGAGAGACCCAAGACAATGCAGAACCTGCCACCTGCCATCGATGGTGCGACGTGGGATCTGTCTACGTGGCGGGCTTGGCCATTCGACTATGAAGAGATTGGCGCGCATACGGCGCCGATTGCTTTTGAGAAGGTTGGCGACTGGACGAGTATTGGCGACAGCTGGGTTGCCAAGAATGGCGGCAACACCGAGGCGATCAGGGTTCGCAACGTCAAAGCCGACTTCGAGGATCTCACGGTCACCGATTTCTACATCACCGTCGGGGGCAACGAAAACGGCCCCAACCGGGTCTTCTGCGCCACAGCCGTCCCGATCGGAGTCCAGGAGCGGGTTCCGGTGCTGTTCGTCTTCCATGGCGGCGGCGGACACGCCAGCGGGGCACTGGCGTTGGCGATCGCCCGGAAGAATCCGGGTTTTGCCGCTGTGGCGGTGGATTACAACGGGCAATTTCGCCCCTCGAAGAGCCCCGTCACCCAATGGGTTACGGTGACCAAAGAACTGAAGGAGCGGAAGCACAATCTGGTCCCGAACAAGCTTAATTTCCCCATGTATCATTTTGCGCAGGCCTCACGTCGCGTCCTCGACTGGGTGGATGTGCAACCGTGGGCCGATCGGCAGAAGTACGGTGCAGTCGGCATTTCGTACGGCGGCTGGGTGTCGTTCTTTATCGCCGGCCAGGACGAGCGCATCAAGACTGTTTACACCGGGGTGAGCGCCGCCGGAACCGAAGGCATGCGGGGCCGTGCTTGTCAGGCGCATGATTGGCGACCCACCGAACAGGTCTCGATCTGGATGGCTAACGCCGATCCCGCTGTCTACGCGAAACAGACCCAGGCGAAGGTCTACCTGAACCTGTCCACGGTTGACCGCTTCTTCTGGCTGGATGGCGCAGCGCGTCAACGCGACACGTTCCCGCGCAAGGCGCAGTGGTTGCTGAAGCCCAACAGCGACCACGGCAACGGCGGTACCGAGCTACCGGATCCCATCGGCCTATGGCACCGGGCGGCGATGCTGGGCGATACTGCGTTCCCCTCGTTCCGCAAGCTGGAATGCACCGACACCATGGCCGTGGCAACCATCGACTCCGAGAAGCCGCTTCAGGCTGTGTACCTGGCCTGGTCGCCCGGCAACGCCGTGTCGGTCGCGCGCTATTATCTCTGGATCAGGGCGCAGGAGAAGGGCGGTCGCTGGTCTGCCCGGATTCCGGACACACTTAGGAGCCTGCGCGGGACCTATTACTTCACGGCCATCGATGAAGACGGGCGAGCCGTGTCATCGGACCTCATGAAGAACAGGGGCGACGGGATCCGGGACGCGCTGGTTTGGCAGGACGGATGTCTGTGGGATGTGGCCAGCGGGGCCGCGGCCTGGCGATCAGACCTGGCGGGGGATCGGGCGGCAATCAGAGACGCTCGAAACGGACGGGTCACCTTTACACCGACGCGCCCGGACAAACGGGTTGCCGTGCTTACCAACAGTTTTGTCGTTGCGGAAACCGCCCGGATGAAGCACAGAGGAATTCGGGTCGAACTTGGTGGCAACGGTTTCAGTTTCAAGACCAACGTCGTTCTCTCCCGCGATTACCAAAGCCTCGACATGCAGAAGTTCGCGGCCGAAATCACGGTCTCGGAGGACGTCACGACCTTCGAGATTCCGTGGGACACCTTCACGACGTTTGAGCGTGGAACCACTGAAAACAACAATCTGCCCGCCAATGGCTTGGTGCTGATCACGCCAGCCATGCCGGAGGGCGGCCTCACCGTCGGGCGAGTGGCGTGGCTGGAACACGAATGAAAACCACCTGCAACCGGTCCGGGGAGCGCTCAGGGATGAGCTGCCTCCAGGGAACGCTGGTCTTGGTCCGGGGAGCGCTCAGGGATGAGCTGCCTCCAGGAGACACCGGTCTGGTTCCGGGGAG
>Ga0209045_1002406_pt1 | contig 13810 bp, 20 predicted proteins | sample SaaInlLV_10m_DNA_4_FD_184664 | JGI IMG/M metagenome (GOLD analysis project Ga0209045, IMG submission 184664) | Marine microbial communities from expanding oxygen minimum zones in the Saanich Inlet - Saanich Inlet SI072_LV_200m_DNA (SPAdes) (version 2) | ecosystem: Environmental > Aquatic >...
ACCAACCCTTGCGCGCCAAACTCACCCAACGGCAGTAGCGCAACGGAGGCGCCATGCTCCATCTCCTCTCCAAACAAGGCGTGGCGCTGCTCCTCTTCTAATTGACCACAGAAGGGGACACTGTCACGCATCAGCGCTTCAAACAGCTCATGACTCTCTTCGGTCTCACCATGCGGCAGCAGTATTACCACCTGATCGATCCCAAACTGTTCACGCAGGCTCTCGTAGAGGGAGGCGATGACATCGTCATGATCTTCACACTCTAGCAGCTCCAACGAAAGGTGCTGCATGCTGTCGCTAAGCTTATGATTATCACGCGCAACCTGAACCAGCCCCCGAATCTCTCGGTGCAGCTGGCGATTCTCCTGCCGCAACAGATTAACCTGTCGCTCAATCAGCGAAGTTGCACCACCACTCTCGTGCGGAATCTCCATCTCTCGCAACAGCACCGGCTGATCCACAAAAAAGTCACGATGCTGCTGCAGATAGGCGACTACCTGATCTAGCTCTACCAATTCACTCATAACTCAATCACCCCTTCAAATACGCTCTCGGCTGGCCCAGTCATCATCACAGGACTCTCTCCCCCTTCCCAACGGATAGAGAGTTCACCACCCAACAGGGTCGCCTTCACCTCATGATCCAACTTACCCTGCAGAATACCTGCAACCACTGCGGCACAAGTTCCTGTACCACAAGCCAAGGTCTCTCCTGCGCCCCGTTCATAGACACGCAGCTTAATCTCAGAGCGACTCATGATCTGCATAAACCCAACATTCACCCGCTGCGGGAAACGGGAGTGAGACTCCAGTTTGGGACCTAGCTGTTCAACCACCTCATCGGTGAGTTTATCGACGGTCACCACCACATGAGGATTACCCATCGATACCGCGCCGACAGAATAGGTTTCACCTTCTACATCCAAACTATACTGTTGAGCCTGCGTATCAGCAGTAAAGGGGATCGCCTGCGGATCGAGAACCGGAGCACCCATATTGACTGTAACCCAGCCATTGGGCTCTCTCTTCAAGAGGATAGTGCCACTCGCTGTCTCAACCGCCACCTCCTCTTTTTCACTCAACCCTTTGTCATGGACAAAGCGCGCAAAGCAGCGTGCGCCATTGCCACACTGCTCAACCTCGCCACCATCCGCATTCCAGATACGGTAACGGAAGTCGGTCTCTTCGTTGCGTGGCGGCTCGACCAACAGCAGCTGGTCACAGCCCACACCGAAATTGCGGTCTGCAAGAGTGCGTACCTGCTCGGTGGTCGGCTCAAACGATTCGGTGATAGCATCGATGACCACAAAGTCATTTCCCAGCCCGTGCATTTTGGTGAATCGTACCCTGCTCATATTGACCTACTCATAATCGCTTTACTCATATCCACTTATTCTGGGATGTGCTCGCCCGCATAGAGGGACTCGATGGTTTCGCGTTCACGGACCAGCCACTGCTGGTCACCGCGCACCATCACCTCTGCCGCACGAGGACGAGAGTTGTAAGTGGAGCTCATCACAAAGCCGTAGGCTCCAGAAGAGAGTACCGCGAGACAGTCACCCGACTGCACATTCAACGCTCGCTCCTTACCCAGAAAGTCTCCCGTCTCACAGATCGGCCCGACCACATCATAGGTGGTCGAATCACCCTCACTACGCATCTCTACCGGTACAATATTCTGCCAGGCACTGTAGAGCGCCGGGCGAATCAGGTCATTCATCGCCCCATCAACAATACAGAAGTTCTTCTCTTCTCCCTGCTTCAGAAACTCCACGGTGGTCAACATCACTCCAGCATTGCCGACCATCGCCCGCCCTGGCTCCATAATAATCTCAAGAGAGCGCCCCTCTAACTTGGCGGTGACCGCCTGCACATAGGCTTGTGGCGTGGGTGGGTTGTCATCTTGGTAATCAATCCCCAAGCCACCACCGACATCGATGTGGTGCAGGTTGATCCCCGCCTCGGCCAGCTGATCAACCAACAGTAGTACGCGATCCAATGCATCTTCAAAGGGGGTCAGCTCCGTCAGCTGTGAACCGATATGACAATCAATACCGACGACATCCAGATGAGGGAGCAGTGCCGCCTCTTTATAGACCCGCAACGCCTCATCGATGGTGACACCAAACTTATTCGAGCGCAGCCCCGTCGAGATATAGGGGTGTGTACCCGCATCCACATCAGGGTTGACACGCAGAGAGACGGGGGCCTTTACCCCTACCTCTGCTGCCACCTCATTGACCCGCTGCAGCTCTGCCTCAGATTCAATATTGAAGCAGCGAATACCCACCTCAAGAGCGCGGCGAATCTCATCTGGGCGCTTGCCAACACCAGAGAAGACCACCTTGCCCGCATCACCGCCCGCCTTCAGTACACGCTCCAGCTCACCCACAGAGACAATATCAAAACCAGCCCCCAGCTTTGCCAATAGCGCCAGTACCGCCAGATTGGAGTTGGCCTTAACCGCAAAACAGATCAGGTGATCTTGCCCACTAAAACCGGCCTCATAGGCACTCCACTGGTCGCGAATCGCATTTTCGGAGTAGACAAACAGCGGGGTTCCGTACTGCTTTGCCAATGAGTGCAGGGAGAGGGACTCCACATAGAGGGAGCCCCCATTTCTTTCGATATAGGGATACATGAATTTGGACTTCCTTGGGTTACTTGGTTTGCTGCTGCAGGATCAGCTGACCCAGATCGTAACGGATGCGATTGACCTGTTTCAGCGCCTCATCGGCGGCTTCCGTTTTGCCTGCTGCCCTCAACGTCTGCTCACTCGCCTCTTGCTGGGCCAGCTGCGCACGCAGCTCTTGCTCCTGCTGGTGGCGTTGACGTAAGACGCTTGCCTCACTGCGCAACTGCTCTGCCCGCGCTTCGGTAGATGCCTGATTTGCCTGCTGCTCTAACTGTTCTGCCTTGAGGTTATCCGGCAGATAGAGTTCGCCCGACTGACCACACCCCACCAATGCAATCAGCACCGGCACCATCCATACAAAGTTTTTTGTGTTCATATTCGTAAGTATAAACTTCACTCTCGGTGGAAACCATAGCTGATGGTTATTCGGTCTAAATTCGAGGAGAATTTTAGGGATCAATTGATAAACGGATTGGAGCGCCGCTCCTCTCCAAAGGTAGAGATAGGGCCATGACCCGGCACAAACTCTATATCGTCCCCCAAAGGGAACAGCTTATTGTTGATCGAATCCAATAACTGCTGATGGTCACCGCGCGGAAAATCACTTCGCCCGATACTACCTTGAAATAGCACATCTCCGACAAATGCCATACGCGCTTCCGTATGCACAAAAACCACATGCCCCGGCGTATGCCCCGGGCAGTGGTGCACATCCAGTGACTGCTCCCCAAACTGCACCACATCACCTTGATTAAGCAACTGGTCAGGGGTAACACTACGGCCATCCAGCCGATATTGTGCGCTCCACTCTGGAATCGATTCCAGCAAAAACTCATCCTCTTGGTGGGGACCTATAACCGGAATACCCCAGAACTCAGCCAGCTCTGCCGCAGCACCCGCATGGTCAAAATGACCGTGCGTCAGCAGCAACTTCACTGGCTTCACCTGTAGCTCGGCAACACGGCTTTTCAACATTTCGGCATCACCACCGGGATCAACCAGAACCGCCTCATTGGTGACCTCACAGGTCAATAATGAGCAATTTTGCTGCAGGGGCGTAACCGGAATAATTTCTAGCTTCATAACTTTAAGATACCTCTAAAAATAGTAATTTTTCTGTGAGTGCAAGAAAGCACCGCACGGAGAACCGCAGTGTACATGCGAGTACATGAGGATTCGAGTACGGAGCTGACGTAGCAATCGCCAAAAAAGTGCATTTTTAGAGGTGCCTTTTAGACTCTCAACAGTAACAGGGAGATAGCGTAGCATATTTATGAGTTACCCCCACTTTCACTAGAGCACCGTCCAGATCATCAACACAATGATTGCTACTGCGATATAAATTAACATAAAAGAGTTTGGTAATATAAGAATTGTACGATATAGTAAACACATTGCTCAGCTACAGAGATCTATCTCTAACCGAACAACACCAGAGCATGGCTCTTTGTCTTTCACAAGTACTCGATGAACAGTGTGAAGGTCCTCCCAAGAGCAAGGCAGTCGGCATGCAATTCGAAGCTGCATGCCGACTTTTTAGCCTGCAAAAACTAATCCTTCAGTTTACACAACTCATCAAGCAGCTCAATATTCTTTTTTCTCAACTGGTAGACAACCTGCGCTAGCTAGAGTGGGTGACTATCCAGTATGGTAAGCCTTGATTTTTGGGTGTTAATTGCTCAGTGCCCCCCTACAATCAGGGTATGGGCACATTGATTCTACTTGCAAGCTCTATTGGTCTGTTTGTGATGCTGGTCATGTTATTTCAGTACATTAAGCACTAAAATAGGACAATAGAGGGCTTCCACTTCCAGGTGTAGATACTGGGGTGACTTTATGCACCTAGCTGATTTAGAAAAATTTCACTAGGCAGAAACTGGAAGATCGCACCAGCGCTACCTATTGGTGGGCCAACCAGAGGTATTAACAAGTGGAGAGTATTGCTCTCCGGCCTGGCCTATCCGCCTGAAACTACTCAAAGTCGGTGGCATCATCCTCAGAAATACACGGCGCATCCGTCTACAGCTATCAAGCAGTTTCCCATAGTCAGGAGCTCTTTCAGAAGGTAGTAGCAGCACAACTACAGCCACGCCCTGGATAAAACTAGAAAGAGTCCTCCCCTAGCACAATGATAAGCAGTGGGGGTAACATGTAGTTACTTTATCGAACTGCTGTCGTTTGATGCTCATTCCCCCAGCATTTTTGAGAGAGTTCCAGCCCAAGTTCCAGGGTTAAACGGTTTTTCCACCCATCCAGTTGCACCTGCTTCTATCGCCTCTGGCTTTAATGACCCATCATCGGCTGTAATACAAAGTATTGGCATACTGTTACACTCTTTGTCACTGGATCTAATTGTTCTAATTAACTCTAGTCCAGACATGTTTGGCATATTCAAGTCTGTAATTACTAGATCATAACAACTCATTTTCAATCGGGTAAGTGCTCTATCCCCATCAGAAGATACCTCTACATCATAACCCATTCCCTCCAACCCTTTTCTCACCATAGCGCGAATTAATACATCATCATCTACTACTAATATTTTCTTCACTTATAATTCCTTATAATTACCGACTTAATGAGTGACTACAGTTAGTGCGCCAAGCCGCCGTAGCTGGGAAACCAAATATTGCAATCCAACCTGAACAATCATTGCGCCTGAATTCGTATATTAAATTATACCTATTTGTACGTATGGTTATAGATACCAGGTCGAGTTACTAGCTCTGGCAAAGCTGGGCCTTCGTTACTGAGACAGAGGCCAGAGCACGATTGGATCAAACATCCAACAGATGTTGACGGAAGCTTCATACACTTAGCTGCCTCTGCTCCTAGTCTTACGAATTGGAAGAACTGGCTAGAAGCAAGTTGATAGATAGATTAGGATAGTTATCTTCTAATCTCTGTATGAACGAACAAGGCAGTCAACGATGAACTGCTCAGTATTTATAGCCACAAGCGTTGATGGTTTTATCGCTAGAGATGATGGCAATATAGATTGGCTTGAGTCGTCTGGTAATCAGGATGCCGAGATGGGTGATAATGCTGACATGGGATTCAATGACTTTATCGATACTGTCGATTGCATTGTGATGGGGCGCAATACGATGGAGGCAATTGCAAGCTTCAATCTAACACCAGAGCAATGGCCTTATAGAGATATACCCATCATAGTTTTGAGCAACACCATCACCACCCCACCTGATGCTTTGAAGGGTAAGATCAAAATCTACTCAGGAGATCTACACGTTCTACTCTCAAAGTTAGAGGACGACGGATACAAACACACCTATATCGATGGTGGCCGATGCATTCAGGAGTTTTTGTCCCTTGGGCTGATCAATGAGATGACTATCACACACATCCCTATTCTATTGGGAAGTGGCATCCCACTGCTTGGTGAAACAGTTCAAGAGATACAACTAAAACAGGCAACAGCCACTGCATACCCTAACGATCTGATTCAGGTTCACTACAAGGTAAGCTACCCAGAGGGTTGAGTCATAATTGAGGGCTTTAGCCGCATAGTCGGAGTCTTGCACATCAGGACATGAGACAGCTATGAGTCAGGTCCGACTATCTGAAGAGCAGATTTCGCAACCATAACGCGCGTAGATAGTTCAAACATCAATTTATTAAGACTAATCTTTCTTGATTGGGCCAATACTGTTGATCAGCAAGCAATTACACACAAACCGCACACATGATTTTTTACGGGCCATTTTTGCGCAAATTTTAGGCAAGAAAAAACCCTGTAGACAATTGAATCTACAGGGTTTAATTTGGTGCCGCCACGAGGATTCGAACTCCGGACCTACGCATTACAAGTGCGTTGCTCTACCAACTGAGCTATAGCGGCAATGGCGGCGTATTCTACTGACTGTAGTCGCCAATGGCAACAGGCCCGTAGAGTTTTTTTTGGCTGGATGGGGATGGAAGAGCTGGTGGCAAATTTGATCAAATAAACCCTTCATCGCTGCTAGCATCAGATTCATCACCGATGTTTTCATACCCCTCCACAACTCCATCCTTGAGATCTCCAGCAGCTTCTTTTGCTTTTTCCTTGATCACACCTAGGGCAGCACTACCCTTCTCCTTCCAGTCAGACTTATTGTCGTCGACATAATTCTCTGCTGAATCGTAATAACCCTCTAAGTGCTGCTTGGATGATTCATAGGTCGACTTTGCCTTCTCCTGCAAGCTCACATCAGGATCAATACTGCCCTGAATTTCACGGGCTTTTTCTCCTATCTTTTCACCCCATGACTTGTACCAGCTTTTCTCCTCCTCTGCGTAAACTGGCAGAGAGTGAATAGGCATCAAGAGAATACTCCCAAGCAATAAACATCTAATTTTCATCAACTTTTATCCATCACCAAGCATTACAGAAGAACACATTATAAACTGAGTAGAAGCAACCCACCCTCGCAAGAACGGTTCACTACACTAATCAGCATTTGAATCCAACTTTCTGAGCAACCTTCCCAGTAGAACCCCAATCATCATTCCTGCAGTGTTGGCGAAGAAATCCAACCACTCACCGTAACGGTTCACAAACGGCTGGACCAGTTCGATCATCCCTCCATAGAGCATTATGGCCATAACTATGAACAGCCATCGATTTGGGGAGCGTAGCGCTACCGGGAAAGCCAAAGCAGCATAGGCGATCAGATGGTGGGTTTTATCGCTTCCCGGCACTTCCGGTAGATGCGGCAACGGCCAGAGGGATAATGCAGTGACCAACACAAGCAGGGATACTGTCAGAGGTAACCAGTGGTGACTTACAGTGGCCAGTATGTTGCGAAGAGGGGAGTTCATAGAGGGAGAATCATATCATTGGAGGAAATGGAGCAGCTTCTTCCTGTAATCGTTTTGACACCAATCGACTCATAATCCCTTGGTCCTTGGTTCAAGCCCAAGTAGGCCCACCATCTGCAACACCATGAAAAAGCTGATCTTTTTAGGTTGGCTTTTTTGTGTTTTGGGGACCACGGGACTTTCGGCATCGGCCGGCCCTTTGGTCTGAGGATAGGGATGCTCTCTGGAGACGCGAGCGACAAAGAAGGGACAGCCATCCATTTACCCTAGAAGCTCCGTACTGGGCGATTATGGCCGCTTCATGAAGTAGTGCAGACTCTTTGGGTAAGGAGATCTCGACCAACAGCAACCGTCAAGAGGATGATCAAACCGATTACTGTAAGGTGTCCTTTCTCTGTGCAGTCCAAAAATCTACAACCGCCGCGACAATCACCGCAATAACTGTTGAAGTAAGTAATGTTGCTTCCACTACCTCTTTCTCCCCGCTAACGCCCACTATAACCGGAACTGGACCGTCGAAATGGGGTGACTTGAGCAAAATGAAGCGCAGCGAACGCCACAAGGCGCACCGATTTGCAAGGTCCGAGTTGATGGCCTTGCTTAGGCATTATTTTTTACACTCACAATAAAATGATTCTATTTTGTTCGAAAATGATGCAGATCCGTTACCTGCTTTCATACACGCAGAATAAGAACTGTAACCACCTTGAACACCATTTGATCCACTCTTTAAAATGTAATGCAGCTTGCATGATTCCGCTTGGGCTGATGCTGCTATCGTAATTGCGGAGAAAAAAACAACTTTTACCATAATTTTCATACTTATCTCCTTTTTTTACATGTAGGGGCGACGATATGGTTATTTTGCAAGGTAGCAACCACCTTCGTATACGCCAACTCCAACTGCAGTTATGGCTGCTGGAATAATTACGAACGGGGACATAAGCACCGCACCAGCAGTGCCGAGAAATCCAGCGCTTCCTGCAATTATCCCGGTTGTTCCGGCTGCGGACGCACCTGCTGCTGTTGAGCCAAGCATGGCTGCACCTGTAGTCGCATGGGTAATTGTGTATACGCCTGCAGCTTTTAATCCAATCCCAGCTGCAGCGGCCGTGCCTGTTGTACCAGCGACTGCTCCAGTTGTTTTTCCTCCGACCAATTCACTTGGTCGATAGTCACAGACGCCCGCTATGGCTGACTGTGCTAGTGACATGCCAATTACCAATGCAATGATGATTTTATTCATGATGTTCTCCTTCGTTTATTTCGCCCAACGTGTACTAAAGGGAATCGTTAAGTAGTATGCTATACCGGTTCCGCATATTGCTTACCACTGTTTATTCATGCTAACACATCACCTTTTCAAGGTGTGTTACGGTATATTACAAGCGCTGACCCCTTACTCCACTCCAAACAAAGCTCTCTCTTTGATACAGTTTCGTTCATGCACTCACTCAATAAACAAATCGGAAGCAGCTCAGCTCACCAACTGTTACTTCTAGTCACTCTATTTGTAGCTACATTTGGTGGGTACCTCTACTGGCTGAGTAGCGACAGTGAGATAGATCGTATGATCAAGCAGTTAGACACTCAGACTTTTAATCCATCAGAATATACTTTCTACAAAGACCTCCAGAACGAGAAGTATACCGGCATTAAAGAGAGTATCCCGCGCCTTGATGTTCTACAGGGCAGACCAACCAGTTCGGCTGAAAGTTATTTCATTCAAGCAGGTACATTTAGAGACCCTTCTAGGGCTGACCAAGTTAAAGCAGAGCTTGCTCTACTAGATGTTGGGCCGATAGCCATCAGGGGTACTAACTTCTCAGGCGGCAATCTTAATCATGTTCTTATCGGCCCATTTAATAGCTACTCTCTCATTGCATCAAAATCTTCTAAACTTCAGGCTCATGGACACCCTTCTATTGTGGTGAAAATGAAGTAATTCTTTCCTAGCGAGAGTAATGATTTTCTATGGGGGACTTCTAATTGTGAGTGAAACATGACCTCCTGAAACACTAATTTCAAAAACTCTTCCGAGGGAGCTTTGCTCGCATAGCGCCAGCCAATCCTCCCAGCACCAACAGCGACTCCCCGCCCGCAAGCACCAGCACAGCCATTCCACACCTACGCAAATCCAGCCATCTTATATGAAGAACCCGAAGGCCACATAACGCCCTAACCTCTTCCACAAACCACAGCCCCATCGATCATCGACGATCCTTGGGGCTTTTTTTTCGCTCGGAGAAAACCGAATGCCGAAACACAACAAACCCAATCATCTCTCCACCCTGCACAAGTACCAGCACAATCGGATAACCCAATTCTTCAGCATCGGCGGATCGATGGCCGACAGTCACTTCCACAAGATGTCCGATCGCACTCATCGCTGGCTGAAGCACACAGAAGAGCAGATCGAAGCAACTCATAGTCGGGGAGAACTACCGACCAAAATCCAGTGGATCAAGCTGGATCTCCTCCGCTGGCTTCACAGAAAGTACCACAAAGCCTCACTCCACAGTAATGGCACGGGATTCATCGCGCTGTTCTTCGGTCTGCTGGTGGCTCTCGGATTCATCAGCCTAGTCTCACTTCTGTATGTGCTGCTGGCGATCTCCCTGATCTGGGTCGCTCCACACGCGGCCAATTGGTTCTTCAGTTTCCCATGAGGGCGGCTGTTTACATCATCGTTCTCATCTTGGCCATCCGGGTCATCGTCACAGTCATTCCCCTGCTCATCAGCATCTTCATTCTCATCACCGCTTTCAGGAGCCAATAAACAATGTCACCCATCCAAGCAAATCTAACCATCCTCGCCTCAATCATCTTGGCCATCAAGTACCCCCCAGCCGCCGTTCTCATCAGCCTGCTCTGGGTTGGCCATCTCTGCATCTCATGGGTGGTGGAACAATTCAGAGGAAAGGGAGCCCCCAAACCGGAGTTGCCGTGAACAAAGCTGCCGCACTGCTGCTCAGCATCTTCATCGCACGATACCTAGCCGCGATCCTCTTGGTGCTGGGTGTCACCTGGACCGTCCACACACTCAACCGCCTGCTCTAACCCCTCCCCCCTCCAACTTTCCTCGAAAGCCGAAAATCTGCCCACCTGCTCACCTTTTTCTGCAACCCAAAGAAACCCATGGCTTTTTTCCGGAGGAGGAGAATTTTTGCTCACCTTCTGCCCACTCTGCCGAGGGGGGGAGGTGGGGAGGGGGAGCACTTTTCGGAATTTATCCCAGCCACAGCCGTCGCCCGACACAAGGAGAACACCATGCCACAGAAACAACCGACCACAACCACCGTCAGCAAGGAAAAGAAGCCACCGCCCATGCGGGTCATCAAAACATCCAAGTGCCGATCTCTCTCGGGGGGAAGCACTCTCACTCACCAGTTTGGCCACAACAAAGCAGAGGAGCTGTTCATTCGCATCACCGCCAACTCAGGTGGAGGATTGTTCAACAAGGATTGGGTGGCCTTCGAAGACATCAGGAACCAGTTCGAGGCTTGCCCTGAGCAAATCACGTCACACGCTCTGGCTCCACTGCTCAGAACCAAATCGGCCAACAACGCTGCGTTCTTGATGGCGGTTCTGCTCTCAGAAAATGTCATCCAGCCATCCAAGGAGAAGCCCCGCCACTTCGTTCTGCAGAAGCTGGAGCCATTTCTCGGTGCTGTAGCAGCTCTATGCAAAGAGAATGCATCAAGCAACAGTAAGTCAACACCACGGAGAAAGCAGCAACCACCAAAGGAAAAGGCATCCGAACAATAGCAAATCGATATCAGCACAACATAGACAGACAAAGTCAGCTCGAGAGAATCTTAGTCCCACGGTCTCTGACCAAGCAACGGAGGAAAGCACTTAAAAACAAAACACTTTTCCGAGCACCACAGGAGTCTCTGAACTCAAACCGACGAAATGCCGACTTTTTCGTGACATAACCCAAGCAAAAGCTGCTTCCTCTGGAGCGGTTCTTCACGACAACACCCAACCACAACCCCATCTGGACACCACTGGATGGGGTTTTCTTTTGCACCAACCATAGGAGAGACACCATGGATCTAGAAGCCATCATCCAAACCATCGAGGAGAACTGTTGCCTCGACCAACCAACACCCAATCTATCCGAACTGCTGGAGCATCAATCCATTTTGGCGAGCGGCGGAGACTACTGGAGCACCACCACATTAGAGGACACTCCATGACAGAGCCGTGCCCACTCAGGGAGATCGAGGAACAAATCGAGCGAATGGTCCGAGAGCGACCCGACAAGCCAACCGACGCAGGAGAGCTCTTCAACCAATTCGAGGATGCGGCGATCGTGGTGCTCGACAGCCAGTGGGAGGGATTTCCTTCCGGAATACTGGAGTGCCACCTCAATGCATTTCTCTACTGCAAGCAGCGAGAGATCGGCATCGGCGACACTCTCTGAAAACTCACTTACGGAGCAGTGCTTATCCTTATTGGATAGGTACTGCTCCATTTTGGGATACACCTATTTTTTGCTCTCAATGCTTTATACTCACCGCATGTATAGAGAAGACATCAGGGTCGCAATCAATGCGCTGGAGCACAAGTATCTCTCAGATGCCGCCATCGAAATTCGCCAAGGCCATTTCAGCCAGAAAGAAGGCATCAAGCATATCCGTAAAGAATTCGGGAAGTTCAAAAAGTCTGTAGAGGCCATTTTCATGGCGTCAAACATACCTCTTGCTTCTTATGAAAGAGACCTTCTAGAGCAGGAGCTCAAAGAAAAATATAGTCGTTTTAATCGCATTGTCCGAGCGGAAGGACAACTTTTACTTGCCGTCATGGACGACACGGAGCCGCTACCTCCCATCACTTTTGACTTTAAGGCAATGGACATCATCGACCGCGATGGCAACATCACTCCACAAATTATAAGTTAGGAAACGTGGACACCGTGCACTTCCAGTGACTTCAATTCTCAGACAACTCTCCCATCCAACGGTGTTGCGGGGTCAGTTCTAACAATAAAGCATGTTATGCCTCCACACAGAGCGCCCTACAACCGGAGAACGCTCTGAACCCCTTAGGTTGGTGTTGGGGTAAAGGTGAAGAGGATTTAAACAATGAAATAACTAGGCTAAGACGAAATAATCAATTGGGGGAGTAGTGGCGCTAGTTCTTACTTGATGCGTAGCGACGATGCTGCTCTAACTCGCACAGAGCGTCCTGTAATCGATTAACGGAGCATCTCCTTATCATGGTGATGGAGTTCGATACTGCTGCTCAGAACCGCTCGACTACCGATTAACGCACTGTGCCCTTGGGTCGGAATTGATTATTTGATCTTAGTTCCCTGTAATAAACCGTAACACAGGTTGAAAAGATAATGTGTTACTGTGTGGGTTCCGTAGTTCGAAATCAGAATCATGGGATCGTTTGTTAGAACTGACCCCGTGGTCTTATGGTGTGGTCTGAAGTGGTCATGCGCTAAAATTTAGGTCGCCTAAGTAATGTTACGATCTTGTAACACATTGTTAATAATGTTATTTTTAATGTTGCTATCTTGACTTAGCCGGAATCAACAGGTAATCTGAATGCCGTATAAGTGTAGTTAGAAGGCATCAAAGCCCACACCCATAGTGTCCGTCACAACCTGAGCCGCTCTCAATTTCCCCCGGCTCCATTCTCATTTTCCGCTTACCGTATTTGGCCCATGTCATTACCCCATGAATCCCCAACGCATTAAATCGTTTTGGTCTAAACATCGACTTGCCCAACTCAACCTCTAGCTCAGATACTCGCTGCACTTGCTCAGGCTTCAAAAGCAGAAAGTCAGAACGATTAGCATTCACGCAAGGGCTGCATTCTTGGCTGCGGTGGGGCAGCGCCTCAAATCCAGCTCGCTCTAATAGTGCGTCCCGTTCTACGTCTGAATGCTTGTATAGGGGGTGCCATAACGTGCGCCCACCGTGGTATTCAGAATCGCCTACAAACTCTGGCGTGTTCGCTCTGGCTCTGCTTTCTGCACGGCGTTTTCCTACCAGCACCTTGCTTCTTAATTCTGGGTCACGTTCGTCAATCCAATTTAGGAATGGAACGCCTTTTAGGTGCTGGGTGCAAAATTGATATTGGTTGGCAGGGAATCCTTTTTTCATTTTCACAAGCGCTTCCATTCCCATAGATTGAATTACTACGAATTCATAACCAACGCTTTCAACCCACGCGGCCACCTTGTCTACTCGCTCTTGCCAGTTTGGGGCGGCCCACCCAGTATCCAGATATGTAACAATCACGTTATCAATATTATTCTCTCTAGCCCATTGAATAAGGGCCACTGAGTCATTCCCACAACTACTGCTTATAATGTTCACTTTGTTTATCTCCCGTGCCC
>Ga0209045_1002408_pt1 | contig 13787 bp, 5 predicted proteins | sample SaaInlLV_10m_DNA_4_FD_184664 | JGI IMG/M metagenome (GOLD analysis project Ga0209045, IMG submission 184664) | Marine microbial communities from expanding oxygen minimum zones in the Saanich Inlet - Saanich Inlet SI072_LV_200m_DNA (SPAdes) (version 2) | ecosystem: Environmental > Aquatic > Marine...
CTCTTCATTCGACATTCGGCGTTGGACGTTCGATGTTCAGCGTTCGCCCGGCTGCAGGCAGGAACTTGCTCAACAAGTTAGCGCTTATGGGGCAGCGCCCCGCTTCTCCCGTCCCAACGACTTACGCCTTAGCTTGACGCACATGCGCGACTTACGTGAGCGGTTCCTGAAGGCGATGCCGGGGCGACCGCTCCCGCAAGTCGCGGCTCTGACGAACAGTTCCGTGCTCAAATCGGGGTAGTTGCCAACGAACCGTCTCGACGTTGACGAGGGGTCCAGGTGGTCGTGCTCTCTGCCGAGGGGGGACGATAGCGTGAAGACACCACACATGCCACCGCAAATCCCTTCCCGGGCGTAGGTCTGCCTGTGGAGCGGATGGCCCTCCATGCCGTCACCTGTGTTGCTTTTCGGGGGGAGAACCAACATGTTCCCGTTGTCCGTGATGCACACGTCTTTCCGGAAAGGGACGCACACCGCATGATGTACCGATACTCGAGCTCCGTTGCACGCGCCGTCACTGCTGCCATGGCCTTTTCCTGTGCCGCCTGGAGCGCCACCACGTTACACGTCTCAGCTCAGAAAGGACCGGCCGGGAACGGCACGAAGGATGAGCCTTTCAGGACGCTGATTCAGGCACGGAACGCGATTCGGCAGCTGAAGACGACAGACGGTCTTCCCGATGGCGGCATCACGGTTCTGCTGCACAAGGGGGCACATCGTCTCCTCGAACCGCTGGACCTCACGGAAGCGGACAGCGGCGCAGGAACGGCACCCGTGATCTACAAAGCAGTGCCTGAGGAAGACGTCTGGCTGAGTGGGGGCGTGCCGGTTCGGCTCGAGCGCTTCCGGACACCTGCGGACGCCGCACGTCTGCAGCGTCTTCCCGAGGCCGCGCGGCAACACGTCAGAGTGTTCGACCTAGCCAACCTGGGGGCCGAACTGAGTATTGCCCCATGGCCTGATGCGTGGATGCAGTTCGGCTCGCAGAAGCCAACGATGCTGCCGAGCGTCTGTGAGGTCTACTGCGGGGCTCAGCGCCTGCCGATGGCGCGTTGGCCAAACCAGGGCTACGCCACGTTTGGGGAGATTGTCAGCGGCGGCCCCGGAGACACGGAAGGCCCCCACGTAGTCACCTACAAGGAAGAGAATCCCTCCCGCTGGTCTCTCGAAGACGGCGTATGGCTATACGGCTACTGGTACCGGGCATATCGTGCTGAAATGATCCGGGTTCGGATGATCGATACGGCTAAGAAGACGATCGAGCTGGCGGGTGAGAACACGCTCCGCTGGCTGGAAGACAAAGGGGCAAAGCGATACCGGGCCATGCATGTACTGGAAGAGTTGGACAGCCCCGGCGAGTGGTATCTGGACAGCCGTAGGCGACAACTCTACCTCTGGCCGCCCAGGGAAGCCGGCGCGGGAACCGAAGTTGTCGTTGCGGTCAACGCAGAGGCCTTGGTGCGGGGGCGAGAGGTGTCCCATGTCGAGTTCCACGGCTTGGGACTCGAACACTGCCGCGGCGCGGGGATCGATGTGCAAGGAGGCGAAGCCGTCCGCTTCGTCGCCTGCGAGGTCCGCAATGTCGGGACCACCGGTATGATCCTCCGTGAGGGGCAGAGATACGAGGTGCGCGGATGCGACATCCACCACATCGGCGGCACTGCGATCTCCCTGAAATCCGGGGACCGCGCGACCCTGACATCGGGCGAGTCGGTGATCGAGAACTGCCACATTCACCATACCGGCCGGATCCTGCGCCCGTCTCGGGCCATTGGGATCGGGAAGCGCGGGGTCGGTACCCGAGTAGCGCACAACCTGATCCACGACACCGGCTACATCGCACTGGGCTTCAGCTACTCGAACGACAATTTGATTGAGTTCAACCGGTTCTTCCGGACCAATGTGGAAACCAGTGAAGGCGGCGTGCTGTACTGTGGACGCGACTGGACCAGCCGGGGAACGGTGGTCCGATACAACTTCGTCCACCATGTCGAAGACAGCATGGAAGGCGGTGGCAGTTCGACCCGATTCATGCATCTGGACGACTCGGCACCCGGCGTGGAGTTGTACGGCAACATCTGCTACCGCATTGGCGGCGGGATCTCGGTCTGCGGCGGGGCAGACAACCACATCCACGACAACCTCTTCGTGGAATGCAACTGGGGTGTGGATATCGGCCCGCGCGGGAAAGACATGTTCGCCTCGGACGGCAAAGGCGGTTACCTGCCACCGGAGAAGAGGAGCACGCTCGAGTACCGCCTCCGAGCCTACAAGTACAGCCAGCCGCCCTACAGTACGCGCTACCCCAAACTGGTCGAGATCTTCACTAAGGAACCGATTGCGGCGCCCTGGTTCAACGTGATCACGCGCAATGTCATGGTCGATTGCGCCCGGGGCATCCGTCGGAGCTCGATGCGTCCGGAATGGTCCATCATCGAGGACAACTGGGAGGGGGCTGATCCGGGCTTTGTGAACCCGAATCGCGCGGCCCTCGATTTCCGGTTGCGCCCGGATGCGCCTGTGATCCGGGACATTGGCTTCAAGCCGATACCGATCGAGAAGATCGGGCTCTATGAATCCCCGAACCGACGGACCTGGCCTGTGGACGTCGACCTGCCCCCCGAGGACTGGAAGCCGCGCTGGCTGCGCATCCGGGAGGCGGCCATGGCAAATCCCGGCGCATTGCCGGTATTCAGAGCCATGCAGGTCACGGGGAAGCTTGTCATTGACGGCAACGTCTCCGCCATGGAATGGACCCCCGGTGACGCAACCGGCACTGCACCCGAAATCCACGACACGGCCGAACTCATCTGGACAGCGCGTGGTCGGAAATCCACACGCCCCTGCCAGGCCCTGATCCAAACCGATGACGCCCACCTGTACGTGCGTTTCGACAACCCGACCAATTCCGCAAAAGGCGTCAGCGGCGGGCATCGCTGGGGGCGCGATGATGCCGTCGAGATCGCGTTGGCAGAAGTCGGTACCAAGGTCGGGCCGACCGTGGTTCTGCGCGGGTATACGGACGGTGTGTGGGAAAGCTCCCCCGAAGCGGGGGCTCCAGCGACAGTCGTGGAACGCGTCCGCAACTCGAACATCAGCTATGCGGCGCACGTGGAAGGCCCCGGCCTGTGGACAGCGGAGTGGAAGATCCCGTTCGCGGCTTTGGGTACTGAGCCGGACGTGCGGAATCCGCGGTTCCTCATGAACTTGAGTGTGCGCAACACCGGGGACAACGAATGGACCATGTGGCGCTCAGGCGGCGGGGGGACCTGCGATGTCTACGGATCCGGCCTCCTTTGGCTTGCACACTTTGGCGAGTGGTATGAACAGGCACCCTACAAGTCCAGCGCGAGCATCCACGTGATCGGCAGTGGGAAGACGCCCGTACTGATGGAGCCTCTGGAAAGCTGCCAGGTATACACCCCGGAAATGCCGCTGGGCTCGCGACTAAGTGCGCCATGGAAGAACCTGCCCGACGAGTGGCAGACCGTCAGTTTCAGCTTCACACCGAAAAGCGACGGTGCGGTCAGACTCGTGCTCATCGGCGGCAAGTACCAGGATCCCGCGACCAACGCCCCCAAGCCGCTGTGGGTCTACTGCGACGATGTGCAGGTGGAAGGCGCTGTGCTGGCGAATGGCGATTTCGAAAACGTCGCCCCCAACGGCACGGCTGAGGCCTGGCAGGGACACGCCGGGGCCACGGGTGTCATGCTGGAGGACGCAAAACGTGCGGCCTCAGGGAAACGTCTGGTCAAGGTGGCGCACGACCGGCGTTTCAGTCAGTCCATCCAAGTACGCGGCGGCGTCCCCGTCACCATCCGGATGAAACTGCGCGGCAGCCCCACAGGCCTGTAATCGCATCAGCTATTCGGGCAGATTGGCTCGGGCGAGGACATAAGGAATCGCTTCGGCCTTGAGGCGTGCTGCAGTCTGGTGCAGACGCGTGATCTCCTGCAAGCTCTGTTTGGCCTGTCCTGCTTGGACCCTGTCCGCCAGGGTCATTCGCAGGCACAACGCGTCGGCTGTGTCATCCGCATAGCTCTGCATGTTCGGGTCGGCTGTGTTCTTCCACACGACGCCTCGCGCTGCCCCCTTCCGCAGATCCGGAGGCATGACAACATCGAAGTAACGACGGTACGTCAATACTACAGCGGCAAGCATTGCCTGGGCTTCTGAGAGACTGCGTTGAGCGTGCGCCAGCTCTGTGCTCGCGGCAATCGTCTCAGCCAGGGCCTCTCGTGCGGCCAGGATGCGTGCGTGTGCTGTTGCGAACTGCGCGGCCTCATGTGCCGAGGCCGCATCCGCTGCAAGGGCGGCCGGACGCGCCGTATCACAGCCGTTGGCGACGGCCATCTCCACGTCGATCTCGTACAGGGGCAGTTCGTTGGCGTAGTGGCCCCTGTGCACCTCAGCGAACACTGGCTTCGCAGCCGCTTCGGTGCCCACGAAGAAGACCCGACCGTCTCCGGGTGCGAGCTCGATCGTGGTCTCGGTTGCGGCTGGCCCGCCTCTTCCGGTCAAGACGTAGAGATCATGAAGGGTGGCGCCTTTCGACACTGCGGCCGCGTTCACGGACAAGGTTGCTTGACGGAGCCCTTTCACATCCTGGTTGACCACCACCGCGAAATAGCCATCGGCTCCACGCTGCCGGAGCACACCTGCTCTGACGGCCGGGCCGCGATATGGCACGGCATCGTCTGTCATGGCTTCACACACCACGTTCAGGACGTCCACGTCCGACACATCGGTGAGCAGCAGGGCGCCGCCGATTGCGCTGACATGGCGTCCGGCCTCGCGCATCGCGGGCCAAGCGGGGCTTTCGACGCCCCATGAATCCCGGGCGGTGTCGAAGTAGTACAGATTGTAGCGCCAGCAAGGTGGGGAACTGCTGCCGTGGAACGTGATACCTTTGCAGCCGTTGGCGATGGCTTCGTAGATGGTAAGCCGCATCTCAGCCTCGTCGGGGAGCTGCCAGGTGTAGTCGGGAAGGCCGCCAAAGGCCTGCAACATTACCCACACCGGGGCCTTGGTATGGGTGGCGCAGAAGCGAACCATCTTGGTGACTGCCCATGGGTTCCGCCCCCCCCGTTTCGCACTGCGTACGGGGTACTCGTCCCCATAGTAGATCGGCATGAACGGGAGGAACTCGGTTCTGTTCAGATTGAGTATCACCAGGACCGGATGATCGGGGTCGACCTCGCGGTACACGCTCTGAAGCATCATGTAGTTCGGGATGTACTGGCCTTGCGGTTCGTCAGCGAAATCGTAGGCAAGGAGACAGTCCCCGTAGGCCTCGACGAAATCGCGGCGTAGATCAAGGGTGAACCCGCCCCGTTCGAGACGTTCGATGGTCGCCTCACGTGTCGCCGGCTCGGGGGGAAGCTCGCGGAGGATACGCCGGTTCGCATCTCGCTCGAATCGCCGCATCATATCGGCCCGTGGGATCACTCGCATCCGCCGTTTCCGGACCTCCTCGAGCTTTGGGACGGTACCCGTCTTCTTGAAGTTCCCAAGCAGGCCGCCTTCGCTTGACATGTAGGTGTTCATGTAGCAGCGCCGGTACGCGCGAAGCTGCCGACTCACGTGGTTGACCATGTTCCCACCGGCACCCTTGAGGTAGCCGCGGAAGTACTCTCCGTAGGGAAAGAAGCCGGTTGCAGCGGGGAACTCGGCGAGCTGTTCCGGCGGCGGGGGAAGATCCATGAGAGGGCTGGCATCCAGGGACAGAGGGCTGATCGTGACGGCGGCTTCGCTGTCCCCGGTGCGCACACTCACGCTCATGGACATCACCTGTGTGCCGCCCCACGGCAACTCGACGACAACCGGCTTCCCCAGCCGCAACGCCGCCTCCTGCTCGACCACACCCACCGGGGGATCAGCTTGAGCGACCGCCCTTACCCGGGCCGTGGAAGCAGTCCCAAGCACCGATACGGCCAGGGCTCGTTGCGTGTCACCGGTGGCTGTCAGGGGCGACAGGCCAACAGCAACATCGTTGTTCGCAGCCACGACCGGCTTACCGCTGGGCAACACGGCGATGGCATAGCGGGTCTCCCACACCCCGCCCGGCGGAATCGAGACGTCGCGGTAGTACCATTCGACCGTCTGCAGATCCTGATTGCGGTAGAGATAGGCCTTCTGGACGTCATCCCGGTCGAACTGGAAGAGCAGAGCATCGTCGCTCTCGGAATTCGAGCACGCGACCCAACCCGCATCGAGATCGTTGACGTCCATCCCCCACTTGGCCAGGCCTTCCTCGTGCCGGAGCAGGCGGATTTGTCCCGCCATGGGCACGGTGATGGTGGTCTGCCGTGGTGGCAGGCACTGTTGTGCCCGGAACGCGAATGTGCGCGTGTCTTCGCTCGAATTGCTGACCCGCAAATTCACATCCAGCACTGACAGCTCGCCGCGCAACATGAATTCCTTCTCGATCACGAGTCCGGAAAACGGCTCAGGAAGTGGGCCGTGTCTTACCTGCACGCGTCGATTCTTCTCAAGCACCTGGACGGCGCAGGCGGCATCACGCAGCAATCCCGGATAGTCGTCACACGGGACGATCTCGGCTGCCAAGCCACCGGGCCTCACCCCTTCCCAGAGCGTTACATCACGACCTGTTCGCTTGTCGACCAACGCACGCACGCGCCCACCGATCAACGGCTCAATGTGGACTCGGACCAGGCGGTTCTCCAGCACATCATCTGCCACACGGAGCGAGACATCATCGACCCACACAGGGCCCTCCCCTTCGTTTCGGAGGAAGACGGTGAGCCGCGCAGTCTCCGGCGCCGTGCTGATGGGCAGGGAGAGTTGGGTCCACTCCGTGACGTCCCGGTGCTTTGTAGAGCTCACGTACTGGAGCTGGTTGCCCTGGGCGTCATGCGTCATCATTGAGCAGTAGGCCCTCGCATTGGGGGCTGCTCTGAACCAGTATTCCAGGGTGAGCTTGCGAACACCGTTGATGGAGTTTTCAACCCGCTGCGTCACCATGTTGTTGTTCCGTGGCTTGCCATCGGTAATCGCGGCCGGAGGAACTCCCGTGATGACGGCACAACGTTCGCCTGTACGTGCTTCGGTCGACAACGTCACCTTGCCATGCGGATTACTCCAGTAGGTCGGCGTCCACGATGCCGCGAAGCCCGTCTCTGCATCGACCTGCTCGAAACTGGGGTTCATGACCGGGTTCGCTGCAGCGGCTCTGGCGTCCTTGCCCATGGAAATGGCCAGGAGACACAAGCTCAGCACGATGGTTGTGAGTTTCATCTCGAATCCTCTGTGTAGCGGAGACGGTAGTGGTGAGCCGGGGACTCACTCGCGGTCGAGTGCCTCGAGAATCTCGGCTCGTACCTTGTGGAATGCCTCCGGCTGCCGTTCGTAGCGCACAAGGGTCCTGATCATCCGACGTGCAACGGCGTCGGCCTGGTCCGAGTCCCGCGCGGCAAGCAACGTCAACAGAGCGTGATCCTGAAGCCCGTCCCGGAAAGCCATCATGCGCATACCGCCGACCAAACCGTCCGGAGTCGGATAGAAATGCCAGTTGTCTCCGGGGGGGTGTCCCGGGTCCTGGGATCCGTTCGGGACCGGACCGACGGACGTGCGATACGGATCTGCCCCGCGGAAGATGTTCGCGCCCCAGTTGAGGTATCCGTCCACGCCGAATCGGTACGCAATCCACGGATAGAGCCGCGAATTGGTCAACGTCTCATCCAGGTGCCGGTTCGGATAGGGAGGAGGTGGACTGCAGCAGTTGTAGAACCAGGTGGTCTTGCCCGTCTTCCGCCGTTCGGCGATCAGGGATGCCCGACGCTGCAGATACACCACGGCCAGGACGGATACATCCACCATCTTCGTCATTTCTTCGGGCCTCTTGTTGATCGCATCGATGGTTCGGACACCAGGCAGGCAGGACCGCAGGAGATCCGTGAGAACGCGATACCGGTCAACATCGTCCGTTTCGTCAATCTGGTGCTGAAGATACCGATGCGTCCACTGGTTGCGTTCCAGATGTGTTCCCAGGGCCCGATAGAACGCTTCCAGGAATGGCAGGAATTCGGGCGGCTTTCCTGAGGAGACCAGGACACCCCGCGTCCCTTTGGCGGCATCAGTCCCGTACACCGCGCCCCACTGAACCACATGGTGCCCATGGAATTGGGAGAAACCAAGGCGGAGGAAGGTGTTCATCCAGCGATCGAACCGGGCAAAGTCGAACTCGTATGAGCCGTCCTCCAGTCGCGTGGTCTCGACCAGGGGGTGCTTCCCTTTGATGGTGGGCGTGAAGATGCAATCCTGTCCGAACCAACGCAGCGTTCGGGCCGTGTTCTCAATCAGGCGCCAGTGCTCCTCGCTCCACCATGCCGGCGGCGGGCCGCTGCCCAAGTCTTTAGGATCAGGGCTCAACCAGTATGTCACGTTGAGCGACGGCTGTTCCGGGAGCTGTGTCCGATGGACGCGCAATTCGATCGGACGGGATACGTGGCCGGACGTAGTAGAGACCCGGACACTGCTTCGGTAGATGCCGGGAGTCGCCTTGCGGTCGACATCGGCGGTCACAAGAACGGCCTGGCAGCGCCCTGCCTCCAGCTCGACGTCCCCCCTCTCAGCAATGACCTCCGCCACCTCGAAGGGCGCTTCCCGAATGAACTGCCTCAACCAGGCCTCAGGGGGCCGCCGGCCAATGGCGGTGCGACTGCCCCCGTTGGTGTTGGCCTCCACAGGCACGGGACGCACAGCAGACACGTGGATCTCGCCTAGAAGAGCCTTGCCCGCATCCGTGATGAAGGGCTTGGCCACGACCCGGGCGGGGCCGGCCGCAGGAGAATGGACGACGAACTGCCAACTGGCGGACCCACCGCGCGCGGCATGTAGCGACCCGGCAAAGCGAGAAGGCTGAGCCAATCGATCGGGGAAGACGGTATCCAGGCAGTCCGCCATGACCACGTTGAGTCCCCCCGAGTAGTGCTCAGTCCGGAGGCGTTCGTGACGTGTGGCGATCTCGGTTGCCTGTGCTCTGCGACGGGCCGCGAGTCTCTGAGGCCACTCTGGCCCCAGATCCGTCTGCCGCAGGGCCTCGAGCTGTTCCAGCGTCAGGAGCGCTGGGCGCTCCGAATCACGGCTGGCGTATATCCGCAGCGGTCCCAAACGCCCGGGATATCCGTATCGCCCTTCGACATTCGCCGCCCCGAGCACCAACTCCGCCTCCTCTGCGATGCGCAGGGCGCCGCTGTCAGCGGACGCCGTCCAGGTGAGACGTACGGGATCCTCGTCGGCGCCGGTGTAACTCAAGCAGTTGTCCTGTGTGCGTGTGCCGTCATAGGTAAAGGCATAGAAGATCCACCGGTCCGGGGTCACGAAGTGTCCGTTCGAGGTGGTCCAGAGCACACTCCCACCGTTCTGGCCGTTGATCTTCAACGCGCCGGCGTCCTTTCCCTGTTCGTGGAAGAACAGGCTAAGCCACGGACTGTGGAACGCGTAGTCATGCCCGCCATCATCGTGGACCGGATCCACCTGGAACCACCCGGCGACAGTGAATGAGAGCGCTCCGTTGAGACTCGCAGTCAGCTGCGGGTCACCGAATGCCGGTGCGTCGAAGCGGCTTTGGGCGGCACACGTGGCGAATGACAGGCAGTGTCTCTCACCGACGCCGGTACCCGACTCCAAAGCCGGGCGTTTCCCGGCGGCGCGGAAAACGCCCGGAATCGACTGTCCTGCCCCCAGGGCCACGATCCCCTCCCCGGCCTGAAGCTCGGGAGCAAAGGCGAAGACGGGTTCCGGAAGCATGCTGTTCTTCTCTTCCGTAGCCTGCGCCGCACAGTCAATCCCAAGGAAAGCCATCATCACACACCCCGCCCGAAGCACCGCGTTCACAAATCTGCAGTCGTTGTTCATCATCGTACGTACGCCTTCCTCTGAGGGCTCACCGTTTCCAGTGGTAGGTGAGCGGGATCTCGAGCGTTGCGCCTTCCGCAAAGGCGTAGGTATACTGCTGCGTCTCCGGGTCGAAGCCGGAGATGAAGGAGACATTACCGACCTCCAGAACCGTCTTTCCGTCTCGTGCCGTAACCGTCTCGATCCGGTAGTTGCCGTTTGCGTCGGGAGACGGTCGTATGTCTGTCCACAGCGGACGGAGTGCCTCGGGCGGCACGGCGAGTTCACCGTCAACGGTGATCGTACAGGTGCTGGACGCGCCCCTGTCCAAGGCCACCACGTTGCCACGCACGCACGGCGTATAGTCTTCTTCGAACGCATCCCCGATCCTGACATGCGACGGTCTGACTGCAAGCAGCTCAGACAGCTTGCCGTCGGCAGTGAACCGGGCAACCATGAGCCGTCCCGCGAACCGGATGCCGCCCTCGACAGTGGTGGTTGTCGAGTCGTCTGTACATTGCACGATGACGTCTCTTCTGCCGTCGCGCAGTTTCACCTCAACAGCGGAGGCCACGCCGCCGGCGTTGGCGGTTTCGAGCGTTCGCAGCGCGGCAACACTGCGCCGGTCACACAGATGCGGCTCGATGACGGACGTGTAGACAAACTCCTCGTCAGCGCTCGTGCGTTTCCGGGCGAGCAGGTAGTGGATGTCTTCCGGGTTACCGGGGATGTTCTGGGGCGGCCGGCTCTTGGCCAACGCCACCTCGCACAGCGGGTTGAGCAGCGTGAACCGCAAGCGCACGTCATCTCCGAATGGGGACACCTTCTGGAAGTTCTCCAGCTGCCACTCAGCTGAGATCGGGCCATCCATGGTCGCACGGCTGACGTCATGCAGAAACTGCATTCCGCTGCCGACACGCCAACCCTCACCCTCACGCCGGACGGCAAAAGGCACATCTTTGCCCGCATATGAACCGCCCTCCTGCTGAACGAACCGCGCGCCGTCGAGCGCGACCGTCCCGACCCCGGAATGGAAGCTGTACACATGGTCCGTCCCACCCGCAATATGGAAGAAATCGACCACGTAGAACTCCGTGTCCGAGAGGTTGACCAAAACGGGCATCCGGCTGAATTTCCTCAAGCCCGGATACACCCGTTGCGCGTCGATCTCAGTCAGTGACGCAAGCGGCGAGACGACGAAGAGCTTCTGGTCTGCAAGTCGCAGATCCTCCGGTCCGGCATCCCACTCAGTGGCGACGGTATTGTGGCCGATCGGGCGTTCCCAGAACCCCTGCCGCCAGGTTGTGTTGGATATGTTCGGGTAGCCCAGGCCCGGCATCAGATCCATGCCGTACGCGAACAGGTAGAGGTTCAGGCTCTCGTGGTGGTTGTGTCCCGTGTTCGAACCGTAATAGGCGAGCAGAGACCGCTCGTGCTCGCCCGCGCCGCTGCGCATCACGGCGAATCCGCGTCCGGCGAGATTGCAGGACGACCGAGCCACCGGCGTGTTTTCGCGCCGTATGGCGTCAAGTCGCTCCTTGACGCGCTCGTAGTCGATGTGCGGATTCAGCAGATCACCTGTCGGCATGGCTTTCTTGCCGGCCATTCGCCAATACATCCGGCCGATGTCGGCGTCCTCAAAGGCGGCATAGGCGGCAAACAGATTCGCCTGTTGTGCACCCTTCAGAATCATCGGTGTCCCGAATCTTCCGCCATCGCCCCAGGTCGGCATGAACCGGTCGCAGCATACCAATTGGAACGACGTCTTGTAGAACGACGGCAGGCGTTGTCGCATCAACTGCATGGCCAGCCGGACGCTCTCCTCGTTTGAGTCTTCGGCAAACCGCAAGAGGCTCGGGTACGCCTGGGTCAGGAAAATGGGCATGATCGCGGAGTACCCGAAGCCGCCTTCCCAGGAGAATCCGTCCGCGGTGAGGGCGGCCGTGCGACGTCCAATCCCCCCGCCCAACCTGGTCTTGCGCCAATCAGAATGCCGACTGGGGATGGGCTCACCTTCCGCGTTGCAGAAGAGCCACGACACGAGCTCGGCCTGCAGACCTTCGTCGTGAGTCGCCAATGCCATCATCATGGCGACCTCTTTGTTGAACCCGGTGTTCCCCCAGATACGCGATTGCTTCTGCTTCTCAAACGTCACTCGAAGGATATTGGTCTCGATCTTTGCGCTCAGCGTCGCATCGGTCTCGATAGAATCGCGGACCAATGCATATGCCCTCGCCAGGTCAAAAGCGACCCGGGTTGACCAGGTTGAGTCGACCGCTGTTCCGTAAATCCCACGGTATTGGTGGTACCCGCCCTTGCTCGCCCAGTACTCGAAATCGAGTTCAGGATAGACGTCGGCGATGCGCTCCAGGAGAACCGCCGCTTTCTGGGCATATACCGGGTCGCCGGTCACCGCATACCCATAGCCAAGGCCGACAGCGGCGGAGGTCACGCTGTTCCCGCTTCCCGGATACCTGGCGTTCGCGCCCCAGTTCGCGTGGTGGTTATAGTGCGCGACGAATTTGAAACTGCCCTTCTCTTTGTCGTTGTAGCCCGTGCCCGAATCCACGCCAAACAGGTGAAGTGGATCGTCCGGATCGGGGTGTTCCGTGTTGAACAGCAACGCTGCATCCGCGCGTTCCGGCCGGAACATCCTGTTCTCATCGAGGCCGGACAGGTAATAGGCCAGGAAATCGTTCTTGGGGAAGCGCTCGTCGCAGTTCGGACACTGCACTTTCCACGGGTGCCTCTTGGGGTCCATGCGCCACGGGTAGTAACCGTGCTTGAACACCTCCCGGCCACACTCCGGGCATCCGGCTTTCCGGTGCAGGTACAGCGCCCGGGGCACCATCTGGCTGGGAACGGAAGTCCTCAGGTCAGAGTCCGACATCGTCTTCCACCGCCTGCAGCGGTCGAGGATGTTCTTCCTCTGTTTTCGCGCCCACTCGTAGTTGCGGCACAAGTCCCGGATGCGAAGGCGATACGTTTCGTTGAATGGGTTCATTCCTTCCCCCATGGCTCCGGCGCCCGGCGCCTTCTTTGACTCCGGTCGGGGCGCGGAAAACGCGGCCACGCCGCCCAGGAAGACCACCCCAATCGCTCCACGAACGGCGAGTCTGAAGCGTCGGAACTCACGTCCATACATCATATTCTGGACCATCTGTTTGCGGTACGCCAGACCTCAGCCCCTATCCATCAGCCACTCGCCAGTGGCTTCGAGGGCGCGGCATTTGGCATCCAGGTTTTGGCGACGTGCGGGGACAATGTCCACGACGTCGAAGCGGCAGGTGCCGAAGATCATGCGCATGCGGCGGACACACTCGTACGATCCGGCGCCCCCTCCTCCGGCCACGGCAATGCCGACAACGGGCTTGTTCTGGATGCCGGGCCGTGCGTTTTCCCTGATCCAGCCGATGCGGCCAAGCCGGTTCAGGTACGCGTGCAGACTCTCACTCAAGCCACAGAAGTAAACCGGGTTGGCGAAGACCACGAGGTCTGCCGCGCGAAGCTTCTCGGTGATGGCGGCAAAGTCGTCGTCGATAACGCACCGCCCTTCCGTCCGGCACAGCCCCCATCCGTTGTCTTCACACTGACGGCAACGCTCGAGTTGACACGCCGGCAGGAAGATCTTGTCCGAGGTGGCCCCCTTGGATGCAGCCCCCTTCAGAAGGGCATCGGTCGCGCGCGCTGTCTGCCCATCCGGGTTCCGGCTGCCGAGTATCGCGAGTATGTACATGACAAGCCTTTCTGTGTTCTCGTGGTCTGGTTGGGAAGTCGCCCCCGTGCATGCCGGGAGCAGCCTAATCTACTCGCCACGTCCTAGGGGGCAATCTCGCCAGGAAAACGACCACAACCCGTCAGTCTCGTGTGGCGGCTCGATGGAGTCTCGCCCTTGGAGTTGACGGCGCCTGACAGCGCAGGTTCGGGGG
>Ga0209045_1002411_pt1 | contig 13779 bp, 4 predicted proteins | sample SaaInlLV_10m_DNA_4_FD_184664 | JGI IMG/M metagenome (GOLD analysis project Ga0209045, IMG submission 184664) | Marine microbial communities from expanding oxygen minimum zones in the Saanich Inlet - Saanich Inlet SI072_LV_200m_DNA (SPAdes) (version 2) | ecosystem: Environmental > Aquatic > Marine...
GGGCGTAGTGTCCGTGACCCCATCCATTGGGATCGCAACCAGAAGAACCAGCGGACGATGCACGATCTGACCACGGACCTGATCCCGGTCAAGATCAAGAACGACCAGCCGGCAACCGGCTTCGGGTTCGGGGCACAGGAGCCCTACGGCACGCCCTATGCCACGGCCCGCGGACAGTTCCAACTCTGTGGATACTACGAGAAGAAGGGGCACTTCTACTACCCGTCTGAAGAGCCTGGCCCCGGTCTGTATATGGCGGCGCATGACAGCCACGCGTACCCCAAAGTCTTCTACGCTACCAACCACGAGAAGGACGAGTTGCTGCGCTTCGCGGTAGGCGCGTTCCCGGACGACAGTGCCAAGCCGGGGCTGGACTACGAGCAGAAATGGCCGTTTCTCATCGGCGCGTTCTCCGGGGATTGGTTCGATGCGTCCACGATCTACCGGGATTGGGCATTGCGTCAGCGCTGGGCGCTTAAAGGACCGCTCCACCGTCGTCGGGACGTCCCCGAGTGGGCCAAGACCATCACGGCCTGGATCCGGCTCGATTCCGGCAGGAGGCGCGGGATTGCGCGCATGCTTCCCTTTGCCGACGGGTACCGTAAACGTCTGGCCGGCACGCTCGCCATCCAGTGGTACGGCTGGGACGAAGCATCGGGCAGGACCAAGCGCTCAATGTGCTGCAAATTCCCCCCGATTCCTCTTGCCCAGGATGGCTTCGCGAAGGCGGTTCGGGATTTCCAGAATCAAGACATGGTCGTCTACCCCTATGTCAACACCCGGATCTGGGCAGACGGTTTTGCGGACGAGAAGGAGTACCTGGATTTTGACATGGCCAGGCCGTACGTGGAGACAGGTCCGGACGGGCACATCCATCAGTGGGCGCCGGGGAAGCAGGCGGGCATGTATGCGAAAATGTGCCTGTTCACCGACTTCTGGCAGGACTTCATGACCGACGTATGCCGCCAGGTTGTGTACAACTTCGGGGTCAAAGGTCTCTACCTCGATCAGTCTGCCGAAATGTCCTACGGCGGGGGATTCTACGACTCGCAGGGCTGCCATAACCCCACGCATGGTCACCCCCTCGGTGTCAATCGTGGTTTGTTCCTCGCCGAGTATGTCCGACTGAAGAACATCTACGAGGAGTGCCGGACCATCCAGCCCGATCTGTGCGTCTGTGGCGAGGGCAACGCCGAACCTTTCAACGATGTGTTCGTCAACAAGCTCATTCACTACGAAATCTGGCCGGGGTACGTGCCCATGTGGACTGCCGTTTACCACGACTATGTGACGGCATTCGGACGGACTGCCAGCCTGAAGGCCAAGAGCCCTGCGGACCCGATGCCGCAGATGCAGATCGGTTGGCAGCTCGCCCTCGGTACCCAGATCGGTCGGCTTTGGCCGGCGAATTTCGAGGATCCTGCGATCCAGGAGAATCTGGGCTACCTGGTCCGTGCCTGCGAACTGCGCAGTCGCTATCACAACTACCTGACCCTCGGGCAGATGCTCCGGCCGCCCCTCATGAGTCTCGTTCCGGATGTTACCACAGCCGAGTTCAGGCGTATCAACAACCTGTGCACATTGCCGGCGATCGTGGCGGCGAGTTGGCGGGACCCCGACGGCAAGGTCGCCGTTGTGCTCACCAACATCAGCAAGGCCCCCGTTGAATTCACCTTCGGATTCGACCCGACAGAGTATGGCTTTGAGCCAGGGGGGACACTTGTGCAGACGTTTCCGGACGAGGCGAGGCTGTCCGCCGTCAGGGGGACGGGCGGCAACGTGATGTGTTCGATGACGCTGGATGGGCTTGCGGCTGTTGTGGTCGAATTGCAGTGAGTTCACTACTAGTCCGCCCGCGCTGACCTGTCTGATTTGTCCGAGAGTTGCTCGGAACACATGCTGGACGACGGTTGAAGGAGTAGCCATGCAGGATCGAGTGATCTGTTCCTATGGAGAATCGACGGTGTCGTTCGGTTCCTCAGTGAACGTGCTTGACGAGAGCGGAACACTCGTGCCGTTGAGCGTTGACGTTGGCGTCGAGGCCGCCGCAGACTCGGTTGAGTTTCCCGCATGGGGCTCCGGTAGCGTCCTGCGCAGCCACGGAGGAATTCCGGGGATTGGGGTCACGTTCGAGTTCGTTGACGGCAGTGGGGAGCCCGTACCTGTGACCGTCTCGTTTGAGGAGCAGTCGTGACACCGGTGTGTCGGCGAACTCACCGCTGCGGGATGGGTTGGTATTGACTTCGCGTGCCGAGATGTCACGTTCAGAGTGTGATGAGAACGTCTCAAAACGACCTCGCCTTTTTCAGAATGGATTGACAGCTGACATGCAGACAGCGCGGCCAGCGTGGTTATGGCTGAGCCTGGTGTTGCTGGCTTTGCCGCCGGCGGTGGGCCTGGCGGCTCCATCGGCGCCCGATCTCACGGTTCGGTCAGTGATCATCAAGCTCCGACCTGTCACGACAGGAAGGACGCGATCCGCTGCAGACGGACTTGAGGAATCTCGCAGACGGGTTGTTGCTGCGATGGGACGGGCTGGCCACGACGTATCACTGATGCCACTGTGGCAGGGGCGGCCCACGACACGATCCCGGTCCCTGTCCCGGGGGCGAGGCGAGGAGGAGGAAGCGAATCGGGCCAGGGAGGCCCTGAGCCGTTTCCACACCTGTGCCTACGCCGGCCCCGGCTCTATCGCGGGGTTGGTTGGCCGGTTCGGCGCCCTGCCGGAAGTGGAATACTGCGAGCCACGGCCGATCCGCCGCCTGTCGCTCGTCCCCAACGATCCCCTCGTCGGCACGTACGGGCACGATTACTTCCAGTATCAGGGCTTCGAGGCAGCCTGGGACACAACACAGGGGAGTTCTGATGTTGTGATCGCCATCGTTGACAGTGGAGTGGACTACACGCACCCGGACCTTGCCGGGAAGCTCTGGATCAACACGGGCGAAATCCCGGACAATGGCGTTGACGACGACGGTAACGGCTACATCGATGACGTGAAGGGATGGGACTTTTGGCAGAGCGGTCCTCCTGACGGCCAAGGCGTCTCTGACAACGATCCGACGGGGGACTACTCTGATCATGGGACCCACGTTGCGGGAACGGCTGCTGCGGAGACCAACAATGCGGTGGGCATTGCCGGGACAGGCTTCTCCTGCCGGTACATGGCTGTGAAGGTCGGTGGAACTGAGCAGAATCCTGATGACATTGCCTTTGGCATCGAGGGGATCATCTACGCCGTTGAGCAAGGGGCTGACGTGATCAACTGCAGCTGGGGAGGCGGCCCATACTCACGGGCCGAAGAGGAGGTCATCGCCGCGGTAACAGCACTCGGATCTCTGGTGGTCTGCTCCGCCGGGAACGAGGGCTCGGAGGAGCGTTCATATCCCGCTGCGTATGCCGATGCCCTGGCCGTCGGATCTCTGGATATGCCGGGAGGCACACTCTCCGTCTTCTCGAACTATGGGACATGGGTGGATGTGCTGGCGACAGGGAACGGGATCCAGAGCACGCTTCCAGGGGATGCGTACGGGGTCAAGTCGGGGACGTCGATGTCGGCGCCCGTGGTCAGTGGATTGGCCGGTTTGCTGATGGCGTTGCGTCCCAGTTGGTCCCCCCAGCGCATCGGCGGACAGATTCGCGGGGCAGCTGTCAATGTGGACGATGCAAACTCATCGTTTCTGGCTCACAGACTCGGAGCAGGGCGGATTGATGCAGAGGCGACAGTTGGCTCGCCTCTGCCCTGGCTCAAAGTCCTGAGCGCCGTTCTTGAAGACGGCAGCGGAGAGGCACTGTTCGCCGGGGAGGAGGGAGTCTTGGAGGTCGTGGTTAGGAACAGCGGGAGTGCGGCGCTCGACCTTTCTGCGCGGCTCGGGGCGTTGACTCCGGGGGGCACTGTTTTGAACGACCACGCCGATATCGGGGGCCTGGCTGCCGATGCAACAACCACCATCTCGTTTGCGGTTCGGTTGGAGGCTGACTTTGACGTCCTCGCCACCGCCGAGTTTGCCCTGGTGGTTGAGGAGAGCGATGGGAGTTACTCAGATTCTGTGATGGTGACGGCGGATTCCGTGGTGGGCGGAACATTCTCCACGAGTAAGTTGAGCATGACCGGGACCTCGACCGGGGCATTGGGTTTCGTGAACGCTCTGGAGGGCACAGGCGGCATTGGCTTTGTAGCCAGGGCGGATACTGCGTCTCCGTTGTCGATCCTGTTCGAGGGGGCGTTGATTGTCGATGTCGACGGGACCATCGCCGACCAGGCTCGGGAGGCGGACGACCTGTCGCGGGACTTCGCCCCGCTCTCAGGGTTCACCGTGGCTTCCCCCGGGGCGATCTCAGATTCGGATGGTTCAGGGCGTTTCACCGTTCGTTCGGATCTGAACACGGCGGCGGTCGATATCCTCCTTGAGACGTTCGTTCTCGATCAGTCCGGGGTCGATCAGGCGGTGTGGGTCAAGTACACACTGAGCAATCCCGGGGGCCATACGTTGCACAACATCTATGTCGGGGTGTTCAACGACTGGGACATCGGCTCGGCCCACGGTAACTCGGTGGCGCGTGACCCCGGAACGGGCATTCTCTATCTGTTCGATGAGGAGCAGGCCGGGCTGCCCTATGTCAGTGTGGTCCCGATGGTTGAGCCGTCTTCATTGCTGGCGATCAAGAATGCGGCCACCGGCAGCGGGACAGCGTTTGGCCTGTACGATGGCTTCACGGACGCGGAGAAGGCAGCATCACTACGCGCAGGAACGGCGGCGGTTGCTCAATCCCAGACTGATGTTTCGGCTGTCTGCGCATCCGGCCCTTACACGTTGCCTGCCGCGGGGAGCGTTGTCGTTGGGTTCCTTTATGTTTATGGCGATACGTTGGCGGGTCTCAAGGCCCAGGTCTCTGCCGCACAGGCCAGGCAGCTGTTCGTGCCGACAACGCCGGGAACATCCGGCCCGGTCAACCAAGCCCCAACGGCCGAGATAACGGGACCTTCTGATGATGTAGTCGTGCTGACGGACCACACGGCCGAGCTGGTGCTCGAAGCCGTTGCCAATGACGATGGAGAGCCGAGCACGGGCGTACTGCAGACCTCATGGTCAGTGATCAGCGGGCCGCAAGGGACGGTTTTCGAATCATCGTCTGCGCCGGCAACTGCAGTGCGTTTCCCGGGGGCAGGTTTCTACACGTTGGCGTTCGTGGCGGATGACGGGATGATCGATGCTCAGGATCAGGTACTTGTCGTCGTGGATCCAACGGGCACGTTTGCCGTCGATGGGTTGGCCCATTGGAGCTTCGAGAGTTTGCTCGGAGGGGAGGTCCCCGACTCCTCGGGGAACGGTCGCGATGCTTTGGTTTCGGGAGGGTTCTCGCTGGTCGCTCAGGGGCACACAGGCTCTGCGGCTGACGTGAATGGGACGACCGGTGCGGCGGCGTTCGCTGCGCCTGCTGTGGACGCGTTTACCATCTGTGCGTGGGTTAACCCGCGCTCAGCTGGGAACAGCATCTTCCCAAGGGTTGTGGACATGCCGGCCTACACGCTTTACCTCGGTCGGGATGCTCAGGTGCCGGACACCAACGACACGTTGCGCCTCCATGTCGACGATGGCGAAACAGGTGGTGTGTGGGCCACCTCAGAGAACACCGTTCCGGACCAGGGATGGTGTCATGTCGCCGTCTCGTTTGATACCGCGACGGCCGATGGTGAGCCCTCTTTCTTCATCAATGGTGTGCAGACGGCTGCCGAACGCATTTCCCCAATCACGGGTACCATCGTGACCAACCAGGGCACGGGGTACATCGGCAATAATGCCGAGAGCACGCGAGCCTGGGATGGTCTGCTCGACGACGTCCGTGTCTACGGGAGCATTCTGTCGCCGGACCGTGTCCGCGTCCTCCATGCCCTGTCCACTCTCAACGTGGGGCCCAGCGTCGAGGCCGGACCGGATTTCGGGGTCGAGATCCCTGCTGCCGCGTCGCTGTCCGCGGTTGTCAGTGACGATGGGCTTCCCGCCAGTCCCGGGGCTGTCAGCATACACTGGACGCAGCGTTCGGGGCCGGGAACTGTGGTGTTCTCCCCCGTGGATCAGACAGTTTCGCAGGCCACATTCTCAGCTCCCGGGACGTACGTCCTGGGGGTGACTGCCGACGACGGGGCCATTGCTGTCCGTGACGAGGTAACCGCGACGGTCCTCTTCACTCCTGAACTGGGTTTCTCCGGAGCGGAAACCCGGGTTTCTGAAAGCCAGGGCAGTGTCAGTGCCACGGCGTTCCTGAGCGGCGCCACTGACCGGCAGGTTGAGGCGACGATTCAGGTCTCCGGTTCCGCCACCGGTGGGGGCGTGGATGTCACCCTCGCGGCCACCTCGATCGTCTTCGCTCCTGGAGAGACGACGGCGACTGTTTCCCTCTCGATCATCGATGATTCGGATACCTGGGAAGGGGAGGAGTCGTTCTTCCTGACCCTTGCCGATCCGCTGAACGCAACCATCGAGGACGGAACGCATGATGTCGTGATTGTGGACAATGACGAGTCCTTCGAGATCACCGTGACACGGGGTGGGCAAGCTGAACAGACGTTGACCTTTGGGGCGGTCACCGGAGCCACCAACCAAGGCACGGATTCCTTTGACGTATTGATGGATTCCGGACGCGGTGGCCGAGCCTGGCCTTCGCCAGTTGTTCTGTCGCTCATACCCGAGCAGCGTAACTTCAGTGCCCACACGGCGACAATCGGTGGACGTCACACACGAGGAACTCCCATCTTCTTCCGGGAGCCTGCGATTCTGGATGGGGCTGCGCGGTTCTTGACAGCAGACATCCGGGCCCTGCATGAGCTGCAGCGTTGGCGTTTGGTCGCGGAAGATGCGGTTGAGCTGAGCTGGGATTTCTCACAGTTACCGATCCTGGCGGGGCGGCAGATGCTGCTTCAGCTTCTGGAGGATGAGCGTCCGCTGGGGGCGCCGATCGATATGTTGGCTGCGACCTCGGCCACCGTGACCGGTCCTGGGGAGTTCAGTCTCGTCTACGGAGCTGCCGACACGGCGGTGGGGGTTGCGTTGCAGGCGGGCTGGAACTTTGCCGGGATCCCGCTGTTGACGACTGCCAGGTTCACTGATCTTTTCCCCGGCCCGCCTCACACGCCGACCATTCTGGCGATCTGGTCGTACCGGAACGGCACGTACCTGAAGGGGAGGCCGCTTGATAGGCCAAATCCTGAATGGGCTTACTGGATTTACGCCGCAGAGACCGGCGCCAGCCTGCCGTTCTCCGGATTGCCCCCTGATGGGATTCTCCGTCTTCAGACGAAGTGGGAGGGAGTCAGTCCACCTGTGAGTGTCGACGGTGCTGATTTGGGGGATGCGTCGGATGCGATTTGGCGCTGGGATCCCGCTGGGAACGTCTACCGGTCGGCCGTGGACGACCTACTTGTTCCGGGAGCGGCCTACTGGATCCGGACGCCAGTCGCCGGTCATGTCCTTGACCTGGCCCCGGCTGGACGGGGGCACTGAGTGAGGGGTGAGAAGTGAGGGGTGAAACGCAGATGGAGTTGTGCATGACAGTGAAGAAGACCAACATCGTGATGATCCTGGTTGATGACATGGGCTACGGCGACTGCAGTTGCTACGGCCAGAAGGCCTGGGCGACTCCGAACCTTGACCGTATGGCGAGTGAAGGCATGCGGTTCACCGACTTCTACACGACCAGTCCGGTCTGTTCCCCGGCCCGCACCTCGATCGTCACCGGTCTCAACTCCGGGCATCTGCCCATTCGCCACCTCGGTGATCCCTACCTGCCCGATCATGTCATGACCATCCCGAAGCTTCTCAAGAGGCAGGGCTACGTCAGCGCGTGTGTTGGCAAGTATGGCGTCGGGAGCGGACAGCCGGATGTCGACCCGATCCGCAAGGGGTTTGACTATCATTACGGCTACAATTGCATGCGCCACGCCCACAATTACTTCCCTCCGTTCCTGCGCGAAAACGGATTGCGCGTCCCGCTCCGTAACAAGCCCCCCGAGGGTGACACACGGCAATGGGAGACGGGGGTAGGTGTCGCGGAAGTGAAGATTGACTACTCGGCGGATTGCATCGAGGCTCGGGCCCTGGAGTTCATTCGGGACTGTGCGGAGAAGCCGTTTTTCCTCTACTACTGCCCCACGATGCCGCACGCCAATAACGAGGGTGGAAACACGCCCGACGGCATGGAAGTGGACACGTATGGCGAGTTCGAGGAGCGCGACTGGGCCCCGAACGAGAAGGGCTTTGCCCGGATGATCCAGCGTATCGACATCTCGGTTGGCAAGATCATGAACACGTTGACGGAATTGGGGATCGCGGAAGACACACTGGTTCTTTTCACAAGTGACAATGGTCCGCACAACGAAGGTGGCCACAGTGTGACCCGGTTCAACTCATCCGGGGGTTTCCAAGGCTACAAGCGCAGCCTCCACGAAGGCGGCATCCGCATCCCGTTCATAGCCTGGCAACCTGGCACGATCGCGCCGTCCACGTCGGACCACCTCGGTTACTTCCCGGATCTGTTGCCGACGTTCTGCGAGATTGCGGACGTCGAGTGTGATTGCCCGACTGACGGCGTCTCGCTCCTTCCGCTCTTGACCGGGAACTCCGCCCAAACGCAGCACGATTGCCTCTATTTCGAGTACCAAGGGCAGCTCGCTGTGCGCAAAGGCAACTGGAAATACTACGCCGATGCTGAAGGTGCGGAAGCCCTCTATGATTTGGCGACAGACCGGCACGAGGATCATGACGTCAAGGCCGAGAACGCGGACGTCTTTGAGGAGCTCAAGGCCCAGATTGGGTGTAAGCACGAAGACTACGAGCCGGTGAATACGCCGGTGTACTACGATCCGCCGTGCCGAGTCTGACGGAGTCAGCCCCGGACATCCGCGCGGTTCGGGCGAAGCAACCGGTGGCTCGGTCCGCCAGGGATTCATGGATTTTCGCGGTGAACGATATTCTGTCAATTCTGGCTCGATCTTCCTCCGCGGCTCAGCGCCTCTGGGGAGAGCGAATCACATACCGAGTCGCTCCAGCGGACCCCGCAAAGCTCATGCGCTGAGGAACACGCTTGGCCACACAAATGAAGACAAGCGCCGCAACCATTGCCATCATGCTGTCATACTGCTTCGCGGGATGCGTGGGCCCCCGATTGGAGTCAGTTGGCAGCGTGGAGGAGTATCTGCGCAACGCCGGAGTCGACCCACAGAGGGTTGCCAGAGTGGAGAATGGGTTCTACGTGGACGTTTCCGGCCGGAAGGTACCCGCCCCGGACGGTAGTTTCCGCATCTCAGCCGCGTTCACGCAGATCGCTGATTTTCGCCTGCTGAAACCTATCCCTGTGGTGACACTGAATGCGGGCGGAACGAAGGTATCCGATCTGAGTCCACTGCAGGGCATGCAACTCCGCGAGCTTCGGCTGTGCGGAACAACTGTCGCTGATCTCTCCCCCATTCGGGGCATGCCACTGCGTGTACTGGACCTCTCCGGGAATTTGGCCGTCACTGACCTCTCGCCGCTCCGGGGCGCTCCTCTAGCAGAGCTACACATCGGCCACACGGCCATCAAGGACATCGTTCCCCTTGCGGACATGCCACTCAAGTGGCTCACGATGGGGTATTCCCGAGTGGCTGACGTCACACCACTGGAGGGTGTGCCACTGGAGATTCTGGATCTTGGCGGGTGTCCGGTGACGGACATCACAGCTCTGAAGGGCATGCCGCTAACGCACCTCTACCTGCAGAACACTCCCATAGCGGACCTGTCGCCCCTCAGGGGCATACCATTAACTCACCTCGATCTGCGCGGGACTCCAGTAACGGACCTATCGCCCCTCAGGGGTATGCCGCTCAGGATTCTCCGCGTCAGGGGGAGCAAGGCGTGTGACCTATCTCCTCTTGAAGGGATGCCTCTTAGAGAACTCGATCTGACCGACACAGTGGTAAAGGACATAGGTGCCCTTAAGGGTATGCCGCTCCGGTTTCTCAATCTGACTAACACTGATGTGGAGGATATCACTGTCCTTGAGGGCATGCCCTTGGAGTCCCTTGGGCTCTCTGGAACACGAGTCGTAGACCTCTCACCGCTTGAGGGCATGCCACTGGAGTCCCTTGGGCTCTCTGGAACACGAGTCGCAGACCTCTCACCGCTTGAGGGCATGCCACTCAGGTGGCTATATCTTTCCAACTGCCACGCAATCGCTGACTTGTCGGCATTCCGTGCCTCAAAGCTGGGCAGTTTGGTCATAGAGAGTTGCCCCAAACTCAAGGATCTGTCCCTCCTGCAAGACATGCAGCTGGTGTACCTGCGCTGCTCGCCCGAGGTGGCCCGGGCGAATGCTGGGGTACTTCGGAGCATTGGCTCCCTCAGGGAAATCAATGGCGTGTCACCCGGGATGTTCTGGGCTCGTTACAGCGAAGGTCGGCAGGACGGACAGCCGAACCAGTTGCTTCGCCGTACCCCGTAAGGACGGGCGGATGTGACCCCACCGGTCCAGTGAGCCATCCGTTCTGTCATTGATGATGATTGCGTGATCTGAGCCTGAGACCGTTGACCAACGGCAGCGGGTTGGGTGCCAGACCGGATACAGGTGGACGATTCGCCTCAAGTAGCCCCACGACTTGGGGGCGCCGCCGAAGGTCTGTCGGGCATGTCAGAGGGTGTGGCCGGGAGTCCGGATCCTGAACAGGGCCGCGACTTTCGGGAGCGGTTTCCGGTGGCGACATCACGCGGCGACCGCTCCCGTTAGCCCGCATTTCTCATGGGCAGGACATTGTGGCGTTTGTTTCTCGCTCTGGCATAGACCATTGAGGATCAGTGGTCGATCCTCGGGCGAGACACTGTGTTTCGGAGACGAAAAGGCAATGCCCACCCGTTGGGTAAACCTGGGGCACGCCGATCCTCGCTCTCACCGCACGGGGCAGTGGTCACCACAGCACCCGCTTGCGAAAGCAAGGCTCGACGCACCCTAAGTCTATGAGAAATGCGGGTTAGTCGCGGCTCTGACGGTCACCCCAGGCCGCGGTTCGTGCTGAGGTCACAGATGAGGAGTTGTCCAGTGATGACTTGCGTGAAGAGGGCGGCGTGCGATGGCTGATCTGGCAGGTGTGGGACCCGCTTTCCACGAGGTGACGAACGAAGGTGAGAAGGGGCGTGTGTTCGCTTGTCAGTTCCTGAAATGGGGCTGCAGCGCGTTTTCCTGGGAGACTCGGCGTGGTGTGAGTGCGCCTTCCGCTCCCGTAGTCCTTTGGCCGGTCCGGGCGGGGCGCCTTCGTCGATCATCTACCTTCCGGCTTGGGGGCATACGGTTCATTGCTGATTGCGACGCAGTCCAGCCATGTCCCCGACCGGCGCGTGGTCAGCACCAATGTATGCTTGCCCGGGCGAAGCTGGAACCCGCGCGCCGTGGTGCGCACGTTCTTGCGTTCGTGCGGACGCAACAGGTCCCAGACCCACGTCTGTACAGACTTGGATTGGTTGGTCCAGCGCCGTGATTCGTCGCCGTCCATGGCGTACATGAAGCCACCAAGTTGTCCTGTTGGGGTCAGGAAGCGACCCAGTACGTAGTAGTCTCCCGCCGCTGGTACGTTGAAGGTGAAGGTCCAGGATCCCTCCGCAGTGCCTGGTGTCTCGTACACGTACCCGGCGCCGGACGCGCCCGCACCTGTTCGAACGGCAGCCGGACCGGTTGCCGGGACGTTTTCGGCTTCGAAGAAGCGGATGAATGGCCTGGCGTGTCGCACCCGCACAGCCACGGTTAGTGATCGGTTCAGTCCACGTTCAGTTCGGAACGTCATCACCGCCCGGTGCGAACGCGGGGGCAACCTCGTTGCATCGCAGCCAAGGACGACTTGCACTGGTGTTCCGGTTGTACCTTCGGCAGGCGTGCACGTCAACCACGTTTCGTTGGGACGGGCGTGCCAGGTTGCGCCGGCCCGTGCAGGAAAGCTCAGGGTGACGGCAGCCGTCCTGTCGACCCCCGTCTTCCCCGCGGTAGCCGTGAGCGCAACATGCTGGGGCCAGACGGTCATCCCGGACGGTCGGATGGGCACTGCACCGAGGGTCGTCCCGAGCTCGAACGCACCGAGATCCGGGGCCGTCCCCGTCATGGGGTGATCAACGCCGGCGATCGCTGCTCCTTCGTCCACGCCGGCTGAGCCCGGGCGCAACCGGTAGTCGGCCCGGGGCGCGTCTTCGAACACGAACATCCCTGATGCCGGGGGCGCGTGCCAGGGATCGGACGGGTCGTGGAAGGTCCCGGGGCGAGCCGAGAGGTTGTTGTGCGCATAGACACGGCGGTCTGACGTAGCGTACGGCTCAGGTCGATTCGGAAGGCCTGCTCCGCTACGTCCCACCACCGTGTTGAAGAAGATCAGATTCAAGCCGTGATTGAGCTCATGTCGGCCCATCTTGAAGGCCGTCCCCGTCCGGAGGAACTCATCCCCGGGATGGGCCACGAGGTTGAAGAACGCGTAGCCCGGGCCTTTGATACACGGGGCGAAGCTGATGCTGCGGTAGGTGTACTCCATGCGGTTATCCCAGAACCGGACATTCATCTGGCCGCCGTCGAGTTCGACGGCATTGTCCTGGCTATGGCTCATGAAGTTCCCGTGAATGTCGGTATCGCGATATGGCCCACCGAACGGCGATCCGTTGCCGGTGCTGCCGATGATGTCGTTGTACCAATGCTCTTCCGAGCCGACGATGTCGTTGTTGCGGACGACATTGTTTCGCGAGCCATTGTAACCGAGTGTGGTCGCCTGCGGTCCGACCGGGTGACCGTAGCGCCAGCACGTCGCAGTGCCGCAGGGCGTGTGGATGAAGTTGTCCTCGACCACGATTCGACGCGTGAGCAGGCCCAGGTGGATGGCGTCTTGGCAGTTGATTGTGCCACCACTCGGTGCCACGTAGAGTCCGACCGCGTTGCGCGTGCCGGCTACTCCCCACCCGGTCACCTCACAGCGGCGAATCCTGATGTCGTGCGAATCGGTGACCAGAACGCCATGCTCGGTTCCACCACGCACGGTCACCCGTTCCAAGACGACAAACGCGGCCCCCTCTATGCGCACCGCATATGGGGCGTCCGCACCCACGGCGATGGTGGTGGATTCGCCTGGAGGAGGAGCGTATCGGATCCAACCGTCGGGCTGCCCTCGTGCCCGGATCGTGAGCGGCTCGCCCACATCACCGGCGGACAGGACGCGTTCTTCGGCGATCGGCAAGGTCTCGGACCAGGTTCGTTGGATCAACCGCGGAAGGACACCGGCACCGTCGGGATCACGTGCGGTTAGTTCTATCTCGTAAGTCGTGTCCGGTTGCAGTTGCAGGAGGCTGCCTCGGAACTCGGCTTCCTCAGTCGAACGGATCAGGTCCATACCTCGGTGCCACGCTTCTGTGCCGTGGACTCGGTAGCGTACGCCGCATTCGGCATTCGCGTTTGCGTCGTGGGCAAACGGCGTGTACAAGCTGATCGAACGGAAGGTCGGAACGGCCTCAATCGCGAGGAATCGTACTCGTTCGGGCTTCCACTCATCCGGGGCAGGCTGGGCTACGACTGCGGGCCGGAACGGTTCAAAGTCTCCCCATCGGCCACTGGGCCAGGGACAGACGAATTCCTCAGGCCGACGTGGACGGTCTGAGATCCTGATCTCATCGACGTCTCCCACCAGCCCCGTAAGCAGGACCAAGGGCCCTGTACCGGGCGTCAAGTCGCCGTGGGCTATCCATTCTTTCGGCCGTTTGATCGATCGGACCTTCCGGCCGTGTATGT
>Ga0209045_1002412_pt1 | contig 13779 bp, 7 predicted proteins | sample SaaInlLV_10m_DNA_4_FD_184664 | JGI IMG/M metagenome (GOLD analysis project Ga0209045, IMG submission 184664) | Marine microbial communities from expanding oxygen minimum zones in the Saanich Inlet - Saanich Inlet SI072_LV_200m_DNA (SPAdes) (version 2) | ecosystem: Environmental > Aquatic > Marine...
TTTTGGGTTGACTATGCAATTAAGAAGGCACAACTGGAAGCCACATATTCAAATCCATCCCTACAACAAATTGGTGCATTGAGAAGAATGGCCAAGAAGTGGTTTTTCGCATGATAATTACATCGAGACTGATTGCAACAGGGTTGAGAAATGATGTGGCAATTCAAGCCATTAGTGGTTTGAAAGTTTATCAACGACAGTTTCCCCACAAGCTAGAAGACTTCCCATTCATAATGGTCACAGACGAGACTATTGATTCAGAGGGGGAAGATATTTCAGTTCAAATAAATAATTTAACTGTTACTATATTCACAATGAGGAACACGGACGATGAGCTTGAAGCAATAGCATCAGCAGTACAAAATGTAGTGAATGGAAAATCATTCAGTGATGCAATTACAGGATCGAAATTGACCTGTAGGTTTCAAAGGACTCTTGAGGTTGAGACAGGCGAACTAAAAATGGCACCAAAGCCAAGGGCTGTAGCCCTAAGATATTATGTAATCAAGGTTGATTAAGGAGAAGAAAATGGGTTTAGCAGCAAGCGGCTTTATGATGGGTGCAAGGGATTTAGAGATAACTCCCATTACGGCAGACACAACCGTATCAGATTCATATGCAATCGGTACTATGACCTCAGTAAAAGGATTGACTCAAGCTAATTGGTCTATGCCAGTTGAATCGTTTGAGCATAGAGGTGATGACCAGTTATTGGAAATCTCTAATACACAAGATGGCATCACTGTTGATTTACAGTTGACGGGGTTAAGTCCTGAGATTTTAGCTCTTGTCATGGGCGGAACCTTCAATAACAGTTTGTGTGGTGGTGAAGCATTTCAACATGATTTGAAAGATGTCAACATTGGCAATACGGGATATTTCCGTGTAACATTCTTATGTAAAATGGTTGATGACTTTGACATGCAAGTTATTGTGAACAAGGCAAAGGTTTCAACAGGACCATCCTCAACTCACCAAGACAAAACGCCCCAAAGTCTTACTTTACAGATTCGTGGTGTAACTCCACATGATCCCTCAGTCAATGGATTAACCGTTCTTAGAAAAACCTCTTAATCTAGTTGTTTCCAGTCTTGATATAAAGGTAGACCATATTAAGGTCTACCTTTATTGTCATTAGGAGAAAAATGGAAAATAATGTATTTGATGAGACAAAATTACAAGTAATGATTGAATTCCCCACACCTGATGGGTCTGCCCAACGCCAGTTAAAACCACTAAAGTTGATTAGGTTCTTTAGAGAATTAGAGATACTGTGGTCTTCAAAGACTGATATAATTGTGGCAGGTGTTAAGAAAGTTGAAAGTGAGATTGAGTCTGAGACCAAAGCCCTTAAAAGAGAATGGGAAGAAAAGAGGGACACACTAGAAACTCGTATTGATGAAATAAACTCTATGGGTGAAGTTGCGAAGGAATCATTGTCTATATCTAATCCAAATTATTTTGATGATCTATTAGACTCTATGGATGAAATTGAATCTGAGATAGCTAATATAGATTCATCTATGGTGAAGAAACGTATTGAGAAATACGCATTATTCATTGTGACCACTGCTCCTGATTTTTTAGCAGACATTCTAAAGTTAATGTTTCAGGATGATGGTTTCTCTGCTGAAATGATCGATGGTCTATCCATTCCTAGAATGAAATTTATCTTTGGGAAGTTTAAGGAAATAAATGATATTGATTTCTTACTGAATAACCCCACCCTCAAAAAGCTGATAAAGACTGTCCAACAACCAGCTTTTGGGCAATAATATACCGTTGGCTTCTATCACTAGGGTTTGATGTTGATTTTATCAACAACGACCTGACTATTGCTCAATTCTGCGCTCTGAAAAGATTGGCAGAGCATGATGCAAAAGAGATGGACAAATTAAGTGGCTCCCCATCGGGCTACACAGAACCAACTTCTGATGAGTTCATGTCTATGATAAACAAAACGGGGATGACATAGTATGCCAGCTACATTCAAAGTCAAAACAGACATAACTCATTCTGAGGTAGCACTCAACAAACTCAATACGTTGACTACCAAGTTCAATAAAACCCTAAAAGACATCAAGGTCAACACTCAAGACAAAAAATTTAGTGGTTCAATTCCTGTATTAAATGGGGAATTGAAGAAAATTGTTGACATTACAAAACGGGCAAAAAACAATTTTCATTTACTGGGTGAGAAAGGAACACAGGATTTACTCAATCTTACAAAGAGGGTTCAAAATCTAACCCGTGATATGAAAGAAATGGGGTTTAATGACAAGGCTGTGTCAAGTGCCAGATTATTGAATTCCCAACTAAGAAAAATGAAGGGAGATTTACGAACCCAACTTAGAATGCACAAAAGCATACATGAAGTTGAGTTCAGACGTGAAAATACAGTAAGGCGAAGGGTTGAAAAAGAAAAAATTGAGCTTTCATTAATTAGTGCCATCAGAAGAAATGAGTCTATCAATGCAGGTGGAGGAAAAAACTGGTTGCGTCAACTCAAGATGCAGGAATCCCATCTGAGAGGCATTGAGACAAGAGTCAAAAAAATAAGGGATGAAACTGGTTTGCTATCTGATGTAGAGGCAGAAAGACTACTAAGCAAAGTCAGGAAGATTAGAGCATCAACCAAGAATCCACTTGAGCAGAAGTTTAGACCTGTGCAAAGAAACCTAATTAGGACTAGGCAGTTATTACTAACTCTGGGGGCTGTCATAGCTGGTATAACCCTTCCATTAGCGTTAGTGACACGTTCAGCCTCGGAAGCAGAGAAAGCCTTAAATTCATTAGGTAGAGAGGCTAGGGTGAATGGTGTCTCTGGCAGACAAGCCACTAATTCAGTTAAGAACTTAAAACTTGTGAAGGATGGAATTCTTTCATTAAGTGCGGCGGCGAGAGCCACTAAGCTGGCTATGAGGATTGGGTTGAATCTGGATGAGGCTATTGCAACGGTCAAGAATATGACTGCTGTTGCAATTGAGAATAAGCAAGCAGCGTTGACTTTGAATCAGGCAGTTGTAAATGCGTTTGAGGGATTCAAACAAGAACTATCAACCTTGGCTGATGCCGCTGGTATAACAAAAAATATATCAATCATTTACAAGGAGTATGCAGACTCAATTGGGACCACAGTAGCCAAGTTGAATAAATCTCAAAAAGCACATGCAATAATGAATGAGGTACAACTGGAAGCCACCAAATCAGCAGGTGCATTGGAGGATGCACAGTTTACATTATCAGGCTCAATTGACAGATCAAGAGGCTCTGTTGAGATATTTTCACAAGAGCTTGGATTATCATTAAGCCCTGTTATACAGCTTGTTTTGGATGGATTCACATCAGTAGTGAAATCAGTCACTCAATTCATAGCTGATAACTCAGCACTGATCAGATCAATCTCAGCGGCGACATTGGCGTTTGGTGTATTCGTGGCAACATTGGTTGCTTTGGCAGCAGCGTTATTAGTTATTGGATCTATTATATCTTTTGGTGCTGTCATTGGTGCATTGTTCACAACAGCAGGCGCAGCAGGAACTTTGGGTGTGTCATTGGCAACATTGGGCATAACAGGCACCAACGTCACAGGTGTTTTTGCAGGTTTGGCAGCCATCATGGGATTGTCGGGTTTAGCAGCCGGATTGATGGATGAGAAGATGGAGTCCATAGGCAGAACTATGGGATCACTAAAGAAGCGAATACGTGACACCCACATTGAAGAAAGCAACAGAAACAAGGTATTGAAAGATGCCTTGTATTTGATAAAGCAAAACAAAGAATTCACATTGGGTGATAAAGATGCGAGGCTTGGTGTTAATGATGCACTTAGAAAAATGATCCCAAATCTTGATCTTGAGATAGAAGCTCGAACCAGATTGAAAGGACTGATAAACTCTAACGCCACTGACTATGAGGAGTTGGCTAGACAAATGGAAAGAGCTGTCAAAGCGCAGAATCAGCACAAAATTGATGAATTGAGAGCTTCTACCAAATCACAGATAAAGAAACGTGTAGAAGAAAAAAATGAATTTGATAAAAAACCGCTCAGTAACAGTGGATTTTTTTCTGGTGGTACTCCATTATCTGATAAGATGTCTAATAAGCTAGATACTGTTGTAGGGCTTGACATTAAAAAAGGTGAAGAGTACACCCGAACTGGTGAGATGCCTTTTAAGCAGTATACAAGAAAGGGTAGAAGGAATTTAATCTTCAAATACAAAATCAAAGAAAAGAGTGTGGAAGAACTTAGACAAATCACTAATGACATAGACACACTAATATCGAACTTGCACGTAAAGGAAGAAGCAAACATACATGGAACTGTTTTGCGTGACAATATACATGAAGGGACTGCATTTTTAGACTATTCTAATGCCATTACTAGACTGAGTGAGTCAACAGGGCTTTCAAAGGATATGCTTGGAAGCTCAGATACTAAAGCATGGCTACGAGATACCAGTACTGTGATAAGAGAAATAATAGAAACTAGTGATGCGCTCGGCGCTGATATATTAAAGCTAGAAAAGGCATTGAAAAATACTTCGGATAAGGTCATGGAAGCTAATGCTGAGAGAAGAAAGTTGGCAGGTGAAATAGAGAGTTTCTCATCTGCTCAGAATCTTACTGACAATCTTCCAACTAATCCAGCAATAGCAAAAGATTCACTCACCAAACTCATAACCTCAATGAGTGCATTTATAAAGAGTGATGTTGATAAAGCAATCAAAACCATCAAATCAAACACATCTAATGAAGAAGAAGAGGAGTTGGCTAAGACAGTCAAAAGGAAGAACACCGAGCGTTTAGCATTCATAAAGAAAATAGTGGGCGTTAATGAAAATGGAGTTGGGTTCAAGCTGACCAAAGAAGATTTCAAAATGTTCACAGAAGCGGACAGTTTGATGAATGACTTTACTAAGTTGGTATTAAAGCAATTCAAAAAACAGATAGTGGCGATTGATGACTTGGATGACGATTTCAAGAAAATAAAAAAATCCTCATCCCTTGCTAGACAGTTGAATGAATCTGATCCAATACAAGAACAACAGAAGAAAATATTTGAAATGTTCAAATCCAGAAAGGTACTCCCAAAATTGAATGACAAGGCTGTGTCAAGTTCAGATGATCTTATAAAGTTCCTAAAGAATGAGCAAGAAGCATCAGCAAAAATACAGAAAATTCTTGAAAAATCCAATATGCCATCAACAGTTACAAAAAATATGATGAACATATTGAAAACCTTAGTAAAGAATGAGAAAGTCTTGAGAAAAATTGCTGGTAGGTTGAGAGGAAAAAAACAGAAAGCACTTAAATCCATCCTGGATACCTTGAGTAATGGTGGAGACAGAACACTACTTAACATAAACACTAAGAATTCATTATTAGAAGGCTTAGAACTGGTTAAAGGTGACGAAAATAAAGTCGCAGGTGAGGATGGAAACATACTCCAATTATTATTAGACTCTCTCATAAAATCAATAGAAAATAAGATCCCTTATGTTAAACCCCCCGAACTCACGCATGCAATTCTAGCAAAAATTAGAGAAAACAATAATGAAGTTAGTAAGTTATTGGATAAAGCTATACAATTCAGTACCAGTCAGCTTAGTGGTGTAAATCAGAGCCGACTAGGTGATATATTGAATGAAAAAATAAGAAACTCATTATCAGAGAAAGATTTGAGTAACATGAAGGAAGCCAGATTAGGACTTATCCAAAGAATAAAGTCTAGTTTTAAGAATCAAAATTTAGATTTGGCAGAGATACTAGAGCTCCAAGGCGAACACTTGAATAGAAGTACTCTCAGTGATGGAACCACACCAAACGAAGTACAGAAAGACATAGTTAAACTTGGCAGACTGGATGAGGCAATAGATAAAGTAACAGCATTGAATGCCTCAGTGGGAAAACTATCTAAAAAGTTCAAAGAGACTACTGAAAGTGGTCTTAAGGCGCAAGAGGAATTGAGGAAATTACAGTATATAATGAGACAATTCTCTTTGCTGGATGGAAATTCAACTAAGAAAAAAGAATTTGAGGATGTAATAAAAACTCAAATATCAAAACTTGTTAATGATATAGCAGTAATGAGAGAAGTGACATCAGAATTCAAAAAAGAAGTCAATCAGGGATTGGTAAGACAAAGAAGATTTTTTGTCGGTGATGATTTCCAGCAGAATTTTAAGGAAAAAACAAAGCTGATTGAGAAAATATACCAAGAACATTTGGGCAGACTATCAGCATTTGACAGTGATTATACAGTGCGAAAAACATCTTTAGATGAGGCGTACAAAGAGTTCAGAATCTCTATGGAAAATGATCTGGAAGCAAAACAAATACAGGTTGCGAGAAATACTCATGAATCAGTGAAGAACTCCTTTGGTACATTTATGTCATCTGTTCTTGAGGATGCACATAACTTGAGCGATGCCTTGTATAATCTAGGCAAGTCTCTTGTTGACAGGATGAACCAGCTCATGGTTGAGAGAATACTAACCACCAATCTTTTCCAGAATATTATAGGTGGAGTTGCTGGTGGAGTTGCTGGTATAACAGCACCATCATCTAATTCATTTTCTGCAATGCCATCGACTATGGGTGGTAATACACCTGTTGGAAGTATTCAAAAGGTGTCACCATCAATGCAAAGGATTGAGAATAATACATTCAATATAAATGCTATGGATTCCTCATCCTTCAATACATTCTTACAGAAAAGACAAAATCGTCAAGCGGTTGTTGGTGTGGTTTCTAGGGAGTCTAAATTGATGCCTGGAATTAATGATAGGTAATACATGAGTCATATAAGTTTATCACCAGGAGATTTTCATTGGAAACCAATGAGAACTATAGAATGCAGTATCAATCCAAGTGTGATAAAGAAGACAATGGGAAACCAATCATCAGTCTCTTATAAATTTACATCCAAAAATGCCATGTCTTGGGATCTACATTTTGAGACATCCGATAAAATCTTCAAAGAGATTTATGGTTTTTTAGAATCAAAAGGATTCACTCATAATAAATTTAGTTGGTATTGGCACCAAACTGGTCAGATGTTTAATGTCAGGTTGACAGATGGTATAAAATTTAACAACATAACAGATAACACCAGCTCGCAGGTTCCAATCAACCAGAAATTCACTTTAACTTTCCAAAAAATAGAACTGGTGGCATGATGGCAATAGATGGAACCCTGCTGAATTTTCTTGCAAATAACGATGAAGGCGACCCTAGATTGTTATTCAAAGCCACAATGGATGTCAACGGGCAAGGAGGAACCATACAAAAGAAACTGTTTCAATACACAATGGATAGTGACTCATATGTATATGATGGTGATACCTATACTCCTTACCCATTCCAGATGGAAGATTTTATTAGACGATTAAATGACGTGTCAAATCCTATTGAAGTTCTTATGTGGGATGCACCTGAGATAGATCAACCTGGAACATTGAAGAACCTGTTGGAAGATACCAGGATTTTACACAGGGCAATATTCACTTTTATATTGGTGTTTGATGATATTGTTCCTGGCTCTAATCCAGCAGTTAAGTTCTCATCAGACACTAAGTATGAGATTATATTATTCAAGGGCAGACTGAACGAACCATCTGCTACAGAAACTACAGTGAATCTTGGATTGGTAACTCAGTTGAACGTACTAAAGGATGAGGTACCAAGTGTCACCTATTCTAACACTTGCCCATATACTACGGGGGATAAAATCTGTATTCAGAATGACAAACCAGAGGGTGGAGCTGGTTTTTTAGAAGCTAATAATGACAAGGTTTATACCTGTAGTGTTGATTCTACGGGTTTGGTGGTTGATTTGACTGGTGGTATCTTCCTTGACAATGGGATAGAAATAAATGATTTCTGGAATTTAGGGATAATAGAGTTTACAGAACCATCATTAGAGGGTACTGTTAGATCAGTCACAGATTGTGTGAATAATAGTACAAATTACAGATTAACACTTGATGATGCAGTCACCCCAAATTTATCCAGTGTGACTTGTGTTATGAGAGCAAACTGTACGAGAGTATTCACAGATTGTAAGGACAGAATGAGGAATGAATACAACTTTGGTGGTATGCGTAGTTTGATTCGTGTCATAGGCGGATCAAACATAGTAGGACTTAGAGAACAATGAGCTTCGATTGTAGTGCATATATGGGAAAGTCTTTCATCTGGAATGGAGATGGAACCGTAGGATATGATTGTGTATCTCTTTGTGTTTCAATATTAGAAAAGGTTAAAGGTCGTGAATTCTTGTATCCTGAAAAGTTCTTCCATGACCCACAAGAGCTTAATCCAGACACGAATACACTAATGGAGCGTGTTTTAGGTAGGATGTCACCTGTTAAGGTCGAAGTCATTAATAAGCCCACTAAGGAAGAACTTGTGCTAGGTGATATATTCATGTATAGGTGTATGAGAATGCCTTTCCATGTGGGAGTGTACGTAGGAAATGAAAAAATACTCAGTTGTGTTGAGGGACAAGGTGTAATTATGATTAGTCTACACGATCAAAGCTGGTGTAGAAGAATCAATGGAGTGTTCAGATGGCTATAGCTTTACCTTCATTGATATCAGGATTGTTTGCCAAGCTCGCAGCAGAACAGCTATTTTTCTATGTGTTAATAAATGTTGGAATGACTATCTGGTCCAGGAAAAAGCAAAAGAAAAATGCACCAGAAGTTGCCAAATCAAATTCAACACAAACAAACATAAACATTGGTGATCCAATTACCATATGTTTTGGTACAGTTTTGCATGGTGGTAATTTGTTTGATGTCATAAATCCAGGCGATGAGTCTTGGCCAGTAATTGGCGCTATTGGTTATGCTTTACCAAAAAGCTTTGATCAAGGCGTAGAATTAGCAGATCGAAAATCTCCAAACTTTCCCCCAATGACTGTGACTGGCGGCACAAATCAAGCTTTTCTGGCGGCACATGATGATGTCAATAACCTAAGTGCCATCTATCAATCAATAAGGATTGGTAATGATGCATCAAAGCAAATAAGAAATATAAATTGGAAATGGTTCCCACATGGAGGTTTTTCAGATCAAGCCATAAATCAGGGAGTGGACGCTTTACCTCCATTAGTTGTAAGAAATTTACAAGATGGGGGAGGCGGGTTCGACTACATTGATGTGATACCAAATAATTTTAGGAATTGGATAGCCAATTCAAGGTCAGGGGAAAGCGTATTTGAAATAAAGACAATAGCTCAATCTAAGAAAATCTACATACTTGACACGTCAACTATATACCCTCTTGCCATCCCAATACAAATAGGAGACAAGTTGAGATTCAGGAATAAAATAGATGGAACGCTGCAATGGCAAACAATAACACATCTATTTGGTTATAGCAGTGAGGCAATCCGAACAGGTTCAAAAGGTGTAAATAACATAAAATACGCTTCATACCTTGAACCATATGATACATGGCTGAATGATGAAACACCAACCACTGACATTATGATTGGAGTTGACAACACAGTTAAAACCTTAGTGGATTCACACAATACTACATGGGAAGTGTCCATCATAAGGTTTGATGGGGTCCAAGCACCTGATAACTTACTCACAACCTCATTTGAAGCTGATAGAATAAATACAAATAAGTTAGCTTATCTTGCTGTTGAGGTTAGGAATCCAGGAACATCAAGAAAAAATGTGGTGAATTCTGTGCCAAGTGTATCAGTGTTCATGCAAGATTTAGCCATGCCAAATACAGAATATCTCAGAACTTCAATACTGCCTGGGCTGTCACTGACGATGGATGAGACGGTGGGAGACACATGGAAAAATCCATTTGCAATTATATATGAGATTTTAACTGATCCTGTTTGGGGCAGAGGGTTGGACCCTGTTGAGTTTATTGACATACCAAGCATTGTTGAGTTAATGAATAGATGCACAGCACAGTATGGATTTCAAGATAGTGGGGGAACAATAAATGATGATACATGGAAGTTTGGTGGGTACTCATTACAGAGTAAAACTTCCGCCTTAGATGTCATCCAGGACATACTTGATCATATACATGGTGGTTTTGTAGAGAAAGATGGTAAGATAAAATTCTACATGGATGGCGAAACTCCTAGTGTTAGCACACCAGTCATTGATATGTCTCAGTTAGTTAGGGATAATGAAGACTCTAATTCTGTAGGTGAGGTTGGGTTCAAAATACAATGGATAAAGACTGAGGACAAACCTAATAGTATTGATGTGAAGTATGTTATGCCATCGGCAGAGTACGTATATGATACCTACTTCACAATGACAGACTTCTCTGATCTTGTGTTCTCAAAAATTAAAAAGTCAGAGACTTTGGACTTACCTGGATTTTGGACTGAGCATCATGCAAAGAAGTCAGCACAGATACACCTTAATAAATCTATTTATGAGAAACGGGTATTTGAATGTCACGTTGGTGCAACAGGGTTAAACTTCCAGGAAGGAGATTTCATAAAACTTCCTGCCTTTGCAGGACAGCATGATGTTTCTAATGCAATTCAATACTCCCTAGTTGTAACTGCTTCCCAATTAGCAGACTCAACCAGATACTATTTCACTGGACTATACAGTCCCAGTGGTGGCGACTATGAGGACATAAGCATAGGATCAAAAATAACAGCCACATTCAATGCCCAATCTGTGTCAAGAAAAGTAATTGACATTGGAACAGATGAAGACAATAAATTATATATTGATGTTGATAGTCAATTTGATAATACTAATACTTTCTTTGTTCAGACTTTGATTGTTGATAATTATGTAGGGTTGAGAAGCATTAAAAAAGATGTGTATGCCAGAGTAGTACAAGTTAGGGTTCATAAGGATGTTAGTATATCTGTGGTTGCTAGAGAGTATGATATAAGAACCTATGATATAACAGATTCAAGATTTGTGTTACAAAAACCTCAAATTCCAAATGTTAATTTTGTGATTGATGGTTTTAATAAAACACCCCCAAAGCCAGTATTCAGGAGCATGAACATAATCACTCAGTATGATGATGCATTTATCAAAAACTATCACATTGTAGTATCAGTTGGGAATCTTGCATACAGAAGTGTGGATCAAACTTCAATCACCCTGTATGCTAGGAATTATGTAACAGATACAGACGTAGTAATAGGAAATCAAACTCTTAATCATGGTGATGATGTGGTGTTTTTTCAGGTGAATTCTGTAGTATCAAAAACAGTAGATGCAGGGACAGATCAATACTACAATGTTTATTTCTACGCCCTTGCCATGTCTACAAGCTCAACTAACGTTAAATCAGAAGTAGCAGACAGCAGGGAAGATTTGAAGGTAGACCCTAATGATCCAGAGTTTTTGACACCTGCTCCTCAAGATGCTTTGAAGCCTATGTCATTTGAGTTGAACTCTGGTGAGAGTAATAATTCTGGTGTTTACGCTTTTGACGCAGCACAATCATCATATGGTAAAAAGATAGTAGTTGTATCAAAGACCTTCAATTATTCAAGTGGTGTATCCCTTGAGTTAAGAAGATATGACAATCTAGTTGACCACCCATCTGATTGGGATGATAACCAACATGACTCTCTGGCACAAAGTCATCTTGTGGGTAGATTCCAAGGACAAATAGTATTTGAGCAGGATGAATCTCTACCTAATGCCCGAACTCTATACTATTACACAAGACTTGTAACTCCTGATGGCATGTATTCTGCCAGCTCATCACTTCTTACTCTAACCAACACGGTACCAATCACTGTAACACCTGCCTCAATATCAGTGGAAGTTTCAGGCAGTAATGGGGTGGCTGATATCACTGCCTCTGAATCTGATTTAATAAAATATGAATTGTACTTGAAAGATTCAGAGGGAGTTTTTAATTTAATCGCAGAATCATCATCCAAAACAATTCCATTTTCTGTCCCTCCAGGTAATTTTGATTCATCAGGAAACTACTCTGGTGAATTGAAGGCTTTGGCACATGATAGAATTGGTCCCTCTGCATTTCACGCCACAGGCAAAGCTTTCACAATGTCATTGTCACAATCATCCCAAGATGTGCTTGCTAAGATATTTGATACATCATCAGATCAGTTATTACGGATTGGGTCTTGGGGACAGATCACTTATCCTCCATACCTATTCACCAAACAGGATGAACTGCCTGCAAATATGTATCTAATGCTGGATGGGACAAATCATGTAACTCAGATGATGACCCTGGAACCAGGGAATTACAATATATCATGGCAGGTTGTGTCAGGCTCCCCAACCCTAAAGGTTAATGAGTTTGATAGATCAAATGTATCTCCCTTCATCACCTATACTAGCCCAACACAATTAGCAACATTGACTAGCTCAATTCTATCCGTTTCCTTCACAGTGACTCAACCTACTCCTGGACAGATCAGGGCAGTTGAATTCAAAATTGAAGGAGCTAATGGAGAACAGATAAAGCACATGATGTTGAACAGAGGACAGGCACAGCAAATTTATTCTCTAAACTTCAATGACAGACCAATCCCAGGAACTACACAACAAACATTCAACTATATAGAGCAACAGATAATTCAATCACTAGATAATTTTGAGTCACTGAAAGACATCGTGAATCAACAGGGTGCATCAATAGACAAGTCTGATTATGAGATAGCCCTGAGAGTGTTCAAAAATGGTATTGCTTCTGCCTTGATCCTAAATGAGCAAGGTGCATACTTGGGTGGGAATGAGATAATAATAGATGGGCACACAAGATTCATTAATTCAAAATCTGCTGTGTATGGTAAAGTAACATTGAATATAAATGGTGATGCTACTGCTCCCACTGCAACTGTGTCATCAAGAGCAAGGATAACTGATCAAACCCTATTCTACCAGACAGATGATGTTGGTACAGAGACACAATTTACTATAAACTCATTCACCATAGACCCTGATACGGGGGAGTACACCTTTGATATAGCTTCTGGCACTCCTCTAGCTGGCTTTTTCTCTGATGCTCAAAATATAGATAGCACAGAAATAGATGGAGACATCATAAAGACAGGAACCATACAGGCAGACAGGATTGTAGCGAGCAGTATTGGCGCAAGAGAAATTGTTGCTGATGAGATATATGGGAACCGCTTCTCTGTTATTGGTGATGACTTCATGATATTTGACAGCAAGTATGGGTTCTTCATGATAGATATGGATGGAGTCACACCAGAGACATACGTGGGTGTAAGTTATGACATAAATAGGGTTGAGTTTACAGAAGCAGTCACAGATTCCCATCCTGCACTGGGGGATTATGTATATATTAAAGATGGGAATCACAAAGGAGAAATTCACAGGGTATCTAGTGTGGCTTTGTCATCAGGTATCAATTATTATTGTAATTTTACCTCACCACTGCCTAATGATTTTGATGCGACTCCTTCATTTTATTTCCTACGTCCCTCTGCTTATCCATACCTCAAGCTTGGTTTCCAATCTGGAAAACCAGCATTGTTTGTAGGTAATGGGGGTGATGGCTCCTCATTCAGTACGGATGGAATCACATTGGGTACTAACTCAAAAATAACATGGAACAATGTTGAAGTTGGGGGATTAAATGCCACTCCTGCTTTAATTGGTGCGGAAACACCAGTAGGTTCACAGGATAAAGCTAACATTGCCCAGAGTAATGCAGAATCAACAGCATCAGCCGATGCTACTAATAAAGCTAACATTGCCCAGAGTAATGCAGAATCAGCAGCCCAATCCTACACCAATCAAGAGAAACAGA
>Ga0209045_1002415_pt1 | contig 13773 bp, 14 predicted proteins | sample SaaInlLV_10m_DNA_4_FD_184664 | JGI IMG/M metagenome (GOLD analysis project Ga0209045, IMG submission 184664) | Marine microbial communities from expanding oxygen minimum zones in the Saanich Inlet - Saanich Inlet SI072_LV_200m_DNA (SPAdes) (version 2) | ecosystem: Environmental > Aquatic >...
GGATTTATTCTCTTCACCTTTTGAGCAACAACATATCGCCCAATTTTAACTCGATCTGCAGATTTTATTTGAAGAAATGAATTTGTATTTGTAGTCGAGAGATTGAATTGTCTTAGTAAATTATTCATATAATTAAGAATGGATAATTTGAGTAAATATATTCCCTGTGTAAGTAAGAGAGGTCTGCTATTTGTAGCTGGTATTGCCTGGCTTGGCACCAGTGGCTTTCTTATAATCAGCGGAATTTCAAATATCCTGACAAACAATTCAGCACTGATGCATCGACTTGGATTAGCAGTGCCAATTGGCTTATTGGTCTATTTTGTCATATTTCGAAGAACAATTTACAAATATCTTGATCGCATATTCCGTATGAATAATCGCAAACATTTCATCCTTTCTTTCATGGGAATTAAAGGATATACTTTCATGCTGATTATGTCATCTATCATATTAAGTACAGAATTATATAAGGTTATTGCACTGGATTATATATTCACGTTCAAAACCATAATGAGCATACCGGTTTTCCTTTGTTCTCTGATGTTTTTCAGAGCATGGAAAGCGTATGAATGATTTTTGCCTTTCGTCATCAAGTCATTTATGGCAATTCCTTCCTGCCGTAAATGACTTTTTGCATTAATGGCTTGTAAGTTGCCCCCCTATTGTCTTGAATAAGTTCATTTAATTTGAAAATTCAAATAACAAACACAAATCTCAGATGTTAATTTCATTGGATTTATGTCTATTATCTGATGAAAAAATTATGTAGGTTTGTGTTAACAATGTTATTCTATGATTAAGAAACAAATATTTTTACTGATTATAGCTATGTGTTTTCTGTCCATATCAGAAACATTTAGCCAGAATTTCAATCGCAAAATGACTAATAATAAAAGTGGTGAAGAAATTTTGGTTGGGATGTGCACACGCAGTGCATTTATGAAGGATTCCTATAGAGAATGGTTTATTCCTGAATACAAATCCTATAATGTAAACTCAAAAAAAGTTGTTATTGACAGTTTAAAACCTTTAATCAATAAAGTACAAATCAAAATTGTATTAGGTACATGGTGTTCTGATAGTCAGGAACAAGTACCTCATTTTTTAAGCATACTTGATTATTTAAAATACCCCCAAAATAGTTATCAAATCATTTGTACCAATACTCAAAAAGAAGCAGTTTCCTTTTCAATAGATGATTTGGATATTGCTTATGTTCCAACTTTCATCTTTTATATTGATGATGTTGAAATAGGACGAATTATCGAATCACCTATTTTAAGTCTGGAAAAAGATATGTTGGCCATTTTACAGAAAGCTCTTTCGAAATAGCTTATGGCAAAAGATAATAAAAAAGGCTTGTCAATTAATAAAGGTGTGGAACAACCCTCTTCACTTCATTTAAGTTCTGTGAAAAAAGGTACATATAATAAAGCAAGTGACATTCCTATTGAAACTTATATGGATGGTATTGTAAGAGGCGACAGAACCATACTTGGAAGAGCCATTACATTAGTAGAAAGCGCATTGCCTGAACATCAGCATATTGCACAACAAATAGTTGAGAAGTGTTTGCCATTATCAGGAAATTCGATGAGGCTAGGCATAACCGGAATCCCAGGAGTTGGCAAAAGCACATTCATTGAAGCATTTGGGATTCAGCTGATTGAAACTGGCAGGAAAGTAGCTGTTTTAGCTGTTGACCCCAGCTCCGACAGAAGCAAAGGAAGTATTTTAGGAGATAAAACCCGCATGCAAAAACTGGCTGTTAATGAACATTCATTTATTCGCCCTTCGCCATCAGCAGGAACCTTAGGTGGTGTCGCCCGAAAAACAAGAGAAAGTATTCTATTGTGCGAAGCTGCTGGATATGACACAATATTTATTGAAACTGTTGGTGTTGGCCAATCAGAAACAGCCGTTCATTCCATGGTAGACTTATTCCTTTTACTCATGTTGCCAGGAGCTGGTGACGAATTACAAGGAATTAAAAGGGGAATAATGGAAATGGCGGATTTGATCGTTATCAATAAAGCCGATGATAATCGAATCGAAAAAGTTAAAATAGCTCAACAAGAACTTTTGAATGCTTTGCATTTGTTTCCGGCAACAGAATCAACCTGGATTCCAAGAGTTGAGTATTGCTCTTCACTAAATAATAATCGACTTGATTTGGTTTGGGAGCATATTTTGGCCTACCATACACATACTCATGAAAATCAATATTTTTTCATGAAAAGAAAAAACCAAGCAAAATATTGGCTTTACGAAACCATTAATGCTGAATTGAAGAATCAATTTTATCAAGATAATAAGATAAAATCAAGCATATTGAATTATGAGGAACAAGTCCTTAAAAATGAAATAAGCCCTTTTGTAGCCGCAAAACAGTTAATGGAAAAGTATCGAAACGATTAGTCCTCTTTGGCTATTTGTTCCTGAATATTCTGCTTAAACCTATCCCAATCAAGTTGCATATCCTTTGAGACAAAATCTTCATCAACATCATACTCCAGAGATGACTTGATTCTTGAATTTATGTGAGGATGTGTCATCAGAATTTCCAGTTTCTCGTCATATGAGCCCACTTCGTCTTTCAATTTCCTGAAAAAAGTGGCCATCACTCGAGGATCAATTTGAGCCTTATACAGCAAGTCCAATGAAAATTCATCGGCCTCCCTTTCTTGCCTCCTGTCGAAAACTGTTGATGCAGCAGTTCGTCCGACTTCACCAACAACCAATAAATCTCCCGATAAAATAACCGACAAACCAAGCTCTTTTACCAATCTGGAAACAATGTGTCTCTTTTCAATATGTCCCATTTCGTGTGCAATAACGGCAGTAAGCTCTTCCGGATTATCACTAATCTCAATCAAGCCAGAGTATATCATGATATAACCACCTGGCAAGGCAAAAGCATTTACCTCATCATCAGCAACAATCATTAATTTATAATCATAATCGCTGCTTCCCATCGCATCGACTAGTCTATTTTCAATTGCTCCAATTACTGAATCTGTATAATCCGTTTTAATGAGCTGAAAGCTTGCATCTTTAAGCATAACTTCTTCGACTATGAGTTTTCCCAGTTTCTCTTCCTTTGTAATTGATAAGGAGAAATCATCCTTATCAGGAAAAATAGGAAAGATGACAAAAATGCCCCATAGAATGCCAAAAACAGCCAAGAGCTTCAATAAATCAAAAATGATCTTTGTTCGCATAGTTTTTATTCACTAAAATTTGGGAGGTTGATTTACCGGATTCTCAGTCGTTCCTTCCTCTCTTTTTCGATAGACAATCTCGTAGGCATAGGATCCAAAAAACCAGAAATAATAAAATATTCCTTTTTTTGCTTTTACCGCTCCAATAATGCTAAATATGAAATAGATAAGGTTTGCAATCAAAATCATAATCACATAGCCTTTAAAATAATCAGAAAATGAAAATTCATAATACAAAATTCTGATTAGCCAAAAGATACCTCCAGCATTGAGCAAAGTAAGAGGTAATTGTGAAAGCAAAGATTGCAATGTATGAAAACGGACGAAGCGCCCCTTTGCCTTGTTCAAATAATAATAAATGATTGAAGCTACCAAATTTAGAATTGGTAAAGGCAAACCAATTGCCATAGAGGCAAACATCATAAAATAGGCTCCCATTGCGTCTTCCTTCTCCCGATCAGCAATCTGATCGGGTTGAGGAAGCTCGTGATATTCTTTTCTGTATTCCATTTCTATTCTGTTGTTTCAACTGTAGTATCAACTGGAACAGCTTTTTCTGAATCCAATTCTTTTCCTGTAAATGGAGGGTATTCATCTGTCATCCAAAGTCCCATATACATACTGACTCGAAGTGACCAACGCAGGGTCCCAACTGAGAACTCATGCCATGATTTAGGGAAACTTCCTGTAAATAAAACAACCCACCAGGCAAGGAATAATAAAATCATATTCCACAAAAACCGGAAATATAAAGCGAAACCGTGAGGAATCATAACAAAAAAACCTCCAAACAGCGTTTTAACGATCAATGTTCCTCTACTTAATTTCTCAGGATAAGGAATTTCCAAACTGGTCAGATCATCTGTGCCACTGATTCCAAATGTAGGGTATCCATCAGAAAGATTCAAAATTCGAGCGTTAACCCTTAATGACCAAGCCTGATACTTTAACTGAAAATCGAACATGCTTTTGGGATACTCACCAGTGAAAAGGATAATCCACCAAGTAGCAAAAGCCAATATATTGCTCCATAATCCAACAAAAGCCAATAAAAACATGTGTGGCAATGCAATGTAAATCCAACCGAAAAAGGTTCTAAGGAGGAGTTCACCTCTTGAATAATTTTCCTGATGTTTAATTGTTAATCTCATGTGTAAATTTTTAGAATAGTTAAAATAGTTTAAGGTATTAAAAATCATTTAAGACACTAAATATATTACAATATAATTGATTAATAAAGATTAAATTGAAATATATAGTACATCTAAAAAGAAGAATTCATTAGGAGTATTATCTTTGTTGAAATTCTTTCATTTCGTAAAGTATAATTTTGAAAACACCAGATTTCATAAGCAAGGATCTTAATTTGAAAGAAATTTTCAAAGGCGGTTCTGTTGCATTTGTTTTTAAAATTGCTGGAATTCTAATGGGCTATATTTTCTTTTTGATAATTGCCAAGGAATACAAAGCAGAGAAATTAGGTGTCTTTTCATTGTGTTGGACCATGCTTATGTTCGGTGCAGTATTGGGCCGCCTGGGTCTCGATACAGCCATTGTTCGATTCATTGCCTCAGATATTTCAACAGATAAAGGGCAGAACACACGTAATATACATCGTAAAGGTTTGGCATTGGTTCTAATTTCGAGCATCTTTTTTGGTTTGCTATTTTTTGTTTTTAGCAAACATATTAGTTTGCTGTTTTTTGATGATAACAGCAATTATAACTTGATTCGAATTGTTGGAATGGCCATCATTCCATTGTCAGTGATGACTTATAATGCCGAGTCATTACGAGGGCTAAAAAGAATTGGTTTGTTTTCAATTTTTCAAAACGGAAGCATCTATATTCTTGTACTGCTTATCCTTGTCAGTGTTTCGTTTTTTAAGCACGATCTGCATTTCCTAATACAATCTGTATTATTTTCCATCATAATTATGGCTGTTTTCAGTTTGTTTCTGTATCGGAAAGAAGAAAACAAAATTGAACAGATTCATAGTCAAAATAGCAAACCTATCAATAGTATACTAAAAGTAGCTATCCCTATGTTGCTTACCAATTCGCTCTTTTTAGTTATGAATTGGACAGATATCCTGATGATTGGAGCTTTTAGAGCAGAAACTGAAGTTGGTGTTTATAGCATTGCTGTAAAAATTGCAGCCTTAAACTCTATTGTACTTGCTGCTGTAAATAGCATTGCAGCACCAAAATTTGCTGAATTATTTTCAAAAAATAATAAATCAGGATTAAGACGAATTGCCAAGCAAACAACACTCATAAACACTTTATTATCCTTACCTATTTTTCTTGTTATTGTTATTTTTCCAGGGTTTTTAATGCGGCTTTTTGGAGCTGAATTTGAAACAGGTGTTAGTGCATTGATTATATTGGCTTGTGGGCAAATATTTAATGCTTTATCAGGCTCTAAAATGTATATTTTAAACATGACCAATCATGAAAAGACTGGGCAGAATATTATACTATTTGGTGCCATTATTAATGTAATTTTAAATGCGTTGCTTATCCCCAAATATGGACTGACAGGGGGAGCCATTGCAACTCTCAGCAGCACTGTAATTTGGAACGTTTTGGGTGTTTATTATATTCATAAATATCATGGGTTTTTAACGTATCCAATCAACATAAGAAATGAGCATGCTAATTAAACCGAACTTTTTTATTGTGGGTGCGGCCAAGGCAGGAACCACATCTTTATATAAATATCTGGATCAGCATAAGGGTATTTTCTTTAGCCCAATTAAAGAACCGAATTATTTTTCAAGCGATATAAATCCAAGCGAGTTCCGTGCAGATTATCGAAATCACACCGAAATTGTTGGTGAGAAATATTTTAATTCAAAACCATTACGAGAGCTTCACCTCTCTTTTGTTAAGGAAGAAAAATACTACAACCAATTATTTGAAAAAGCCAAAACAGAAACAGCTATTGGGGAATGTAGCACGTCCTATTTATTTTCAGATGTTGCAGCTAAAAACATCAAAGAATTTAATCCTGAAGCGAAAATTATTGCCATACTTAGAAATCCTACAGAAAGAATTTATTCTCATTACTTGATGGGCTTGCGATTTGGTTACACAACAAAAAACTTTAGGGAAGCTATTGAAGAAGACAGTCAACAAACCCAAAAAGGGTGGGGTATTTCAAAGCTCTATATTGAACTGGGCATGTACGCAAGGCAATTGGAACGCTATTTCAATATTTTTCCTAAAGAGCAAATCAAAATTTATTTGAATGAAGAACTAAAAAATAATCCACAAGAAGTAATTTCTGACATTTGTACATTTTTAGAAGTCGAAGATTTTGAATTAGACCTTAGCCAAAAACACAATATTGCAAGCATACCCAAAAATAAAATGCTGAATAAGTTCATGTATCAAAGTGGACTAAAAAATGCAGTTGATGGAATTTTACCAAAAACGTTGAAAAGCAAACTCAAATTGTTTTTTTACGAAACAAAAGAAGTTATTCCAATAAATGAAAAGGATAAAGAATTTGTTAAGGCGATTTATAAACAGGATATCACAGAAACAGCAAAATTAATAAATAAGAATTTAGAGAACTGGTTACTCTAAAACTCATTCTTCCACATCATCGACTCAGTAGGCTTAATTGACCTGGAATTATATTTTGCAGTTTTAAGGTTTGAATAGGATTCATCAACATTCCCATCAACATTCAGGAAGAACAGCTGAGCAATAGGCATACCTGCATAAATGCGGATGGGATGAATAACAGAAAATTCAATTGTCCAGGTATTACAATGCCCGATGCTTCCTTTGCCAGATGAAGGATTAATAATAATTCCCAGTCGGGCAGCACTTGTAATTCCCTCTAAAAAAGGAACGTGTTTATGGGTTTCTGTATACTCCTCGGTAACACCTAAATAAAATGTACCAGGTGTTAAAACCAGTCCTCCCGATGGAAGAATTATTTCATCCATTGGATTCTTTGTTTTCGCATCCAACACGCGCTCGCTAAAGGTCAGCAGGTGTCTGCTTAAATGAAGGTCATAGGAATTTATTCCCATGCACTCCTCACGGAAAGGTTCAACAAGAATGTTTTTCCTTTCAATTTCCTCTAAAATACGATTTCTGCTTAATATCACTCTGATTTCATTTAAAGTATTATAGCTTTGATCAAAAATACAACTAATGCTGGAATTTTAGCTATTTATAAGCCATTTTCAGCATTTTGTTAAATAACAATTAATATTTTCGCAAGATATGGTTACTTTTTAGTCATATTTGATACTAATGAATGTGGAAAATCCATTTATCTAATTTAAACAACTAACACAACACTAAAATTATGAGAAAATTATTCAAGTATTTTGTAATACCTGTTGGCCTGATGACATTTATTAAAGTATTATTCATTGGGTCAGTTGTTTCCACTCTTTTTATGAAATGTGAGTGCGAAAGAGATACAATCGTTGACCCGGTAAGTCCGAAAGGAAGCATTAATTTTGTATTTGACCATTATATTAATGATGCTTCAGCAGTATTTGATCAAATGACATATTGGAATGCAGCTGGAAATAATTGGGAATTAGCCGAAGTACAATGGTTTATATCTGATGTTACCTTACACAAATTGAATGGCGACTCAGTTATGCTTAACAATTGGTCATTCTATCATTACATTGACACCGATATTCCTAGCTCATTGGAATGGGACATTGTTGACAAAGTAGATACCGCTACATACGATCATATTTCATTTACATTCGGTATCAAAGGAGAAAAAAACGAACCTTTTATGTTTGTAAATCCGCCTGAAAACCAAATGTTCTGGCCTTATCATCTGGGAGGCGATGAAGGCGGTTATCATTATCTCAAAATGAACGGATTCTGGCAAGATACCAATTCATTTCGCAGAGGCTTCAACTTCCACTTAGGAGTTGGTCAAAAACAATACAGTAATGGCACCAGAATGAAAGTTTGGGATCCAAGCATTCTTCCTAATGGAGACAGTTCTTATGTTTTTGTACAAAATTGGTTCGAAGTAAAGCTTCCTGCTTCTTCTTTTACTCTTGGTGAAAACAAAACAAAACAAATTGAAATCATCATGAATTTAGAAAACTGGTTGTCTACACCAAATCCATTTGATTTTAACAAATGGGGTGCTGATATTATGGAAAATAATGCAGCCATGCAGTTGGTTAAAGAAAATGGACAAAATGTTTTCTCTGTTGGTGAAATCAAAGATTTATAACATTAAAACTTATCAATCATGAAAAGAATAAAGTATTTAATAAGTTCAATAATTGCAGTAACTATTGCGATTAGCATGCCTGTTTCTATTGGTGTAATTACTTCTCTAACCTTTACTTCTTGTGGAGACAAGGACTCTGTGATTATTATTCCCAACTGGGAAACAACTCCTTATGAATTTCCATTAAAAGTGGATGGTCGCCCGTGGTTTCCAACAGAATTAAACATACCAGCTGATAATCCCACTACTGTAGAAGGAGTAAAACTTGGTCGCTATTTATTTTATGATGGCCGGTTATCTGGTCGTGTGGAGTGCGATTCACAAATGACTTGTGCTACCTGTCATAGGCAAGAGAGTTCTTTTGAGGTTGGCATGGATGAACCCCGATTTCCAGGTGGAAAAACCAGAGGATTACCTCACCCAGCCTATCCGGATGGGAAATGGACTCCACACTATATGATGCCAATGATTAACCTCGTGTTCAATCAGAATGGTTATTTATGGAATGGGAAAGTCAACAACAACAACACAGCTATGGGGGCTGCTCCTTATGGAGTTCCAGCTGAACCACAATACCATATGAAAAACATCGAATCAGTGGTTTGGATGGGAATTGCGGCTCCTCATGAAATGAATGGTAGTCCACAGAAAACGGTTGATATGATTAAAAGTATAGACATTTATCCACCGATGTTTAAAGCAGCATTTGGCACAGAAGAAGTCACTTATGATCGAATTAGTAAAGCAGTAGCTCAGTTTGTCAGAACCTTGGTTTCCTATAATTCAAAGTTTCACAAATGGGTAAGACATACTGCCAGCCTCACTCCTCAAGAACTTCACGGTTACGAATTATATATGTCGGAAGCAGCAGACTGTTTCCATTGTCATGGAGATCCGGTTTTACTAACCACAAACCAGTTTTACAATAATGGTTTAGATACTGTATTTAACGATGGAGGCGACAGAAATGGTTATACCAAGTTAGCTATGGATGTTGGCTCATACAAAGCTCCAACTTTAATTAATATTGAAAAAACTGCACCTTATATGCACGATGGTCGTTTTAATACACTTGAAGAAGTTATCGATCATTATAGTGATGGGGTTGTATACTCGCAAACAATCGATCCGTTGATGAAATATGTTGCTTTTGGAGGAACAAAACTGACTGAGCAGGAAAAAGCTGATTTGCTTGCTTTTCTAAAAACATTTACGGATACTGATTTTCTAACAAATCCGGAATTTGCAAAACCTGCTGATTTAGATACAGGATGTGATTAATATTAAATTTCTTGTTTTTAGTGTGAGACCATTATCATTCAATTGATGATGGTCTTTTTATTTTATGGTTATTTTGGCTAATGTAAATCCACGCTTTTGATCCAGAGCCGGAACCATTATTTCAAATAAACCAACTTGTTGTGCTTGCCTCGGGATAAAGGAGCCATTAAATGTATTGCCATTAACCAGTACCTCAAAATCAACATTACCTGCTGGATCAATGACATGATATAGTAAATTCCATTTCGAACGAGAAAAATCATTGAACAGAATAACAATTTTATTGGCGACAGTAGCATAGGAGAATGATGAATAATATCCATCATCGTTCATGCTGTTCTGATCTTTTCGAATAATTCGATTCCAATCAATTTGACCATCAGCATTTACTGAAACAAGCATAATATCACTATAATGATAATAATATTTAACGTAGGTATTGTTAAGGGCATAATAATCATTTTGCATCTCTTTCTGTATGCTGTAGTACTCGCTGATTAATACATAGCCGCCATCATCTCTTAATACAATCCCCTGTGGATAGTAATTCAGCATTCCACTGGCATCATATTTTCCGGAAATACTGACTATCATTTCATCTGAAAAAGGAGTTAATTTTAAAAATGAAGAGTCATTAAAAACAAAATACCGATACATGCCCATACCAATTATTTGCTCTTTATTATCGGAGCTATAAAATCCTGAGAATAAATATGCTTTATTTACAATATCATATCGATAGGCTATGTTCTCGAATTTCACACTATCAAAATCCAGCTTTCTTATTATTTTTTTTTGATTGCCAACATCGTAGTAAAAGAAATCAATATTACTTTTATTTCCTTTCAATAATCCTGACGTTTTTTCATATACTAATGCCGTAAACTGCCCATTGAAAAGTTGAATATTTTTGATGCTAAATTCTTTACTGTAATTTAATCTTGTATGGGCTGAGTTAAGGGTCGTTAATATGTCATCCAATACTAAGATATTAAACTTAATTACATCATTAACGATACTTTCAGCGTACAGAATTACTATTTGATTATATATTAAATCGTATTCAATTTTAAACGATTTGCTATTGGAAGGAACAACAGAGGTTGTTGCGATTAAGTTTTCTTTGTCTACTTGATTAAATGATTCATCATAAACATCGCAATACAGTTTGTGCAGTTTATCTTGTTTCTCATATTCCGAATAAAAAAAGTAAAGTTGACCATTCATGAACCTGATGTCTTCAACACTTGTTCCACTTTCGATATTAAACTCATGGTTTCTGACTACTTTTAATTCAGAATTATACTTTTCAAAAAGAAAATTTTGGGTAGCTTTTTTATCATAACGAACAACAAAAAAATAACCATTGTGTTTACCCAATATCTTAGTAAAAACAGTTTTTCCTTTTATTTTGTCCGGAACCGAATATTTCATGTCCTGAGCAAAAAGGCTGCTTATAACAATAAATACTGAAAAAATAAGAATTACACTGCGTTTAACCATTGTATTGATTTAGCAAAAATCCAGCTAGTATGAATTATTCAATTTATACACCTCCTTGCCCCCTATATAAGTGCTTAATACTTTTGTATCTATAATTTCCAACTCATCAATTTCCATAATATCATTTTCAAGAATCACAAAATCAGCTAGCTTTCCCAGCTCTATACTTCCCTTGATATTTTCTTCGAAATTTGATTTTGCCGCCCAAATTGTCATGGCTTTTAAAGCTTCTTCTCTGCTTAATGCATTTTCAAACTGAAATCCATTCGGAGGATTTCCTTGCTGATCTTTTCGTGCAATTGTTGAATAAAAACCAAACAAAGGATTTATTGATTCCACAGGAAAATCGCTTCCATTTGGAATCCATCCAGTAATATCCAACAAGCGTTTATAAGCGTATGCGTTTTTAACTCGTTCTGAGCCCAAACGCTTTTCTGCCCAGCCCATATCAGATGTGGCATGAGTTGGTTGCACACTGGGAATAATGCTGAAATCTGCAAACTTCTGAAAATCATTTTCACTAATCACCTGAGCATGTTCAATGCGCCATCTCAAATCATTTTTACCTTTCAGATATTCAGCGTATAAATCCAAAACAAAACGATTGGCTGAATCACCAATAGCATGCGTACAAACCTGATAGTTATGATCGTATGCAAATTGGCAATAGGATGTGAAGTACTTATTATCGTGAAGAATAAAACCTGAACTGGACGAGTCATCGGTATAGGGATGACACAAGCAAGCGCCACCTGAGCCCAATGCCCCATCTGCATATAATTTTATGGAACAGATATGTAAATAATCAGTTTGATAAATGCCATTCTCTATCACGAATTTTTTGTTCTCTTCATTCGGATTCAACATGGCATACATGCGCATGTTCAGTTCTTTACTCTCATTAAGAGCAATTATTGCCTGCACTACCTCCTGACTCAATCCAGCATCACTCACCGTTGTTAAACCTACAGCAAAACAATCTTCTTGAGCAATTAGTAATGCATCCATGATTTCTTGTTGGCTTAAATCATTTGCAGCATCTTTAAGCATATCGGCTCCGTTGTCCAATAGTACGCCAGCAAAATTGCCATCTTTTAAAACCATATATTCCTGAATATCTTCTAAAGGAGGATTCACCAAATCCATAGCAGCCTGATTAACCAAAACTGCATGCCCATCAATCCGAATTAATAAAATAGGTCGATCAGGAAATAACTCATTAAGTTTGTTAAATGTAGGAAATTCATTTCCCTCCCAAAGATTTTGATCCCATCCACGACCACGAATCCATGCGGTATTATTATTATCAGCAAAATCCACTACTTTGCTAATCATTTCTTCTTCAGAAACAACACCCGAAAGATTCACTGTGTTTTTATACGATCCATAACCAAAAAAATGGCAATGTGCATCAATCAAGCCCGGATAAACAACTTTTCCATGTAAGTCGATGGCATTTTCTGCATAATACTTTTCAGAAACTTCCGATGTTTTTCCGACCATAATAAAATGCCCATCCTTTACAGCAAAAGCCTCTGCATTTGTAAACGCTGAATCAACCGTATACACTTTAGCATTGTATATGATCAGATCAACTTTTTCTTTCTTTTTCACACAACCAACATTTAATAGCAACATGAAAGCTAATGATATTAATATGTACTTCATAATTATACGTGAAGATTAAATTTTTGAATCAGTTCGTCCCAACGCCCCTCTTGTCCAAAATGAAAAACCTGCAAACCCAAACTTGCTGCAGCAGTTATATTTTGCTCCATATCATCTACAAAAAGAGTTGTTGCTATGTTAAGATTACTATCGGATATAACTGTTTCGTATATCAGCTTATCGGGTTTTCGCAAATGCATAAGATGAGAATAATACTCTTTTTCGAAAGAGTTGTAAAATTCTTTTGTTAAAGGATTGTCAATTATTTCAGAATGAAAATGTTTATAATGAATTTCGTTGGTATTGGAAAGCAAATAGCAGGGGTAATTCTTTATAAAGCGCCTCAGATAACGCACATTTTCAACTGGCATGCCAACTAGTATAGCATTAAAAGCAGTCTTAATTTCATCAGTAGTAGGATTTAAGGGAGATGATAGTTGTAATATATTCAGAAATTCTTTTTCTTTTATGTTCCCTTTTTCGAGTGTGATGAAAATATTATCGCTTCTGTTTTCCCCAAGATATTCCGGAATTTGCAGTTGTTTAAACGCATTCATAAGACGTTCGAAACTGATGTCGTAAAAAACACCACCAAAGTCGAATATGATTTTTTCAATTTTATTCACAATATGCGATTAAAAATTAATATTGATCCCTATCTTTGCACCCTCAAATTTTTGGGCCCATAGCTCAGTTGGTTAGAGCAGTAGACTCATAATCTATTGGTCGCAGGTTCGAGTCCTGCTGGGCCCACCCTTCTTTTTTTAAACAATTGACATTCAGCACTTTACAGGTTTTATTTAGCAGATGGTTAAACATAGGTAAAACATTTAAAGACAACATTGACCCATTCTAAAGGGCT
>Ga0209045_1002419_pt1 | contig 13764 bp, 5 predicted proteins | sample SaaInlLV_10m_DNA_4_FD_184664 | JGI IMG/M metagenome (GOLD analysis project Ga0209045, IMG submission 184664) | Marine microbial communities from expanding oxygen minimum zones in the Saanich Inlet - Saanich Inlet SI072_LV_200m_DNA (SPAdes) (version 2) | ecosystem: Environmental > Aquatic > Marine...
AATGAGGCGGAACTTAAGCACCTCGCTCCTGCGAGGCGGCTGCGTCAACGTGGGAGGCGGTGCCACCCGCCGATTGCTTAGTTTCTGGTCTGGAGACAAAGATCGGGGCGTGGCAGCCCCTCCCACCTTGAAAGGCTACTAAGTTTCGCCTCATTCAGATGCCTCCCACCACTCTAGAAGCCGCTGTGTTGCAGCTCACTAGTTCCCGGTCGACCTCAGATTCTCTTGAATTTCAGGGCATTCGGTGGCATCCGGATGCCCCGGATCATCAAGGCAGCCGGCCCTGGCAGGGCGGTTCATTCCCGGCCGCGCCGAAACCGGTCCCGGGGTAGCCGACGCAGGCCCTGCGTCGTGCTTTGGGGTGCGTGTGTAAGGAGCCAGGCGGACGGTATAGTAGCCACGCCGCAAAAGAACCAGTACCTACTACGCTCCTCCGAGGCCCTGTTCATGCGCAGAATGCTCCGTATGCTCCCTTCGATCCTCACCGTGGTGACGTGCCCCGTGTTTGCCGCGCCGACACTGTTCTTCGGTCCGGAGGACCTTCCTGCCCTTCGTGAACGAATCAAGGACCCGGCTCTGGCACCAGTCTGGGAGGCCATCCTGCAAAAGGCCGAAGACCGGTGCAACCCCAAACACAAGGACTACCTGGACCCGGAGAGCCCGTTCTCCGTGAAGGCCAAGGGAGAGCATGTGCCCGAGAGTCGCCACGCCGCCCTCATCGCCCACAGCATCGGACGCAAGCTCAACAACTGTATGGAAACTGTGGGTTTCGCCTACCAGATCACCGGGCGTAAGGAGTTCGGCCAACACGCGGCCGCCTTCCTGTACGCCATCGCCACGACGTACCCCATCACAAACAAGACCGTGTCCGGCGGCTTTGCGGGTGGACGTGGCGATCTCATGAGAGGGTTGGCCCTTGGTAACGACTGGGTGAGCGATGCGTTGACCGACGCACAGCGCCGGGAAGTGGCCGAGGTCGCTAAGGGATACGTCGAGCTGTTCCGCAAGGAGTTCGAGGATCCTAAGAAGTGGTGGTACAAAGTCCACAACTACAACGGAGTGAACGGCGGAGCAGCCGGTTGTCTCGCCCTGACCCTCCGGGAAGCGTACCCGGAGGAGTGCGGGAAGTGGGTCGCCGATGCCGTACGCATCATCGAACGCTGGTTGAGTACGGGGTTCGACGAAGACGGGGCCTACGTGGAGGGCGTAGGCTACTCCGGCTACGGGCTCTCCAACACCGTCCTCTTCGCTGACGCACTCCGTCGAGCAGGCAGCAAACAGGACCTCTACAGGCATCCTGTCTTTGCCCAGCTGGGGAGCTTTTACGCGCTATCCATCCTCCCGGGTGAACGGGCCTGCGATGCCCGAAACGACTCAAACTACGTGGGGCTCAGCGGCGTTCCCCTCGCCCTGGCCAAAGCCTTGAACAGTGGCCTGTACCGTTGGCTCTTTGATCATGTGGGCCGAGATCGGACGTTCCAGCGTATCCTGTGGGACAACAATGTGACTCCCGTGGATCCAGTCTCCGCGGGAATCCCCCTCGCCAAACACTTCCGGGGACGAGGGCTCTGCGTCTGGCGCACGGGCTGGACAAAGGACGATGTCATGTTCTCCGTCGAGGCCGGTCCCTACTATCCCATCACCCATAATCAGGCCGACAAAGGACACTTCAACCTCTACGGTCTCGGCAACCGTTGGGCAGTGGATACCGGCTACTCCAACGAACGATCGCCCAATGGCCGCGGGCAGGCCGCCGCCCACAGCTGCGTCCTGATCGAGGGCAAAGGACAGGCGATCTCCGGGGCGGGTCTTGGTACCGACGGGGAAGTCCTCGCCTACACCAACAGCGACCGCTGCGGCTATGCTCTCTTTGACTGCACCAAGGCATACCGGAAGAACAACCGCGACATGCCGGGTGTCGCTGTCGAGTTCGCACGCCGTCACACCTTCTTCGTCTACCCCAGAGGACAGGCCCCCGCCTATGCCGTCGCTCTGGACGATATCCGCAAAGACGACAAAGCCCATGCATTCACCTGGCAAATGATGATTTCCGGCGACATGGAGGCCATCATCGGCGAAGGTGAAGCGTTGCTCGCCCCGGCGGATGCCTCTGCGAACGCCTACGTGGATACCCCCTGGACGAGCAGCGACGATGCGGTTGCCAGCGTTGTCCCCGGAGCGCCGGTGCCCGGCGAACTCCATTTCGAACTCAGCGTGGAGAACGCCGGCACGTACACTGTCTGGGCAAGGGTGCGGACCCTGGCCGAGGAACGGGCCAAAGCAGACTCCTTCTTCGTGCGCATGGATGACGGCAGACAGGTCGACTGGCACATGCCCACCACCGGCAAGTGGCGGTGGGCCAAAGTAGCTGTCGGGGTCAAGCGCGATCCGGTAACCTACGAGCTGACGGCTGGAACACATCGTCTGGTCTTCCGTCGCCGCGAACCGGCTGCCCAGATCGACTGCCTGCTGGTGACGACCGAAACCAAAACGCCGCCGACATTGGAGGGAGTGCGAGACGCCCCCCTCTTCCGCGAGGCGGAGTCCGGCACGCTGGCCGCCCCGATGCGAGTGGTGCAGACAACGCCCCGTCCCACCCGCCTGCTCATACGCCTGGACGCGGTGGCACCCGTGTCTCTCAGAACGGACACCTGCAAGACGATGGACTACCATGGCCCGGGGGCCTATCCCCTTCTGCGAGCCGACACCTCTGCGATCAATCCCCGCTTCGCAGCCGTCCTCGTTCCCCTCCCCGCGGAGTGCCCCACGCCCGCAATCGCGTTCGCGAGAACGCAGGACACCCGAACCATCACGGTAACCTGGCCCGACCACGAAGACGTCATCACCTGGCCAGACCAGGCCCTCCAGCCTCCGAGTCTGCAGTAGCCCACCGGCCCGCAGCCATCCCGGCAACTGAAATTGACCGAACAGGGCCATGTCCCGGGGCCGAAATCGTTGGCGAGTTCACGTCCTGTTTCCGGTGTTCTGTCGGAGCAGGTGGGCTTCCGAAGGATCAACGTACACTAACATCGGCGTTGAGACGGCAACATTGCCTGGACGCAGTGCTCACGTAATCTATCAGTTACGTGAGGCGGCTCGACGGAGTCTCTCCCTCCATCGAACACAGATGGCCCAGAGAATCCCTGGAGGGAGAGACTCCGTCGAGCCATCTTGGAGTTCTCCCACACACGTAACTGAGGTATTGCGTGCCCACAGGGTCTTCGGTTTGACAACGGATGGCGTGAGCAGTACAATTGTACAAATGAAGATAGTAGCAGATACCAACACGTTCTTGGCGGTTGCACTGAACGAGCCTGAGAGAACGCAGATTGTGCGGGCGACGACAGGGCACGACTTGGTTGCTCCGGAGGTCCTGCCGTTTGAGATAGGCAATGCTCTGACTGCGATGCTCAAGAGGGGTGCCCTCTCGGCTGAAGAAGTTCCCCTTGCCTGGGATGCCGTTCAGGCCATCCCCGTTGATCTTCGGGGCTTGGACTTGCCTGCGGCATTGGCGTTGGCCGTTCGATTTGGTGTCTATGCCTACGATGCTTACTTCCTCGAATGTGCCTTGAGCCTGCGACTGCCGCTGTTGACGCTGGACCCAGGCATGAAGCACATTGCCCGTCAATTGAGCATCTCGATCGTGGAGTAACTGCGATGAAGGTTTTCACTTACTCACAGGCCCGTCAAGCTCTGGCGACCGTACTGGATACTGCCCGCAAGGAAGAGGTGCTTATCACCCGGCGGGGCGGGGATGCGTTTGCCGTGACCTACAAGACGACCTCCAAATCCCCATTTGATGTCCCCGGTATCAAGACGCGGGCAAAGACAGGCGACATCCTGGAGGCTATCAGAGAATCGAGATCGCGGGGAGCCGACTGATATGCGATGGCCTCTGCCAGAAGAAGCAGACACTACAGCGCCCGCCCATGAAAAATGCGGGTTAGCCCATTCGCGCTCTTCTCCTCGTCGCATGAAGTTCGTTTTCCACCAATCTGAACCATGTTTTGTGTGAGGGTTCCCAGAATGATCCTGTACCGCCCGGCTCTGACTGAATGCCTTCCCGTTTCCCTTCTGGTCGCCTGCACGGGTCTGTGCTCAGCCATGGCGGCGGAGCTCGACGTCATGGTCACGCCACGTACCACGGTCGTCGCACGCGACGGCATCACAGGGGGTGGGCATCCCGTTGGTGCGGGAGAACGCACGTTGCTCCTCTATGCGAACCACAAGGACGACTTCGGCGGATCGTTCGGGACGGCCTCTGCGTTCTCAACAGACGATGGCCTGACGTGGGAACAGGGCAGCGAGGAGTGGCCATTGCCGAAGATGATCGCCCTCTGGGTCGACCGACTGGCAAGCGGCGATCTGGTGGCGCTGGGGATCCACTGGGTGCCGGACCCTAAAAGGCGCCGCGAATCCCCGCCCCAAACCCCTCCTGCCGATGCCTATCAAATCGCCGTCTCGAAGGACCACGGTCTCAGCTGGACGGCGATGGAAATGGTGATCGATTGCCCGCCGGAAATCGGGGTCGTTGCACGTCCCCTGCCGCACATTCTCGAGACAAAGGACGGCGATTGGTTGATGCCCGCGTATGCGTGGTCCAAGCGAGGCAACAGCGCTGTGCTGCTTCAGAGCAAGGACCACGGCCGGCATTGGCGCGTGCGATCGGTTGTCACCACCCCCACCGCCATGGCCAAGATCGGAGCACGGGTCAGTACACCGTGGCTTGAGACAGCGATATCACCCACCAGCGACGGTGCCTTGCTGGCCATCGTGCGTACCGGCAGCAACGCCAAGTCCTCACTGGTCAGCGTGCGCTCCACCGACCACGGAAGGACATGGGGAGAGCCTGAGAAGCTGCCTTTCGCCGGCAAGTTCCCTGGTCTCAATCTGCTCCCCAATGGCATGCTCACGCTGGTCACCGCGCTCACCAAAAATCACTGCCGCCTCTACCTTTCCGAGGATGGCACGGGCCGCACCTGGAGCCCGGCACACGTCATCAGCAGCTTGACCGGCGGCAATATCGGCGTGACCATCGCCGGGCCAAACGAACTGCTCATCACCACTCCCGCGAACCGCCGTATCGATGCCTGGAGCGTGCGCATCGGCCCGCGAGCAGAGCCAGCGCCAGACTTGGCCCCGCCGACCAACATCGTGATGCGTAAAGGCATTCTCATCTGGACTGCGTCAGCGAACGCGACGGCGTATCGTGTCACCCCCATCCTCATCAAGCCGGGCCCACTCTACGAAGAGACGGAAATCCTCCCGTACGCCACTACCCAGACCCGAGATGCACAACCGCGACTCGAACTGCGACGTCAGCTTCTGCTGGGCAGTGTCTATGCCTTCGAGATCGCCGCTGTAGACGCCGCAGGACGCGTATCGCCGACCGCACGCAGTCAGGATATCCAGCGCTGAACGGGATCAACCGGACGCCCCCCTCCGTAGGGGGGAATGGCGTTGAGTTAGGCAGGGAGAACGGCACACCGCTGCGCTACGTGCCTTACTACAAACGGCGCGGTTTTGGTGACGGAATTCGTTCGTAGTGAGCCACATAGGCCTTGCCGGAGTGGCGTTCCTCCGTCCTGAACAACGGCGCGGCTCTGGTGACGGAATTCGTTCGTAGTGAGCCACGTAGGCCTTGCCGGAGTGGCGTTCCTCCGTCCTCACACACCGATTCACCTCTACGGCAGGCTGCGCTGTGGTGTTTGGGGGGCCTACTTCGCCAATCCTGCTGCCCTCGGGGGAGGCGCGATTTCCTCGGGCTTCAGCACGCGGGTATACAGCGCGAAGCGTCGCATCTTGCCCTTGAACTGGTATGCCGCCTCGTTTCTGGCCGAGTATTGCCCGAGGAAGAGCTCCTGGCCAGGGCTGGCTGGTGCCGCCGGGATCCGCGCCTGGGCCACCATTTCGCCATTCTGATACAGTCGGGCCGTGTCGCCGTCGTATATCCCCACCACCCTGACCCACTCACCCACGGGCACAATCCCCCCATCGCACGAGACACTTGACAGGTGGAAACGCCAGCGACCGCCGATTTTCTGCAGGAACCAACCCGCTCGGTTCCACTGCCCAAACCCCAGCAGTACGGGCATCTTCCCGGGCTCGTCGAAATACACGGTCACCACGAAGCTGAACGGTCCATCCATCACCCGTTCCTCAGTCGGCGTCAACGCCGCGAAGCCGCCCTTCGCCAAGTTGAGCGTGTCTCCCGCGATGCGCGCTCCTCCCGTGAGGCGAAGGCCCTCCGTTTCTCGGGCCAGAGCCAAAACCGGCTCCCTGCGCTCCGGGAGTGCCCGGGTCCTGACCCATGCCCCCTCGCGGGGCATACCGGCCGCCCGCCGTGGGGCGTTCGCGACGACCGTGTACTCGGTGTCCTTCCCGCCGTGAAAGGTCGCATCCATGAACCTAGTCGCCTTCAGCGGCGCGCGGTTCAGTTTCTCTGCAACGCGGTCAGGGTGGAGTCCCATCACATCGTAAGTGGTCAGCCCCGGAGTTCCGGCGGGTGCCCAGCGCAGAACGACGCGGCCGTCGCCCGGCTCAGCCAGCACCTCGCCGACGCTCAACGCGGGGAGCACGGCAGGCACATCCACCGCCGCGTACACAGGGGCACTGCGCTGCGGCAGAACATTGGAGAGGGGACAACGTTCCTCAGCACGCAGAGCGCGTACGGTGGGCACGCCCGTGGAAGCCTGGTAATTGAGTACAGCGCCACTCTTGATGGTGCCGCACGTTTCCGCAGGATCGGAGAGGAAGACGACGGCGTAGTGCATCGTTCCCGGCGGCGCGTTGGGATCGCAGAAAGCGAAGCGCTCGGTGCGCCCGATCATCGTCGCTTCACCCGGCGTGAATCCGGCCTCTGTGCTACGGTGGACCTCCCCAATCAGCCCAATCATCCGGGCAGAGGACTCCCAGGCCAGCCGCACGAAGCCGTTGTTGTCAACCGTCGTACGTACTGCAGGCAAGGGCTCGGGCAAAGGCTGCGGCAGAATCTGACGCGACCGTCCCTCACGAATGCCGTCTCCAACCCACTCGGCGCCCGGCATGTCCACGCGAGGCTTGGCCAATTGGGCTGCGCGCGCCTCCCGGATCACCGCCAGCATCTTGCGGTAGTTCGGGTCATCGGTCGAGGCAAACGGCGTCACTGCTTCACCTTCAGGCGGCCACGCCGTGGGCCACACCTGCGTCGGGAACTTGTCCAGGTCCATGACCGCGTGGGCATAACCAAAACCGTAGATCAGGCCCTTGCGGCTGAAGGTCTGATCCACCGACCGGTTCCGACACAATGCCAGCCCGTACCCCCCGTCAGCCGTCGCCGAGATCGGCAGCGGTGCACGCAGGACCCGGGACATCTCCGGCGCCGCGAGGTTGATCCATTGGTCAAACCGCCGTATCTCGCCCTTCGCATCGGCGTGACACCGCACACATCCCGCCTCTTTCATAACTGCTTTGACACGCTTGACCGCAGCCAGAAACGGTCTCGAACGCGGCCCCGAAGCGGTGTAGTCCCAGCTGCCGAAGTAGATGCTGTTGGAGTCCATCCAGGCGAAAATCTGCTCGCGGTCCGTCTGCGTAAGGCGTTTCCGGTGCGGTTCCTTCAGGAGGATATCGGCCAGCGGCGCGTTGCCGCTGGCGTGCGAATAGGGATCGAATACCTTGCAGGACCAGTGTGCGGTGCCGTTCATACCGCAGATACCGCCTGACAAATCTGCGGTGTGCATCCGCTCCCGCCGGGCGGTCAAGTGCTCGTATGAGATATTGAAGAACTCCGTCCAGCCGCCGGACAGGTCCAGCCCCGCCGCCATGCCATTGGCACCGCCGTGACAGCTCACACACTTGGCGTTGAGAATCGGCTGCACGCGCGCGGTATAATCGAGGTATCCACTGCCCCACGACTCCTCGCGCAGTTGCCGTGGCTCCCCGCTCAGGACAAGCGGGGCTCCCACGGTCTTAGGACTGTAGTCGTGGCAGCCGGTGCAGCTCCGCGTCGTGCCTGGCGCCGCCTGTACGAAGGTCCTCATGCCACGCACAAGACGGTAATCCTGATCCAGCAACTGGAAGAAAAGTGCCCTTCCGGCGGGGGCCTCGAAGCAGACTGATCCGTCCGCTTCAACCGGTACGATGCCGTGGAATATCTTGGCGCTCCAAGCCAGTGCGGCCGAGATTGAGAAGGTCTGGTTCATCCACGTCCCCCCCGGACTCTCGCTGACGCGCGACGTCTCTTCCAGCACACGAAGCCACTTGATCGTTCCGCGCTCGACCTCCGGCATGGACGCGTAGACATTCTTGACGAAGAACCGTCCGGTCCGCCGCGTGCGGTCAGTCACGTCAGCCACCACGGTGGGCACGGGACGCGGCGCCAGCGGGATTGGGTTGTGCAGATCGATGGTCGGATCACCGTGCACCACCACACGCCGGCCTCCGCGGTCGATCAGCATCAGCGCGTTGACCTTGGGGTTACTGCGCTTCCGGAAGCCGGGAGCCACCCGCGGAATGGCGGGGGCGTCCTTCCCCGGAGGCACGCCACTGTAGAGCACCACACTCTCGTTGAGCGCCCACGGATCGCACGATTCGCCGCGGTCGTGCGTGGGCTTGCCCGGTGTCTCGAAGTTGAAGATCGCTGCCGGGTCGTTCTTCCCCAGGCGAGTATCGATCATGGCAATGGTGCCACGCGGGGGAGCGTTGTGCGGGGTGAAGGCCGCCACCACCAGAGCGAAGTTTGCGGGTACCGGCTTGGCCTGCAGCACTGCTTCAGGGAAGACCATGTTGTTCGCGTATACGGCAGTCTCCTCGCGGCCGTCCGGCAACACGCTCCAGAGGCTCTGGATCACCAACGCGTTGCGATCCACATACTCCCAGCGTCCGAAGAGGATACGGCCGTCGGGCAGGACGCAGGGATCAAATTCAGTCACGTTGTTGACGGAAATCGTGTGGATGTCTCCTCCGTTAGCCTTCATTACGTGCAGGATCGCCACGCCGTTGTTGGCGCAGGGCACGAGGCCGCTATAGCGTGTAGACGTAAAGACGATCTGCCCGTCGGGCAGGTAGCACGGCTTAACGTCGTGATGTCCGCCCCCGCTGCCCTTGTAGGGATTCCCGTTCGCGTCAAGATTGGTAACCTGGCGCAAGCCCGTGCCGTCAATGCCGATCTCGAAGATCGCGGAGCTACTCCTGGCCGCCCCCTTGAAGGAGAAGAGGAGGCGTTTGGCATCGAAGGAGAGGGACGGATCAAAGTAGATCCCCTGCCCCAGGGTCTGATGCGTACTTGGGTCGATCACCGGCCGGACGCGGTGCTGTTCCGGCGAGTCCGCGGGGTTCTCAAGCACGTAGATCCCCCCGCCCGGCCGCCACTGATAGAAGGTGTCGTAGATGTGGAGGCCCTGGTAGTTGTAGCGCTTGCAGAAGACGATCGGCGTCTGCAGCAGCGACCGATCGGCGCGCGGTTGTTCTGCCGCACTGCCCACCAGGGGCGCTGTACAGGCACAGGCACAGGCAAGAAGACTCAACCACCTCATGATCATCCCCCCATCTGGGGCGAGGACGGCCAGACACTTCGGAGACGTCTACGGAGTCGATCCCATGCTTCGCGATGCTCTCTTCGCATGTGCTTCCGTCCCACTCAAGTTACCCTATGCATGCCCTGCGGATTCTATGCATCGTCAACATGCATCGAACGAGTGGCTTTGCCAATCTCACGTGCACAACGCGAGCGTCTGCTACGCCGCCCCCAGGGGCGAAAGACGAGCGGCGGGGAATGGGGGGAATGGGGGGAGTGGAGTCAGTCCCGCGAACTACTCCCTGATCACTTCGATGGCATTGACGAGTCTGGCGGTCGGATCATGCTTCTCATCGGTGGTGAACACAATCTCAAGCAGCCCATTGTTCACTTCGACGTTCCTGAACTCCTTGATCGCCACCTCGTCGAAGTCACCATTGAAGGCAGCAAACATATCAAAGCTCTCCAGTACGCGCTTCCCCTGAAGATCAACGTTGAATACGAAGATATCGGGTTTGAAGCCCTTCCTGTAGCCAACCTTCAGGTAGAGTCGGACCTTGTACTTCCCGGCGGGGACGTTGAACGTGTAGGAATCGACGTTATAGGCTTCGGTCATGAAAAGTTCCGGATCGTCGGCTTTGGTGCCATCGGTGTTTCGCACGACATTCTGATACGTACCGACGTGGCCATAGTCACTCTTGCCGAGAGGCTGATCGGGGAAAAAGAGCGTGCCGTTCCTGGCTCTGTAGAAGCCGTTGGCGCCGCAATTGACCGCATAGTGGCCCCGTCGGATCATCGCCGCCTGCTCCGCGACATTCTCGAAATTGTCCGCCTTGTCCATCACCCCGCTGATCGCCAGGGAAAACAGCAACCGATGAAGCTCCGCAAAGTGACCAGTTCTCAATAAATCGCGCATGCTTGCGAGTGTCGTCGCCGCGTCGCCGCAATCGATCTTCTCGGCGGTCAGTCTGATGATCGCCTTCTGCGTCCGTTTGAGTTGGTCCTGATAGAACATCGAAACGTTCCCCGGGGCAACGGTGGTGACCGCCGTGACCTTCACGTGCGGATCCGCCGAGTAGAAGGAGCGCAGTTCGAACGGGTTGAGTTCGAGCTGTCCGTTGGCGATCATCTCGCCGGTAGAACGGTCCTGGAGTGGTGCTTCCGAGGTGAGCGTCAGCGTGCTCTTGCAGTCGTGCCAGAGCATGGAGACGGCATAGAGGTAGCTCCCCTTCTCCATGTTAAGGCAGCGCACTGTGACCGGGTCCTGCGCACCGGGCGCGCTCTCAAACGGTAATGCAGGGAGGGCGCAGTACGCTTTGGCGAACTCTCTCGATTCGGCGTCACGCCCCCAGGTTCCCAGCGGCTGGCCACCGATCAGGATCCGCTGGGCATCCATCGCGGAGACCGCAAACGCCAGCTCCTTCAGAAAGTAGCGACCAAAGGGTTTGACGTCGGCGTTCTGGAAGTAGCCTGCATAGACATCGTTCTTCAGTGAGCCGTTGAAGCTCTCGAAATAGCTACGGTAGCCATCAACAAAGCCAAGCTTGCCGTTCATGAACAGAGCGGTCTCCGCAGGATCGAAGAGCAGGTCGTTGAAGCTGCTGGCAGGCTTGCCCCAATGCAGACGCCAGCGGTGTGCCGTGGCGTTCCGCGATGGAACCAGATAGATCCCCTCTATCGCCCGAAGTTCGTCAAACAGCGTTGTGTATTCGAGGGGGGGAGCACCCAGCTCGTGAGCAGCAGATCCGGCGGTTACCGGGACAGTCAGATACAGGGCAAGGCTCGGGTTGATTTCGTCCATTGCGGCTCGGATTTGGCGGAACAGCTCGACCGAGTGCCGGGCGCGCCATTTGAGCCAAAGGGCGAGCTGCGGCTCCTGAGTCAAGAACGCCTGCCTGTCCGCGCCGCTCTCTGCGGTCACCGCAATGCTGGTCTCTCTGGAGAACAGGTTCACTGTGTAGTCGTCATAGCCATAGTCCAGCGACGGGTAGAACCCGATCTTCCCCGTGCAGAAGTTGATGGCGTCCAGACCGGGAAGCGTGCCAAACCGCCGCGCGGTTTCCTTGACATGGCGGGCAACCATCCCCCGAATGTCCGGATTGGCGTGGTTCGGACGCGTGTACTTGTTTGGCTGAACGGGCGGGTCGTTGTGCTTGGTCAGCGTCCAACCTCTCCTGACGCACTCCTCAGTCCTGTCCGGCAGCATTTTCATTTCCGGAAGGGTGAAGAGATTGATGTTGGCGATCACGCTCTTGCCACGGCGGCTCATGGCCTCCACCATGTAGCGGAAAGCGGCGGGCCGGTAGGGATAGAGGGGATGCAATGCTCCCTCCATGGGGAAGTTGTATCCCGTGTAGCGCATGAAGGGATACTGCCAGGCGTTCTGCCCGGTGTAGTCCAGGTAGTCCAGTAGTCGCTCGGTCATAACCTGAGTATCACTTCGGTCCTCGTAATCCCAGCCCAGGTTCTGGTCAGGAGTCTCGTCCTCATCGAGATACCCGAAACGGCGGGGCGGCAGGTCGCCCGGGCCGTTCACCGCCAATTTTGGAAGGCGCTTGTTCCTGATGTCGTGAACGCGAAAGCCGGCGATAGCAGCGGGGAAGCCACCGATCATGGTCCGCGCCTCGAACAGATAGCTCTTGAGCCCTGGGTGGAAGAGATAGCGCGTCGTCTGCAGCTTGCCGGTGAGCGGGTATTCAACACCGCTCTGGATGCCGCCACCAAGTCGGTCCCGGTGTTGCGCACTCTTGCTCTCCGGATACATGTAGAGTCCCATTGAGCGCGGCTTGTCGTCCGGCCACGTGATCTCCAGCATCACCGGCCGGCCATCCAGATGTGTCTCCGGGAACGGCACTTCAAAGGCAAAGCGTTGCTCCTTGCGGTCACCGGCCTCCAAATACGTGCCGATTGGCGATTCGACTGTCCTCACGCCACCCGTCTCCAGGATTGTCCCATCCGTGATGTCCTTGGCAAAAATGATGTCCCCGAGCTCAATCTCGTCGTTGCTTGGCGGCATCGCCTGCAGCGGCTCATACGCCAGGATCTCAAACGAGCGCTGAACCGTCCCAACCGTGCACGTGAGGCGGTACGTCCCGGCGGCCAGATTCTGAACCGGCAGTCTTAGGTCGGTCGGCGCGGTGAGAGTCGGCGAGAAGCTCTTCTCCGCCACGACGTCTCTGTCCTCGTTGACAAGTCGCACGTTGATATCCACCTTGCCTGTCAAGAGTGGACGCGCGGCGGGCATTGGATGCATGTAGGCTCCGCCAGGCGCTGCTGAGAGGATCACTTCGTCGGCTCTACCGGCATCGATCACTGTGCGATCGACGAGCAGGTCGATCGGCATGAACCTGCGGTATTCGTCGTACACCTCACCGTTGGAAAAGGGGCGTTTGTAGATCTTCAGTTCATCGAACGCAGCCTCTGCCGCGTTGCGGGCCCCGGTCCCGACCGTGAAACGTGCGATCGCCTTCAAGTCCAGATTGGTCACGATCTTGCCGTTGAAGCCGAAGGGCTGCTGGTAGGGGAGACCGTTGAAGTAGGCCTTACACCAGCCACCATCGCTCCAGACCATCGCGATGTGGTTCCAATCCCCGCGGTACCAGCTCCCGCGTGACTTGCGCTGCATCTGCTCACCCTTCAGGGTTCCGGTGCGCCCCAGTGCGAACGATATCCAGTAGTACATGAAGACCTTCATTTTCTGCTTCCCGTCGACGTCAAGACCGGCGAGCATCGGGTAGGTGGGGATCTGGCCGGTGAAGCGGCCATCCCAGTCACTCTTCATCCAAAACATCACCGTGCCGTGGTCAGCGAAAATTCCTTCTGTGTCGTACTCCAACGCCGGCGGGGCAAGCGCGTTCACAAAGGCGCTGAAATCCTCCTTGAAGGTGAACGCAGCAGACGTGACCTCGACATCATCAATAGCCGTGTCGACTCTGTAGTTGTAGTAGCTGACCGTGCTAATCGGCGGAAAGGGGTGTGTGACCGTGCCGACGGCTTTGCCGTTGACCAAGACGTCGACGCTGCCGTTGCTCAGCCTGAGCTCGAGCTGTTGCCAGGGCGAGTCCTCGCCGCCCTCTGCCAGGTTGACGGGGCCGAGGCCTTTGTGCGCCAGGACCTTCTTCTCCACCTCGAGCCGGTAGAGCAAGTCCGGGCCCCGGGTGTAGAAGCTGATGCCACAGTCTCCCCCTCTCAGGCCGATGCCAAAATGCTGGTCCGTTTCGGGCACCATCAACCGTTTGACCCTGAGCCTGACGGTCGCCTCGATCAAC
>Ga0209045_1002429_pt1 | contig 13704 bp, 5 predicted proteins | sample SaaInlLV_10m_DNA_4_FD_184664 | JGI IMG/M metagenome (GOLD analysis project Ga0209045, IMG submission 184664) | Marine microbial communities from expanding oxygen minimum zones in the Saanich Inlet - Saanich Inlet SI072_LV_200m_DNA (SPAdes) (version 2) | ecosystem: Environmental > Aquatic > Marine...
GACGGGGATGTCGGGGTTCAACTGTGCGGGCAGGCTGTCGAAGCCAGCGGTGGCGATGGAGTCGAGGATGGCGAACACCCTCTCGTCTTCCGCCGCCTGAATCTGCGCCCTCGCCAGGTCCTGGGCACGCTCGATGAGGTCGAAGCGTCGCTCCTTGATCTGGGTCAACGGGATTTCGGGGTTCGAGGCGATCTCGAACAGCGGGAAGATGACGCGCCTGGGCTTCGTCACCGCGAGGATGTTCTGACCTTCCTCGCCCACGACGTACGCGGTGACGTCGGGGTCCTTGTCATAGATCGGCAGGGCACCGTCGGGCAACTGCTCGACCAGGAAGGTCTTGCGTCCGACGGCGGCGTAGTCCCGGCGAGTACGCAGGGGCTGGGTCATGGATGCGGCGAGCTTGGCACGTCCTGCGGGGGACTTGATGTACTCGCCGATGATCTGCTGCTTCCGTGCGTTGGATGCACTCATCGTGGTACCTCCTTATACCCGCTGGTCGTAGACGAGTTCCGTCTGCGTCGCGTCCGGCGGCATCTTGAGGACGCCGAGTAGGGTTGCGGAATTGTTGGCGTTCAGGACGAACGACTCAGCGCTCATGGCGATGACGTCGCAGTTGTCGATGGCACCGTCGGTGCCGATGACCTGCGTGGGCATCAGGAAGCCGTTGCGGCTTGCCATCAGGGCCATGCCCGTCCTGTACACGATTGCCGCACCTTGCGGACTGTTGACGGCGTCAGCCGAGTTGTCGATCAGGTTGGTCTCGTACAGTCCGTTGCCGAACGTACCCTGACCGGACACGTAGGGACCCTTGCCCGAGGCCACACCGGGTGTGTTCTCGTAGGCTTCCCCGTTCGCGTCGTTGATGTAGACCCCGAGGGCCCGGTAGCCGATCTGCTGAGTCGGCGCTGCGGCGATGGCGGCCTGGACAGCAGCGCTGCCCGGACCTCCGATGAAGTTGCTTCCGGCGTCGGGCCGAACGAAAGCCACGGATCCCGAGAGAACGCCCGTGAGGGTCGTGTCTACGCGGGTCGAGACCGTTCCAGCGACGGCGACGGCGGTCGGGTTGACTTGGGTGAAAGCATCGTCGGTCAGGAGTCCGATGGAGTTCCTGATCGCCACGTACAGCAGACGTAGTGCTGACGAGCTTTCCGTCCAGCCTCCCGAAGCCTGTCCATTCAGCGGCATGGTAGCCTCCTTGCGCTGAACCCTGAGTACAGGGTTTCGGTTGGTGCCCCAACTGGGGCTGCTCTACACCCAACCACTGGGCTTCGAGCCTGCTCAAGAGCCACCCCCCGAGGTGGCTTGTTCACTAATACGTCCCCGTTATTGAAGGGATACCGAAGAACCCTCCATCCGCCCCCGAAAAACCGGGCTTTTTATTCTCCGGTTTCTCGGGGGCAACGGGGGATGGGGTATTCAAAGAGCGAATGACGGGGAGGCCCGTCTACTTGCCGAACACGTCGGACACGTCGGGGGCGGACTCCCAGAGGTTCTCCAGTTCGCCCATCTCACCGTGGGAGGCGGTGCGAACCTGGGTGCCGACCGTCTGCGGACCCTTGGCGGCCTTGGGGCGCTGCGGGACCTGGGAGGCTTCCTTGCCCTCCTTGTCCTCGTCCTCGTCCTCGTCGGCGGCCTTCTTCTCTTCCTTGTCGTCCTCGTCCTCGTCGTCCGAGGCGGTCATGCCGAACACCTCGTCGAGCAGGGCGTCGTCACCGGGGACGTCTCCGCCGAGGCCCATGGGGTCGTCGACCATCGAGAAGGTTCCGGCCTCCTTGGTGGACTCGTCCTCTTCCTCGTCGCCGCCCTCGTCCTTCTTCTTCTCACAGTTGTCACGCATGCCGCCCTCGGGCAGCTTCTCGCAACCGGCGTTCTTCTTTCCGCCGTCCTTCTCGTCACCGTCGCCCTCGTCGCCGTCACCGTCGTCGTCGGGGTCGCTGTCGCCACCCTTCTCGTCGCCGTCGCCCTCGTCGCCGTCACCGTCGTCGTCGGGGTCGCTGTCGCCACCCTCGTCGTCTTCGTCACCGTCGTCGTCGGACTTCTTGGCCGCGAACTTGCCGCCGCAGGCGCTGACGCCGTCGTCCTCGACCAGTTCCTCGACCTCGGCCAGGTACGCCGCCTCTTCGGGGCTCAGGTCCGCCATGTCGTCTTCCAGCAGGTCGTCGTCGCCGAAGAAGGCCGTGACGACCTCCTGCCGGGACACGATGCCGTCGCTGTCAGTGTCGATGCTGGCGAAGATGGCCTTGGAGCCGGTCCAGTCGGCCTCGGTGATGAAGCCGTCGCCGTCGGTGTCCATGCTGTCGAAGAAGGCGCTCTTCTCCTCGCCCTTGGCGGTGGCCTCTGCCTCGGACTTCACGGCTTCCTCGGACTCGCCGGACGCGCCCAGGGTCTCCCCGTCGGGGTCGTTCTGGTCGGCCCGCAGGTTGCGGATGGTCTCTTCCATGGCGGCCAGACGGGCGAGGATCGGGTCCTCCATCCCCTCGGGGTCCATGTCGACTTCCTCGACCTCGTCGATCTCTTCGCCGAGGACTTCCTCGATGCTCAGATCGTCTTCCAGGATCGGGTCGTCGCTGTCGTCGTACAGTTCGTCCATGGACAGGAAGTCGCCGCCGAGGCGCTTCATGGTCGCCTGAAGCTCACGCTCCGGCATGTCCATGAGGTCCAGGGCCTGGTCCTCGACCGCCGCGGTGGGGGCCTTCGGGCCAAGCATGGCACGGGCGACACGGACGCAGATCCCGGCCTTCTTCTGGACCATCGCCTTGAGGCTGGCCTCCTTCGGAACGCGGGGGTTCGGCTCGTGCGCCGGGTGGTCCTGGTCTTCGCCGTCATAGCCGGGAAGCGCAGGGGGGTTGCCCTCGGGGTACGGGGGCGGGTTGGGGGTCTCGGCCCAGGCATCGGGATCGCCCTTCTTGTACTCTTCGTAGGGCGGGTCGGCCTGGTGGGCCGGGTGATCCTGATCTTCTGTTCCGTAGCCGGGTGTTGCGGGCGGGGCAGACGCCTTACGGTTGTCCGCCGCCCATGTCAGACGCTTACGAGCCATGCTGTCCTCCTTGGCGACTGCCTGAATGATCACTCCCACCCGACCGTCGGGCGAGAAGCTTGGTGATTCGTAGGATAGTCCGGGTTTCACCCCGACCGGGCTCACTGCCCAACGCTTCCTGACAGGCTTTCAGGAAAGCATCCTTGCTGCGGTACTGATCGCACCGCCCTACCTTAAGGGCAGCCCGGTACACGGGGACCGGAATGTCGATCCCTGTCTGTTGGTTGAACTCCGCCACCCCGTTCACTAGGGCCACGTCAGACGAGGCCGTGCGTGCAAGGGCGTCGAGTGCCGCCGTGTAGTAGGCCGAAGCCTGCTTCACCAGCGAGTCGTTCGTAGAGGCGTTGTCTGTTCCCAGAGCCTCCTCTACTTCCTTCTTCTTCATCCGGTCACGCACCCGCTTGGAAACTTCCTTGAGCATGTGGTCCTCAAGGTCCTTCAGGGTGTCGTCCATCGGATTGGCGGGAGCCTTTGCGTCCCCGCCACTGTCCTCTTCGCCGCCGCCTTCGCCCCCACCCTCGTCTTCGTCCATCCAACCGGCCAGGAAGGGGTCATTGGAAGCGATCCGCTGGTGGCGGCCCGGTTCCACGACCTCGCCGACAACGGCGGGTGCGAACTCGTAGGCGAGTACGGTCGATGTGCGGGTTGCCTGCGCCGTAGTGCGGGCGTCCTGAGAGGCGGCCTTCATCATCTGGTCAGCGCCCCATTCGGGGGGAGGCGTGTCCAGGATGGCGGCAGCCTTGGCGGCCTGTGCAGGGGTAGCGTCCAGAATGTTCCTCAACACGGCTCCGGTGAAGGCTGGTGTGCCAACCCAGGAACCCTCGATGAAGTGGACGCCTGCCGTCGGGTCGATGCTCTCGTGTCCGCAAAGCTCGGCGATGATGTGCGCCTGCCCCTGCTCATCGTAGAAGGTGTTCCCCTTCATGTACTTGATGCAGTTGCACATCTCGGTCTCGTCTGCCGCCCAGTGCCCACACTTGGTGCAGATCGTCCCGTCCACGGTGCAACCCATGGACAGAGTGGACATCTCACCGGCCTCGATGGCCCGGATGAGGTCCGTGTGCTTCCGGTCGGTAGCGATCAGGATGTCGACGTACAGGGAGTCGCCGATGTCACGGGCCACAGCATCGATGATGCGACCCTTGCTCAAGTCTTCGATCTGGACGTGCTCGACGAAGTTATGCCCTCCGACGAAGGTATGGTACGCCTTCGCCAGAACAGCCCTCGACCAGGCGTCCTTGTTGTTGTTGATGTACTTCTGAGTGCCGTTCGAGATGCGGAAGTCCGCAAACCGTCGGTTCACCCGCCGACCATCGAGCATGATGGAGCCAGTCTTAGCCCCGGTCGGCGTCACAACATCCACCGATGCGATGATGGTGGCGTGCGTCAGAAGGTAGTCCTTGGGGCTGAACGGTCGCTGGAGTAGCCCAGTTGCCCTCTCGACGAGGTTGCCGTCGATGTCCCCGCTAGCTACCCGTACACCTCTGCCCGCCGTGCGGATGTTCGCCCACTGGGTCTTGGAGACCCCCGGACGCACTACCGTGGCGCTGCCTGTCCGCATAAACGCCACTACACACCCCCTCCCGCCGTCAGGCGGATGCGGTGGAAGGGCTGCTTCTCGGCGCTCGGGTCATACTGGAGGTAGCTGGGGTCGCCGATGATGTCCTCACGCTTGATGAGGAACAAACAGATGGGACAACCAAGGAGACGGTCGCTTTGGCCGTTCCGGCGCTTGTAGGTCGCCTTCATCAAGGTGGCATCCTTGCACTTCGGGCACGTATACCCGAGGCCACCGGCCTCTGCTTTCGTCGCCTTGTACTGTCGGTCACTGCTGGCCCAGTAGAGCGCCTTCTTTACGAAGGCGTGAGCCACGCGGTCAGGACCCTTGGCGGACTCCACGACCAGGTCGTGGGTGTCAGCAGGTCCGTTCACCCAACTGCTGTAGTCGGCTTCAAGATCTTCGACGGTCATTCCGCTGCGGTCGCCCGCAGCCCTCTCCTGCGGCTTAGGACCACCGGGTACGCTCACCGTCCCCGTACCACCGGGCACGCTGTCGTGTCCGACTTGGGGCGGGTTGTGTAGTTCTTCCGGGGTCAAAAGCTGGAGTTCCTCGACGGGATACCGCTCTGAACCGTGGGGCCACTCCACATCAACCATCCCGATGGCGGGGAACACCGCGAGCACACGTCCGTTGATATCAGTGTTCTCCCCCCAAAGGGGATACACCTTATCACCGACGTTGAACTCGGTGGCCCGTTGCTGGTAGTTGACGTTAGGCATGTGCCCTCCAGGTTGAGATCAGGCGTCCAGCTTGTACCCGTGGTCGCTGGCCTTCTTGTCTTCGCCCTTGTCCTCGTCCTCGTCCTCTTCGGCCTTGGCGGCTTCGACGACGGTGAGGGCCAGACGAACGGCCTTCTCTACGGCAGGATTCTCGACACCCTTGGCGGCCTTGGCCAGTTCGACCATGGCTGCCTGGACACCGGGACGGGGCGCTGCGGGATCGGTCTGCACGTCGGGCAGCCTGCCGCTTTGCTCCAGTTCACGAAGCTCCCGGTTCTCCTGCTGGCTGAACTCGCCCTTCATGAAGGGCTCATCCGGCTCGTCCTCCAGGGGACCGGCCTTGCCTTCGCCGATCTCCTCGGGGTTGAACCCGGGCTCCTTGACGGGGTCGTACTCCGTCAGGGCTTCCCGCTTGATGCCCGAACGAGCTTCGACGTAGTCGGCGAGCTTGTCGCAACGCAGTGCGAAGTCGTTCGCGATGTGCTGCGGGACACCCAACGTCTCCCAGTCCTGCTGGAACAGGGAGGCGATCCTGTCAAGATCGCCCGTGACGGCCTGTGCCCCCTTCTTTGTCATAGTTCCCATGGAATATTCCTCCTCGTTGATTCCCTGAGGACGCTCGTGGGCACTCCGGCCCTCGCTAATACGTCCCCTTTATAGGTAAAAGATTGAGGAAAGTTTGGCAGGCGGCCCCAAACTTTCACTCCTAACCCCCCTCTCTAACCCACGTTTGCTCCAACTCGGCCAAGTTACCCGTCTCGATGACAGCCCGAAGCTGTGCGAGGATGGGGTCTCCTGCGTCGAGTTTCTTGCCCGCAGCTTCTTCGGCCGCGTTCACCGTGGCAGCAAGTTGAGTTATTTTGCAGATGGGGTACTCGTCACGGCATCGATCCTCCGCCTCTCCATTGTCTGCCTCCGTCAGACAGGCCAGCAACTTATCGATGGCGCTCTTGACCTTGGGGTCCTTACGGACCTTCGCCCGGGCCGCCTTCATGATCTTGTCTACCTTCTCAGGGTCCCCACCTCCGGCGGCCTCTGCCGCAGATGACAGCACCGACTCGCCCACTGTCATGTTGTCGACTGTCATGCCTTCCAGCCACGAGCGGGCAAGGGCCATCTTCTCCGGGGATAGGTCGCCGCCCTCCATGGCCTTGATGATGGCCCCGTAGGGGCCCTCTTGGCCACCGGCTACCTTGTACATGTCCTCGTTCTTCATGCTCTTCATGGAGTCACGGATCACTTCACGGGACTCGGGGGAATGGTACTCACGAAGGGTTCCCAGGAGCGGCCCTGCGGTCTTCTGTTCAAGCATGCCCTTAGCCAGGGCCTGGAACTCAGGGGCCATGTCGGGACGTAGCTGCTTGCCGTCCACAATGAGGGACTCCCCGTTGGCCCCGGCTGCCAGAGCCAGCCCGTCCACGATGGAGTCCAACTCAGCCCGCATAGGGCGACCTTCAGGGATACGGTCGAGCTTTGCGAGGGCCTGTTTGGCGGCCTCTACCCGCAACTCAGGACTGAGCGAGGCGTAGTGGTTAGCGGCCTGCTCCGCCCTCGCTCGGAGTTCCTGTGAATCCTTCTCCGTGTTCGTAAGGCGCTTCCCGCCCAGCATCGAGGGGTTCGCTACGATGCTGACGGCAGCCTTCGCCAACGCCAGGGATCGGGCCAGGTCCTTTGTGCCCTCCGACATGGGGGACTTCCCCCGGAGCATCTGGAAGGCTTCAGTCATCCCCTTGACCATGTCGGGATCCATCACCCCGTCATCGTCAAGGATCTCCTTCTTCGCCACCTCCATCTCGCTCCGGTAGTCCTCCATGAACTTCTGTCGTGTGGCCCCCTTCAAGGATCCCAGAGCCTTCACTACAGCGGGGTCGCTGTCGGCGACGAATTTCGTGAGGTTGTCGACGTCCGTCTTGTCCTTCTTACGGGCTTCAGACCGCTTGGCCTTCTCCTTGGCCTTGGCATCCTCGGGGGACACTTTCTTGCCGTCATCTTCCGCAGAGGCCCCGCCCTTGGGCTCCGACAACCGCTTTGCGGTCGCCTCATCAGGAGCACTGGTCGGCACCTTGGCATCAGGAGGGAACACGCCCCACCCGGCCTTGGTCTGCCAGTAGTCACCAGGCTTCTTGGGCTTCTGGTCCTTGGGCACCTTGCCTGCGACCTTCATGAGGTAGCGGGCGGCGACCCTCTTGTAATTGAGGGAGAGGTCCTTGTCCTTGTCCGCCTTGCCGTCGCTGTCCGTGTCAGAGTCCCCTGTGTCCATCCGCTCACGACGGAGATCCTTACGGGGCGGCTTCAGCTTGGGCTTAGGGCGCACCAGGCGCTCGGCCTCTGCGTCCTCTTTCTCTGCGTGCGTCTTCGTGGCTGTGCGGCCCCCAGAAGCCATGACCTTATCGAATTTCTCCAGGGTGTCCCCAAAGGAGTCAGCCCCTGCTCGGGTGATCCCGAAATGACCCGCACCCTTGGCCATCACCTGGATGAGCTTAATGGCATTGGTGGAGGGGGTCTTGGATGCTGTCTTGTGGGAGGTCTTTCGACCGAGCCTCCTGGCGATGTCGGCGTACTTCTCCGGGCTAACCTGCCTCAACTTGCGGGGCTCTGTCACATAGGAGGCAAAGGACTCAGCCAAGTCCTCATTCCCGTTCTTGGCTGCGTAAGCGGACACGTAAGGCGGGTAGCCCCAAAGGGCATCCGAATCCCTCCAACCCCCGGTCTTGGCGTCCAAAGCATGACCTAGCTCATGAATTAGGGTGTACCGAAGGGATGGGATGGACATGCGCCCGATCCCCTTGACAGAAAGTGCCAAGAGCTTGTGCTCCCAAGAGGCATCCTCGGTCCCCTGTACTGTGCCGAAACGAACCTTCTGGACCTCGGAGTCCCACAATTTCTTGACCAAAGGGAGCTTGTCCAGGCTCTTCACAGCCCTTGTCCACCGAATGACCTCCTGGGCGTACTGGTCGTCCTCTAAGCTGATGCCTCGGAGCTGCCAGCTTTTACCGGTCACCCTCTCGAACTGCGTGATTGCGTCATAGAAAGTCACTTGCTTGGGTGCCCGTGGGGGCCTCGGGACGGTTACACCTTTCAAGGTGTGCATCTCATCCGCATCGATCCCCCCATCCTTCAGAATGAGCCACAGGTCGGAAACAGGGAAAGGCTTCAGCCCCGAGAACTCATTCTTGAGGCCACGGAGTTTGCGATCAAGGATACGGGCCGCAGGGCTGCTGTCACCCCAGCCTGCCGGGTCAGACGTGACTGCGCTGATCAGCTTTTGAAGGTACTGGACCGTCACCAAGGGGGTTGCAGCCATTCGGAAAGAATCTTCCGATCCTGGATTCTTACTGGCCTGCTTAGGGATCGGGTACAATGCCTTCAACCGCTCATGCTCATCGGCCATCTTGGCCACGTACTCTGGGTCCAGCAACTGGCAACGGCAACCTTCACGGGGCAGCCCCATGTCGTGGGTGTTCACACCCTCCGGGATAACCACTGCCCGCTCGTGCTCCTCGCACCACAGCCACTTGTGACCGTTCGGGCACGTCTTGTCCCCTAGATGACACCGGCACGTCGTCTGGAACTTCTCGCCGCACACGGGACACGTCTCCCAGGGACGCTCAGGATCCAGGGGCTGCCCGTGGAATCGGTCATACAGTTCGTCCACACGGGGTTCGTCTACGACATCCCACCGCTTCGCCTGAGCCCGTCCTACGACCCGCTCGTAACAATCGTGGTCGCCCTTGCACATGTCCCCTGCGGTGTCGATGTCGTCCAGGAGCTTCCACAGGGCGTACACATCTGCGTCGGAGGCTATGCGAGGTTCTCTTCGGAGCTTGGTCACACTGAGGTGACCAAGCTGACCTGGTTGTGACATCGCCTTCTTGGTCAGCTTGGTGCTAACCGTGCCGTCCTTGAGGAAGTCGTCCTCCAGGCCGGGAACCAGGTACTGACTCTTGAGCGTGGCCGACTCGTGGCCGACGGCCTCTGATGCCCCCTCCAGGGCCTTCTGGAACTCGTCCTTCAGCTTCTTGGTGCGCTCTTTCTCGTCCGACGGGAGCTTGCCGCCCTTGGAACGGACGGCCTTCAGGCGTTCCTGCATCTCCCGGTTGGCGTGCAACCCTCTGATGTCCTTGGCCGTGATGTCGAACGTCTTGAGGTACTCGTTGACGTCGGACGAACCGACATCAAACACTGCGTCCGTGCCGCTCTTGCCCTTGAGGGCTTCCTTGAGCACCCGAACCAGGTCGCCGTCCTTGGTCGTCTTGGTCTGTGTGACCCCGGACTTGCCGACGTACTTGAAAGTGGCCTTGCCACCACTGACCGTGACGTGCTTGGCCTGCCAGCCCGTAACCCCAAAGTGCCCGTCCTTGGCCGACCCCTCGTTGCCCACCCGTTCGTAGGTGTCATTGATGAGGCCCACGACGAGGGCGGTCATCCGGGTCTTGTCGTCCTTGGACTTCAGATCCTTCTTGATCTGCCCCTGGAGCGTGCCGAGATTCTGGCGGAGTTTCTCCACCCGCTTGGCCTTCTCACGGTTCCGGTGGGCTACCTGCCCCTCACTGTACTCGTAGACGGTCGTGGTCCCCTTGCCGTCGGCCTTCGGCACCTCTTTCTTCTGCTGGTAACGGGCAGCTACACGAGCGGCGACAGAACCGATACGGGGTTTCCCGAAAAGGGCCTTCTTCTTACTGCCCAAGGAACCGATCTGTCTCGTGTACCACCCATCCCCAAGCCAAGTGGAACCAGGCACAACCTTCTCTACCTGTGCTTGGTCCCGTAACATCGGAACCCCAGACTTAGCTGCCATCTCAGCAGGCTTCCCCGAAAGTTCAGCGTACCAACCGGAAGTCCGCAGCAACTTGAACGCCTGGGTGATAAGAGACCTCTTCGCTGCGGAAGACCCGTCCGACCCTAGCAGCCCAATCTTGTCCCCATAGCTGGTGCTCTTGTAGGCAAGGAACGCATCTATGGTAGAATCTCCGTCCACGTCCTGCAGCCAATAGACCTTGTACTTAGCGGCCATAGCCGCAACACTTTGGATGTGCTTACCAATGGCTCCATACGAGGTGTGGTACAAGCTCCACACTTCCTGACGCTGATCTAGGTCTAGGTCTTTCGGCAGCCCCTGAATCCACTGACCATGAGGAACCTTCACACGAGCCTGGATTGCATGTTCGTCTAGGACACCGTCAGGGTGGGGGTGGCGTCGGGGTCCCCATTGGCGGGGTCCCTTGCGCTCATCCTTCTCGATGGGGTCCTGTCTGGGCTGGTGAGGGTGGGGCGGTTCCGCATCGAGCCATTTCTCGGGCTGTGACTCAGAGGCGGTCACCGTGTCGATCTGTACGTCCTGTCCGTCCAGCAACAGGGGCAGGGACGCTTCGGGGACGTTGTAGGTGCCGATGGGCCGTCCATGCTGGTCATTGAGCGTGAGGGACACGTAGGACGCTGTACGGGCCGCGTCCTTGTCCTTCCTTGCCTCGTCGTACCGGACCTTGAACAGCTTGAGTTCCTTGTCGTCCTTGCGGCCCTTGGGATCCGGCTCTACTACGATGACGGGGTCCTTGCCCTTCTCGTCCATCTTGAACTCACGGATGATCCCCTTCTTGTTCTTGTACTTGCCGTACAGGACGGGGTCTCCGATGTTCATCTCGAAGGTCTTGGCCGTGCGGGCCTGCTGGCGCTCGGCCAGCACGTCGTAGAAGGACGCCCGCCTACCGCCCAACCGCTGTCGGACAGCTTCCTCCAGCTTTCGCCCGTTGGCAGCGAGCACCGGGTTGTACAGGATGGCGTCCTTGGCGGCGTCCCCGATGCGCTTGACGTCGGCACCCTTGAGCCCGAACTCAGCGATGAGCGCTCGGGTATCGATGACCTTGCCATGTTGCGAGAGCACATCAACGAAACGGGCGGACTCCTTGGGGTCCATCAGCACGGTAATGTCCCGGATGCGCTTGCGTTCCCCGTCTGAGAACTTACCCAGCCGTTTACCGGACGGCATCCCCAGGTCCATCAGATCGAACACGAACCCGAGGTCTGCCTTGCGGTCGGCCCAACGGCCCAGGGCTGATCGGAACCCCTTGTCCGTCTGTGCGATCTCCTTGACCACGTCGAGGAGGCCCAGCTTCTTCATCTCCAGGAGGGCCTTCTTGCCGATGCCGCCCTCGTAGAACACGCCGATGATCATGTTGGACAGGTGGGCCGCCGGGATGTTCTTGAGCTTGTGCTTGTTCTTCTGGATCGACTTCACGACGTCCGGGGACAGCTTCAGCCCGTACTTGAGCAGGAACTTGATCGCCCGGACCATACGGCTGGGGTCGTCCGAGAACACGATGTCGGGATCACGGGGGCACTTTGCCACCCCGTCCTTCAGGTCCTTCAAACCACAGCCCGTCAGGTCGACGATCTCGGCCTTGTCCGGGCCCTTGGCGAGGTCCATCAGCCGCCAGAGCAACGTGTTGTGAACCACGACCCCGTTTGCCACAAAGACAGGCTCAACCCCCTCACCCATCGAAATGTCGAACACGTCCTGCTTACCGGCATCCTCGACAGACGTGACCTCTACATATTGGTAGCCAAGGCTGAACAACCGATGAAGTTTGGCGCACTCATCTGGGCTGATTGCCTTGAGACCCGCCATAAGCTCATCGAAATCACCTCTAGCATAGGCGTCATGAAGAAGCCGCTTTGGGCGACGAAGTTTCTCCAATAAACCACTCTGAACCGTTTCGCCACCATCATCCGTATGATACGTTGAAGGGCCTTGGTTGTTCCCTACCCGCACCCTGCACCCCTTCAGTACACCCTGTAAATGCTCCTTGGGGATGCCATAACGGTTGCGAGCCTTGGTGTCCCTCTGTGTATAATCGAACCCCTTGGACACCATCCACGGCTGGACTTTCTCCCACAGGAGAGCTGAATCCACGGCGTTGATATAGACAAACCTGTCTTTCACCTTGCTCAAGATGCCATGGGCACCGAGAAGCACCTGCAACTGCTGACGAATGCTGGGGGATGCGGAACAGAAGGTGATCCTGCCCGTGTCCGGGCGAATGGACCCGTCACCCTCCAGGTAGGCCGCAAGGAACGCCCACTGGCTCCGCTCATCAGCTTGCAAGATGGACCAAGGGACGACCTTGTGGTGGGAAGCAGACTTACCGTCTTTGCTCCCCCCACAGTACAGCCCCAGAGCATCCAACCATCCCACCACGGCTTTACTGTCGGCGTAAATGTCGTACCCATCTGCGTTGGCGACGAACTCCACCCCCCGCAAGACACGAACGGATCCCTTCTCGACCACTTTGTTTCGAGAGGGCTGGAACCCGAAGGTGGCGTTGAAACACTCGGCATACCTGGAGATGAGAGCCTCGTCGGAGTTACTGAACGCCACCCGCTTGTGGGTATTCGACCCTTCAGCCACAACGCACCCGATCATGAAGGCCAACTCAGGCGTCATCACCTGGGGCTTACGGACCTCCTTGAGCTTACCTCGCTTGGGCTGCACCGGGTCAAGTAAACCAAGGGCCAGGGGTTCCCGCCTCGTGATCTGCCGCACAGGCGCACAAAGCAAGTCGCCCTCTTCAAGCTGATTCGCCTGCACCCACTCATGATCGTGCCCCCGAAGGACCATGACCGGGTGGTGGTGTGTGCAAGAAAAAGAATGATCCCACTCGGTAGTCACCCGCAAAGTGGGGGCAAACCCGCTGTACTGCCACCCCACGGCTACCGCAGGGCCCTCCTGCCCTGCAACCGTAAGATGGATGTCTTGATGGGCCCCCCCCTCTCGGGAAGCAATCTCGTCGATGCGGAGGATGCCCTTTTCCGTAGGGATGAGGGTGTCTCCCGCCATGCAATTGAAAGTAAATTCTCGGCGGTACACGTCCTCGTCGATGGTAGAGGGCTCTACCAGGTGAGGCTTGTAGCCCTTACCCGCTTGGCCGCCGTAGGACTCTGTACGGGCGTTGGCGATCTCGATCTCCTCGCCCTTCAGGTTGTGCCCGTCAACCTCCCAGTCGCCCTTGATCGTGAGGATGGCCACGCCGTAGTTGTTCGTGACGTGGCTGGTCTCTACCGGGATCGCCCTGGACAGTTCCTTGGCGAACCAATCGGAGTCCTTACCCTTCAAGGCCACAGAGTCAATGACGATGTCGATATCCTTTACCGGGTACTTGCGCCCGGTGGGGTCCAGCACAAAGTTCCTGACAGCGCCACCAACCACATAGACGTGACGGCTGACGCCCAGCCTTGTAGCCACACCGGAAAGGAACTTCATCAAAGCCACGGAGGCCCTGTTCGTCATAGCGTCCACCACTCGGGATGCGCTTTTCTCCGTTACGTTGCCCAACGGAACAGCATGTACTTGAGGCAAACCCCACACCTCGATCTCGTCGAACACAAAGTCG
>Ga0209045_1002433_pt1 | contig 13685 bp, 12 predicted proteins | sample SaaInlLV_10m_DNA_4_FD_184664 | JGI IMG/M metagenome (GOLD analysis project Ga0209045, IMG submission 184664) | Marine microbial communities from expanding oxygen minimum zones in the Saanich Inlet - Saanich Inlet SI072_LV_200m_DNA (SPAdes) (version 2) | ecosystem: Environmental > Aquatic >...
CGGTATCCGTGGAATCAGTGTAATCCGTGGTCAGTTCCTTGGGTTGTTCTCAGGGGTAACGTGGGTGTGTCATTGGCACTCGCGTTTGCCCCGTGAACGCATACAAGCGCTCTTTGTTGCTGTGCCGTGACTCGATATTCGGGCCACAAAACCGCCCGCTCCCCCCCCAGGGGCGCTTGTTGATGGCCCAGCCATTGGGGTTGATCTCGGAGATCAAAATTGTCGAAGAAGGTTTGGTCAGTTGGGGAAGACGCTGATTGGTAGTGTTACACTCAACCCCATAGCTCCCGGGCCAAAACGCCACGCCACCCGGCAAGTTGTGCGAACGGGCCGCGCCATCCCCAGGCCGAGGCCAAGGGCTGATGTTAATCTCAGGGCATTTGAGAATGTCGGTTCCCGAACTCCCGAGAAAGTCATAGATACGGTACATCCAGCAGTATTCGCGGCTGTCCAAATAGAAACTGCAGCGTCGTGCAAAGCGGTAGTCGTTCTCGTCGGTATACATGATCTGAGCCATGCCAACCTGCTTGATATTGGAGAGGCATTGGGTCGTCAGGGCCCGACTTTTTGCCTGGCGCAAAGCAGGAAGCAACATCGCGGCCAGGATCGCGATAATCGCGATCACTACCAACAGCTCAATCAGGGTGAAATAGGCGTTCTCTCCAGATGCAGACGTCCGCCCACAGCGCACGTTTCCAGTCTTGCTTTTCTGCATGGATTCTGTCTCCTTCATCGTATCCGGCCTAAGCGCCTGGGGGACGCTGCCCGCGGCCCACACATCTCCTGTCGATCGGCACCGGGGGCCCATCCTTGAACCACGGCACTCAATCACTGCCAACTGACTATAATAGTAGGCTTTCCTACCACACAAAGCAAACAAGAAGGGACACGCCTCCCTCTCTGAACCTGCTTCCTCGGGCTCGGAGAGGAGATCACCGCGGGTGAATCACGATCGTGAAGTCATTGGCGAGGTAGTCCTCGACCAAATCCACCTGCCGCCCCAGAGTCTCCGCGTAGGCGGCGAGGATGCTTGGATCGAAATAGTGACAGTGTTCGTACTTCTCCCGCGTCCGGATGTGGAGGAAGTTCGCCACGGCCCGGTGCCGAGCATAGCGAGTCAGTGCGGCCAGACCACGTCGGGCGAACTCGTCATTGTTCCCAAGCTGGAGATTGAACACACCGGAGCAGTAGGTCACATCAAACTGACCACCTCGGAACGGTCCGCCATCGAAAACGTCCGCCTGCACCAGACGCCGTCCCGGGTGACGCCGTCGAGCTTCCGTAAGGATACCCGGGGTCAGGTCCACGCCGGTGTAGTCAACCGGGAACCGGCACTGCTCAAAGAAACTGCACAGGTCCGTGAGCCCGCAGCCGACATCCAGGACCGTCGGAACACCCCCCGGCGACGGACTGCGCATCAACACATCCAGCAGGACGCGGAACCGGGCTAGCTGGGACTCGCGGGTCCCCCAGTCCAACACATCATAACTCGCCCGATTGGGGTCAATCCGGCGTTCGTAGTGGGCCGTGATCTGGTTCTTCTTTGAGGGAAGTCGAAGCTCCAAATCCCGTTCTCCTGTTCCATCCACCATCGCATCTGCTTTCAATTCAAGGTCCCTCAGCCGCCGCCTCCGGGGCTGTTACACGTTTCAAGAGAGAGTTCGGCGTGGTCGAGAAGCTGTTCATAGAACGCCTTCCCGCCTAAAGCGATGGACCACGGGAGGAGGGCGCCGCGCGAGTCATAGTAGTCCAACTCGGAGACTCGCAGGTGGAGGACAACCGCGTCAACCAATCCTCTGAGCAGTTGTCGGTCCAGGTCCTTGATCTCGTCCCAAATTGGGCCCGCCTGCGCTCGTGTCGCGGGGTCACGCGCAAGCTGACGCCGCCGGTCCTCGAGCCCAGCTCGCCGGTCGTACAGGCGAGGCGACAGTTCACGGGCAACGGCCTCGCGACCGTCCGTCTGCACAAGTTGTGCCAGGGTCTTCCGGCAACGCGCAACTACAACTGGCAGTTCCTCGGAGAACTCACATGCAAGCAGCTCAGAGCTGCTGAAAGCGGGACACAGATAGTCAGGAACCCGGATCCGTGTGCGACAGGAGGACCAGCGTTCCAAGAAGCCCAGACGCACACGCTCAATCTCGTGCACCGGGGCAGTCAGCAGCCCGCACGCGCGTAAATTCCGCTCAAACGCATGCGCGGCAGGCATGTAAAGCGAGCCCTGACGAGGTAAGGCCAAACGGCTGCCCCCAGGCTGAAGACGCACCTGAAGAACAAGCACCAACGCCTTCCCGACAATCGACCGAACGCTCGGAGGCAGCTGCCCTCCGGCAAATCGGCCGGCCACCATATCGATGGGCCACTGAAGGTCACCAGCGTGTAGCGCACCATCCTGCAGGTTAACGGTTGTACGCACCATCCGGCCATCACGTTGAATGACAGCAAAGAACGGCAACTCCCCAACGCTGCCCCGCAAGGGGTTCAGGCCCACACCGGCCTCCTCGATAGCGCTGTTGTAGGCGGCGACGCAGCTGTCGTACTCAGTCACAAAAAGTCCAAGCAGCAACCGAACGCCTTCACGGCAGGATTCGGAGGCCAACGTTTGAGAGGTAGTCTCTACCCGGATCTGAGCGGGGAGGTGGGTCCGCAACCACTCCTCGTAAAGCGTGACCAGCGTTCCTCCACCGGTGCCGCGGATCAACTCCTCCACCAATGCGTTCTCCCTCCCGAACCAATCGCCAATCCGTTCTCGTGCATCCGCCTCGGGAAACGCCCCGATCATGTCCTTTTCGGCGTGCGTCATGAGCTGCCGGAGAAACGGCGCAACTTCATCGACTGTGAGGTCACCAATAACCCGATGGTAACGAGACTCATCAACGTAGCTCGGGCCGATCAACTGCCAATTGTCGGACGAGGAATAGCGGTCATAGAGATCGTCGACCGTTTCGCCAAGTCGTCGGGAGAGCGCGGCCGAAGACCATCCGGTGTAGGGTTCGAGCCGACGGATGTCCAGCGGAAGGCGGCCGAGAAAGTCAGTATAGAACAGAGCCGCTCCCCACTCCATTGCCCCGCCGCGAAACACGCGCTCCCTGGCGAGCTCAAGGGAATAGTCCCCAACCCCCGCACCACGCCGGGTGAAGGCAACATCGACATCTTCGACACAATGGATGCCTCGATGCCCCATCCGCCCCAACGCCTGCAGCTTCGGAAGCGTGTCCCAAAGGGAGTGGCAGTTCTGGTCTATCGAGAGGAAATCGCGGTTGGGCATGCTTAGAACTCCGGACATATCCAGGGCGTCAACCTTCCTGGACAGCAGCCTGCAGTTCGGCAGCGAACTCAGCAGCGCAGACTCCGGAATAGATTGGCCGGGCACGGGTCTCCAGGCAGACGTCGGTGATCTGATCTCCCTCAGAACACACGAACCACACCAACAGCGTCTCCCCTCCCCGCACATCAACCCGTACCGGCGTGTCGCCGGTTCTGTAGGAATCAGGCCACCTGAACCTCAAAGCCGATACAATGGCAGCAGCAGCTGACCCCGTGCCACAGGCCAGCGTCTCGTCCTCAACCCCAAACTCAAAGGTCCTGACCCCGATGTGTCCGGGCTCGAAGACCTGCACGAAGTTGGCATTCACCCCGCGTGGCTGGAAGTGGTCATGGTGCCGGATCCCGGTTCCCCAGTGGTCGACATCCAGGCGATCCAGGCGGTCAACGAAGGCAATCGCGTGCGGCACCCCCGTCTGGATGTAATCCAACTGCCAGACCTCCCCCTTCACCTCCAGGTCAATCCCAAACTGCAGATCACGCGGATTTGGGACGCACACGCGTACGCGCCCGTCCTCCACATCCACAACCCGGCCGACTGCGGTCCCGGCGGCGGTAAGAATCTTGACCTCCGGCCCCGACACAATCTCGTTCTCAATGGCCCACAGCGTGAAACAGGCCGTCCCGTTGCCGCAAAGCTCGGCTTCAGAACCATCCGGCTCCAGGAAACGGGCGACAATGTCGATCCCCCCGCCATTCCCAAGATCGCACCCGACAATGACGCCATCAGCGCCGATGGCCAAACCACGACGGCAGAGCGCCCGCACAAACGCCGGGAGGTTATCGGGATGAAGAGGAACGTCCAGCTTGCCCGCAGTGTTGTCGAGGCAGATGAAATCATTGCCTCCGGCCGCAAGCTTACTGAAACTGATGTTCCACGGAATTCCCATCTGAACCACCCAAGGCAAGAAGAACAGGCAACACGGAAACGACAAAGAGAAACGGGCTGAACGAAGGTCGTAAGTTAGCGCCTCGTCTCAGTTAGGAAAGCGATTCGTTGCTCTTGTCCCGTTTGCTGACGTTCCACGCCAACCCACGTTCTCGCCGACCTCTTTGGACGCCGAATTGTCTCTGTGAAGCCGAACGCATGACGACAGGCCGCGTCCAGGACGCACATCCGCGTTCTCTCCCCCGCGCCCACGCCAGTCCCCGAGAACACGCTGGAGCGCAGACACCACCAAATCACCGTTGCAAAGCCACGAATGGGGATTATTGTATTGGTTTGCTCTGTACCTAATCGGTCATCAAGAAGCAACAAGAACCAAGTAGGGATTCACAGCCAATGGGTTCGGTCAAGAAGAAGCGCCTGCGGAAGATCGCCAAGCACAAAAGACGGAAACAGCTTAAGGCGAACCGCCACAAGAATAAGTAGAGCGCCTTCCAGCGGGTGACGCCCTCCCCAGTAGTTACGTGCTGTCCCCCTCTGGGGGCGTTTTGAGGGAGAGCTCTCTATGCAGCTCAAGCGACGGACTGCAACGGCGGCCGTGCTCTGTGGCCTTTGCCTCATCCGTGTAGCTGCATCTCAGCCCCCGGATAAACAGACGCCGGCGTTGCCCAATGATCTCCGCCTGAGTGCGAATGATGTAGCGCAATGCGAGGCCCTGAGCAATTTTGCTTGGGGCCTTTTTCTGCAACAGGAAGGGAAGGTCCCGAGCGACCGCTTCCAGAAGCACTATCTTGCTGCTCTCCAGAGCATGCCGGAATCCCCGATCCTGCTCAAACACCTCGTTACCCCCTGGCTCTTTGCCCGCAAGTTCGGGCGCATCATTGATGCCCTGACCCCCATCGCCGAGGCACACCCGAACGTCCCCCACCTGCAACTGGTCCTGAGCCAGGCCTTACTGGCTGAAGACCGGACGGACGAAGCGGAACACCTTCTGAAACGTGCCTTGATCGCGTCGAACTGGGAGGATGACGATCTGCTACGAGAGCTCTTCCTCTGTCACTGGCGCAAAAAACGCCTGCCCGCAATAGCCAAGCTGCTCCGCGAAGCCAGGAGGCACGCTAAAGACCACGCCCGTCTCGTGGTCGAGCAGACGTACATCGCCTACTACGACGCCATCTGCCAACCATCGGATGACACCCCCGCCCTCTCAGACCGGCAGAAGAAACGGTACCAGAAAAAGGCTGTGGGCCACGCTGAGAAGGCCATTGCGCTACTCGACGAGCATGGAACCGTCGAGCAATTCCACACGATGGCTGCGCTACTGATGAGACTGGAGGCGTGGGAACTGCTGGAGGAAATGGTAGAAGAAGCCCGCGGGGATTCCCAGGAGAGAATACCGGAACTCGACCTCCTCCTCGTTGAGACGTTGCAGAATCAGGAGCGTGAGGAGGAAGCCCTTACCCTCCTGGGCAAACTGATTCAGCCCCCGCCGCTCCAACCACGCTTCTTCTCGCGCATCGCCCAAGCCTACCTGTCCCTCAACCGGCCCACCGAAGCAGCCACGTTCTTTGAGCGTGCCCTCATCGCCTTCCCAAGAGCGGTTGAGTTGCGCTTCAGGCTCGGTTACGTCTACCTCCGGCTGTCACAGCCCCAGAATGCCCTGCAGGTTCTAGAAAAACTCAAACGACTCCCGGCTGAAGGCCACTTTATGAGGAGTCACGCGCTCAAGCAACTGAACAAACTGAAAGCCGCTGCAAGAGAACTGACGCTCGCGGAAGAGCAAGCCGTAAAGAGCAAGAACGAGGGCTTCTTCAGCGTGGATTTCTACCTCTTCTTTGCGACCTTGTGTGAAGAACTGAAGCTCCCTGACCGAAGCATCGAGAAGGCACGGAAGGCACTTGAGTTGGATCCCGAAGATCCAGTCTGCGCCAATTTCCTCGGATACGTCCTCGCGGACCACAACCGGAATCTGGCAGAAGCCGAACTGCTGGTGCGGAAGGCGCTGGAGAGGGATCCGGAGAACTACGCCTATCTCGACAGTATGGCTTGGGTCTATTACCGTCAGGGGCGCTTCCCCGAAGCCCTCGCGGCGATTGACAGGACCCTTCGCTTTGCCGAAGAAGATCCGGACCCAATCATCATCGATCATGCGGGAGATATATATGCGGCGAACGGCCTCTGGCTTCTGGCGGAGAAGTGCTGGCGGGAAGCCTTGGTCTCGGGGGCCGAGAACCAGGATGACATCCGCGGCAAGATAAAGAACATCCCCACGCTCCCCTGACGCCCCCGCCCCGCCAGCCTAGCCAGCGATCAGCTCAAGAGTGTTCGGGATTTGTTGAGCCAATCGAGCTGCAACGCACAACACGCCTTCACTGCTGCCGTCGCCAACACATGGCGGCTCACCAGAAGCCGCACGCGCCAACGTGGTGCCGTCATATGGCAGGCCGCGCCACAGGTCTTCCAGTCCCCAGGCCCCCTCCCCCGCGCCGTCAGTTCCCGCCAGAGACACCCCCGAGACGTATCCCTTCTTAACCTCAAGTATCATCCGGCTCGTGAGGCCGTCTTCCACCTGCCCCAGATCGTGCGCAAACGACGGCGTTCGGCCAAACACCCATTCCCATCCTCGGTGTTTTGCCAAGAGCACACCAAGGCCCGGTGTCCTGCCCAAGTCGGCAGTGGACCACTCCCTGGTCTCCGCAGCCCCGTGGTGTGTCTCGAACACGGCCAAGATCGTTCGCTGCAGCGCTGCTGTATCGAAGCCCGGACACCGGGAGGCCAGATCAGTTACTGAAGCCGGTACCGACCTCGTTGACTTCCCCGTAAGCCCCGCGGTCACCGGTCTCAGACAACGCCTCAGCTCACTCAAATCGGAGTCCACCAACACACAGACATGACTCAAGGCCGAACGCCCCGTAAGAGCATAGGCACTGCCCAAAATCTTCAGCCCATCCACCCAGAGCGCATGACGCTCGCACTCCGCGCTCTCGATTCCGAGCGCGGCCAATGCCTCCCGAACAAGCCCAACCACGTGAGACGGGTCATAGGCCTGCCGCGGCATCGACACACTGACATTCAGATTGCCCTCATCGTGGTAGACCGCCCCCCCTCCCGAAACCCGGCGCGCGAACCCTATTCCGCGTTGGCCGACGTAACCGAGATCACACTCCATCCACGGGTTCTGGTTCCGCCCAACGATGACTGAGGGAGGATTTCCGTAAAGAAAGAGATCTGTCTGATCGTCCGGGCGGTTCCGGAAGAACCACTCCTCAAGAGCGATGTTGAAAACCGGGTCCCGCTCATTGGAGATATGAATCACGGCTGCACCAATCGCTGCGAGAACGGCCCGAACAGAGCATCCGGCCGCACCTGAAACAGCTGTTACCGGGGCATCAACACGCTCGGGTCATAATCTTCAGGAGCGTCGAAACCGAGGAAGTTCATGCAGGTGGCAGCCAGGCTGCTGATGCCCATGCCTTCGCGAAGGTCGGTTTCGTATTCGCCATCAAACGAGGGATCGAGTACGAGGCAAGGTACAGGATTGAGGGAATGGGCGGTTTTCACTTTGCGACTCCCATTCTCCACCTTCACGGCGCCGCTCTTCTTGTCGTGCTCGTACATATCATCCGCATTGCCGTGGTCGGCGGACACGATCATCACCCCACCGACGGCCTCAATGGCCTTACGTAGACGCCCGAGACACAGATCAACAGTCTCCACGGCAACCTGAGCAGCCTGGTAAACACCCGTATGTCCCACCATATCGCCGTTCGGAAAGTTCAGACGAATGAAGTCGTACGTCCCCGACTCAATCGCAACCAGCACCTCATCCGTGACCTCGGCCGCCTTCATCCAGGGCCGCTGTTCGAAAGGCAGGATGTCGGACGGGATCTCGACATACTCTTCCAGTTCATCGTCGATCTTCCCGGAGCGGTTTCCGTTGAAGAAGTAGGTTACGTGCCCATATTTCTGTGTCTCGCTGATCGCCATGCTGCGGATACCTTCCTGGCAAAGGAACTCGCCCATCGTCCGATCGATCGCAGGGGGAGACACCAGGTATTTCGCCGGGACGCGCAGATCGCCGTCGTATTCCATCATGCCCGCGTACAGCACATCAGGCCGTTTCCCACGATCAAAGTGAGGAAACTCGTCCTCCTCGAATGCGGCCGTGATCTCCAGGGCACGGTCGCCGCGGAAGTTGAAGAAGACGACCGAATCCCCATCCACGATTCGTCCAATTGGCTCCTCGTCTTGAGCGATGACAAATGCCGGCAAATCCTGATCAATCGCGCCGGTTTCAGATCGCAGCGTCTCGATGGCCTCACGCGCACTGCCGAACAGACGCCCTTTACCGTGCACATGGGTCTCCCAGCCTCGTTCGACAAGCTCCCAGTTCGCCTGATACCGATCCATCGTGACGAACATGCGCCCTCCCCCCGACGCGATCCGGAAATCCGCCTCGCCGGCGGCGTTCAGCCCGGCAAGAAAATCCTCGAAGGGATCGACGTATTCCAGAGCAGATGTCTCACCCACGTCGCGTCCATCGAGAAGGATGTGCACCCGCGCCCGGGTGACCCCATCCTCCTTGGCCTGTGTTAACATCGCCTGCAAGTGGTCCAGATGGCTATGCACATTGCCATCTGAGAACAGCCCGATGAAGTGCAGGGCACTCCCACGTGCTTTGCAGTTACCTACCAGCTCCTGCCACACCGGCTCCGCGAACATGGCACCAGTGGCAATCGAGTTGCTGACCAGCTTGGCCCCCTGCTTGAACACACGACCGGAACCAATCGCGTTGTGGCCGACCTCGCTGTTCCCCATGTCTTCGTCGCTCGGGAGCCCAACCGCCTTGCCGTGGGCCTTCAAAGGGATCTGCGGACAGTTGGCATGCAACCAGTCCAGGGTTGGCGTTAGAGCGGACGCAACCGCATCGCCCTGTTCGTGCTTGCCGTAGCCCACTCCGTCCATGATGGCCAGCAGCACGGGCCCCGGTCGACGCTTCATCCAAGATGCAGGGGACAGGCGTTCCAACATGGTCATTCCTTGGTATTGTGCCCCACCGAAGCACGGCAAGGCTGGTCGCGTGGTATCAGAAGAGTCTCCAATATAGCTCTGCCTCCTCCCTCCCCCAACCCCGGCCCTGCTGCGAGGCAACCGTCCCGTCTCGTGATGTGGCGCTCAGCCAGGAGAACACACCACCGGACGAGCCATTTCGGCCTCTCTCCGTCTTGTGAAAGCCCCCCCCCATACGATATTGATTGGCCCATGACAACGGACGGTACAACGGAACGCGCCGCTCCCCTTGCCACACGCTTCCGGAAACGAGTTGCCGGCGAAGGCGGTTACACCGACGTTCTGAAGATCGCCTTCCCGATGATTGTCTCGTCTGCCACGTTTATGGCGATGATGATGACGGACCGCGTCTTTCTCTCACGTCTGGGGCCATCTCACATCGCGGCAGCCGGCAGCGGGGGCCTGCTCTCCTTCCTCAGCCTGACGTTCTTCATGGGGCTGATTGGTTATGTCAACGCGCAGGTCGCCCAACACGTCGGGGCCCGAGAGCCGGATCGCTGTGCCGTCACCACGACTCAGGGCCTCATCTGTGGGCTCTGCGGCTATCCGCTCATCCTGCTTTGGGTTCCGCTTGGCCTCTACCTGCTCACCCTGGCAGACCACGCACCCGCTCAACAGGTGCTGGAGAAGCAGTACTTCACCATCCTCGTTGTCGGAGCATTCATCTCTCTCCCCGGAGTAGCCGTCCGCAGTTTCTTCGCCGGAATCGGGCGGACGACGGTGGTGATGGTAGCCAGTGCCGTGGCGATGATCGTCAACATTGCCGTTAACTATGTGCTGATCTTCGGTCACTTCGGGTTCCCACGACTGGAAATCGCCGGAGCGGCCTACGGGACACTTGCGGGAGAGGCAGCCGGCGCAGTCGTTGTCGGAGTGCTCTACCTGGGGAGACGTTGTCGAGACGAGTACGGAACACACAAGGCATTCCGCTACGACCACAGGGAGATGCGACGCCTGCTGCGCTTTGGGACGCCGGCCGGCATCGAGTTCTTCCTCAACCTCGCAGCATTCAACCTGTTCGTGCAGTTGTTCCACTCCTATGGGCGAACAGCAGCCACAGCCATGACGATCACCTTCAACTGGGACATGGTGGCGTTCGTTCCCATGCTGGGGTTCAACGTCGCCACGACCAGCCTGGTTGGGCGTTACGTGGGAGCTAGAAATATCCCCTCCGCTGAACGGGCCGCCTTCTCAGGCGTCCACCTCGCCTGGATCTACTCCGGAGCGATGGCAGCCCTGTTCCTCCTCTGCCCGGGAACTCTCGTCAGCGTCTTCACACGCCAGGATGCAACGGGGGACTACTCCGCCGTCATACCCATGGCCACGATGATGCTCCGCCTGGCGGCCCTCTACACCGTTTCCGATGCAACCGGGATCGTCTTCCGGGGGGCCTTGCGAGGAGCTGGGGACACGCAGTGGTGTATGCGAGTGAGCGTCCTCCTGCACTGGCTGATGGCCGGAATCTGCTTCATTCTCATCAAAATCGCCGTGGTCAAAGAACTCCACGTATGGGGCGCGTTTGTGCTTCTGGTGGTCTTCATGAGTTGCGTGTACTATCTTCGTTTCCGTAACGGTGCCTGGAAGCACATCGAGCTGCTCGATGACAGAATGGAGCCCCCCGTGGGCCAAGCGGACGGAGGAGACCCGGAGACGCTCAACGTGCCAATCCAAGTGGCGGATCTTCAATCCCTCCGCCCTACCGAGGAATGACCATGGCATCGTGTCGAATCGCGGTTTATCCCGAGGATGCAGTCAGAACATACATCATCACGCGCCTGTCTCAGGCCCGGTGAAGGGTGAGGCCTTCCATGAACGACTCAGTCAATGCAATCACCAAGAACCTGTCGCATGTGATCCAGGGCAAGGATGGCGTGCTCGAGATGATCCTGGTGGCCCTGTTCAGCGACGGGCACGTACTCATTGAGGACGTCCCAGGGGTCGGAAAAACCACCCTGGCGAAAGCCCTGGCCCAGTCCATCGACGGCGCGTTCCGGCGCATTCAGTTCACCCCCGACTTGCTCCCAACCGATATCACGGGCGGAATGATCTACTCTCCGAAAACCGGGGAATTCACCTTCCGGCCGGGGCCTGTCTTCTGTAACGTCCTCCTCGCTGACGAAATCAATCGAGCGTCTCCTCGGACCCAATCGGCACTCCTCGAGGCCATGGGCGAACGACAGGCCACCATCGAGGGGAAGCAACGCCCACTGCCACGCCCTTTCATCGTCCTGGCAACCCAAAACCCAGTCGAGTACCACGGCACCTATCCGTTGCCGGAAGCCCAGCTCGACCGCTTCGCCATGCAACTCGAAATCGGCTATCCGGGGCCGGAGGAAGAGATGCGAATCGTCACGGACCAGAAACAGCGGCATCCTCTCGACGACCTGGAGCACGTTACCACAAACGACGATATCATCTCCATCCAGGACAAGGTCAAGGAAACCGATGTCGAAGACACCGTCGTCCGCTACATCACCGAGATTGTCCGGGCGACCCGCTCAGAACCACGTCTGCGACTGGGAGCCAGCCCACGGGCCGCACTGATCCTCTACCGCACATGCCAAGCTTTGGCCTACCTCCGTGGACGCCCGTTCGTCATCCCCGATGATGCCAAGACACTGGCCCCCATCGTCCTGGCACATCGCGTCGTTCTCGACACGAAAGCCAGCTATTCCGGAGTCAGGAAGCGGACGGTCATAGCGGATCTCCTCAAGACCGTCCGTGCTCCAATCTGAGTGTTCTCATGATGACGTTGCGCCACAGGCTCAAACGTTGGCAGGACCTGTTCTACGCAGGCCCCCGATTCCTTGGCGTTGACCCCATCCGACGCAACGGCTACCAATCCCCGACTCTCACCGGTGCCCTCTGGATCTACGCGTTGATCGTCAGGCACTTCACCCTCGCTGGACGGATCACCATCATCAGTGCCGGCTTGATCATTGTCTATGCAATGTTCAGTCTGATCATGCCAATCCACCTGCTCGCCTTCGCCATTATCATGCTGTTCGTTGTGGATTTTCTGGCAGGTTACCTGGTGTTCGTCCCGATTCGGGTCCGCCGCGAGGCACCGGAGCGAGTCGGTGTAGGCACAGAAGAGGAAGTGCGCTACATCGTCGCAAACCCCTCCCCCCGTCCCGCTCTGGATATGACCCTCGATGCCCTCCCCTATCCCAGCGCAGTCTCACTGGCTCAAGGCCGCGCTTTTCTGAAGGAACTCCCGTCTGGGGGACGCACCGAACTCAAAGCGACCATAACGGCCCGGCGTCGCGGGCGCTTCACCCTCCCGGCCGTCAGAGCAGACTCCGCGTTCCCCTTCAACCTCTGGCGCTGGGGAAGCACAGGGAACGGCCCCCAAAACCTAATTGTATACCCCGAATTCACCCCGCTTCTCAGCCTCGATCTGCCCACCGGTCTCCGTTACCATTCCGGCGGAGTGGCGCTAAGCTCTCACACCGGCGAATCGATGGACTTCCTGGGCTGCCGGGAATTCCGCGATGGGGATGACCCGCGTCGAATACACTGGCGATCCTGGGCTCGGACCAGTTTCCCAGTCGTTAAGGAATTCCGTGAGGAGTACCTCTGCCGGACCGCGATGGTTATCGACACCTATCGGCCCCGCCCGCCGCTGATCCACCTGCACTGGGCCCACCCCGAAGACCCGATACTCGAAGGAGCTCTATCCCTGGTGGCGGCTATCGCAGATCACCTCTCCGACAAGGACTACATCGTCGACCTATTCGCAGCCGGACCCCAGGTGTACCGATTCCAGGGAGGCAGAAGCTTGGCCTACCTGGAGAACATTCTCGACATCCTCGCATGCCTGCAGCCGCACCACGGCGAGCCACTCGCCGAGTTTTCGGCCGAACTCATCGAAGAAATAGCCAGGATCAGCAGTGCGATACTCGTCCTCCTGACGTGGAACGACATGCGCCGAGACATCATCGAGAGACTGTCAGCCAACGGAGTCACCGTACGGGCCTATCTCGTCACCGATGGGAACCGCCTGCCGGACGATCTTCCCACTTCAGTGACCCCAGTCTCGGCAGAGGACATCCGCCAGGGCCGATGCCTGGTACTGTGACGACATCGACCACTCCCAGCCTGTGAGGAAACCGGCCACGGCCACATGAGCAAAGCGGCTGAAAACACCAAAGACCGAGGGACTCTGGCTCTCCTGGGGCTTATGATCATGTGCAATGCCGTGATCTTCACCGTGGCTGGAGATGCCCCGCAGACATTCGTCCTGGCCGTTGTCGGTTTGGCAGGCTCGTTTGTGATGCGCACGCCCCTCCCGAGAATGTCCCTTCCTCCACTCCTCCGGGAGAATCTCAGGTCGGCGTGTCAGCGTTCACGGTGATGGGCTATGTTTCCGGCCGTGTCGTTCGTGAGACGTTGACGTTGAGATTGT
>Ga0209045_1002434_pt1 | contig 13683 bp, 12 predicted proteins | sample SaaInlLV_10m_DNA_4_FD_184664 | JGI IMG/M metagenome (GOLD analysis project Ga0209045, IMG submission 184664) | Marine microbial communities from expanding oxygen minimum zones in the Saanich Inlet - Saanich Inlet SI072_LV_200m_DNA (SPAdes) (version 2) | ecosystem: Environmental > Aquatic >...
GATAAGTGAATAGTATAATGAAAGACATCAATGACATCATGCCAAAAGTCCCTAACATGAAATGGGGTGCATTAATGAACAAGGCACCAACTAATGAAAAATTTAAAGAAATGAATAAAATTTTTCCAAATAATGGAAAATGGCATACTGTCTTTGAAGAAAAAGATCAAATTACAATTGACGGGAAAGAAGTTCGTAAAAAAGATCCAAACAAGTGGACCTAGTTTGAAAAACTTTTTCTTATTTGCTATTCTCATATCATCTTCTTTGTTTGTGTTTGATTATGCATATGGTCATGGTGTAGGTAGCGAAACTTTTCCTCCTGTAGAATTTGATGGAAAACAAATTACTCTAGAACTTTCATCTTCAAAAAGTGATCCTGAAACAAGTGATGATCAACAGATTTCTATTTCTATGATTGATTTTGATTCTAAAGTTACATTACGTGATGTAACATTTTTGATAAAATCACAACGTGGTGAAACTTTTTTGTTTGATCAAGAATTCAAAGCTGATAATGGTTTTCTAGTTTTCAATTTTATTTCAGAAGATTCTGATTCTATTGTAATTGAAGAAAAAACAGATGATGGTCTTTTTGGTTCATTATTGGGACTAGAAAGTAGACTGATTAATGTCAAAGGACCAAAACTTAGTGAAGGAGGGTTGTACAAATTTGATATTAGTATACTCACTGTTGATGATTATTCCAAAAAATTAGAAGAACCACTTGTCTTTAATGCAGGAATTTCTATTGCTCAAACATCAATTCATAATTTTATTGATCCAAATTTTGGTGATCAAAATATTCATGTAATCACCTATTATGATGAAATTTCAAATTTTGAATATGATTCAAATTTAAGACAAATTAGTTATTCCATGCCTTTTGAATGGAGTGAATTAAACATTAATCAAACATCTGTTGTTCATCAAGAACTTCAAATTCCAAAAAACTTTGGTGATTTGTTGGTATCTGGATTTACAATGTTTGTAAACGATGTAGAATTATCTTCAGATATAGTTACAATTGATGATTTTTTTTCTAATGAACGTGTAGTTCATTTTATTATTTATCAAAAAGAATTACAAAATATTTTTGAAACTAATCCTATTCAAAATACAATGAATTTTGTAATAAAACCTGATCGTGATTATTCCCATCTGAGTTCAGTTACTGAAAATGGGCAATTTAGAATTCTTGTTTCTTGGGATCCAGAAAATCTAAAATCTAATTCTAATTCCAAAATAATTTTTGATGTTACTGATATTTTCTTAAAAAATAGGCCTGTTTCTACTAATTATGATTTTTCTATAACTCAAAATGAAAAAATACTTTATCAACAAAGTGGAATTAGTACTGATTCAAAAACTGAACACAATATTGCAGAATTTATGATTCCAAAAGATATTTCTGGAATTGTTTATCTAAATTTTGATAATTTAGATGGTAATCCTCTTGGAAAGACCAGTGTCCCTATTGTCGTTAATAGAATTATATCCCAAAATACAACTATTCCTGATTGGATTAAAAACAACGCAGGCTGGTGGTCTGATGAACAAATTGATGATAATACATTCATTCAAGGAATTGAATACATGATTAAAAATAAAATAATTTCAATTCCACAAACTCAACAAAAAACTTCAACATCTGAAGAAATCCCCACATGGATTAAAAACAACGCAGGCTGGTGGGCAGATGGCTCCATTGATGATGACTCTTTTGTTCAAGGGCTGGAATTTTTAATTCAAAAAGGAATCATTCATGTCTGATCGGCTTTCATTCGAAACATGAACCAGTCTGTTTAAATGAATAATTGACTAATTATCGTTACTTTGTTTAGGCCTGAAAGTATAGTAGAAAGAAAATCAGCTCTATTTTCTATAGTAGTTGTTGGGGTTGTAGCAATTTTGGCTTTACCAATAATCGGCCCTCATTTTTTACATGGTTTTCATATCGCACATATTTTCTTGCATGTTGGAGGAATTACTCTTGCAGTATTCATCACAATACTTGCAGGGTTTGCATATTCAAAATTAAAAACAAAACGACTTTTACTTAGTGCAATAGCATTTTCAAATTTTATTGCAGCCGAATTTGTGATGCTAATTGATACTACGTGGCCTACCATTTATGATCTTGGTGAAATGCCTCTTTCTGAAGTAGGACATTTATTGACGTTTGCCACATTGGGATTATTGGCATTAGGGGTGTTTAGAAATGACTGAGAGAGATTCACAAATTCAACAAATAATTGAACAAAACCCTGGAATTCAATTCCGTGAAATAATGCGTTCATCTGGATTGAAAAATGGTGTACTTAGTCATTATATAGGAAAATTAGAAAAAAATGGAGTTATCAAAGTTAATCGTGGTCAAAGACAGACTAGATTCTTTTCACCTGAAATTACTGAAGATGAATCTATTGTTATCAAGGCATTAAGAAAACAAACTCCACGTGATTTACTTCTTGCATTAATCACAAAAGATGGATTAGAATTTTCTCAACTAGTAAAAGAAGTAAAAAAATCCCCATCAACTGTTTCACTTTATCTTTCACAACTAGTTGATGATGGACTAGTAGAAACAAAATTTGTCTCTCTCAAAAAAAGATATCATATTAAAGCAAGAGATCTCATAGACAAACTAATTGAAAACTATAGACCAAGTATACTTGAGAAACCAACATCTGGATTTGAAGATATCTTCAACTCTTTCTAGAGTTTTACAACTAAAAATTCCTTTAATTTTCAGTTTATTACTATTAACGTTATTTTTTACTCCATTAGCATCTGCCGAAGTTTTCATTCCAACTCATGAGTATGTTGGTTATTTTGACTCAAATGGAATCTACACTGTTGTTGGTAATGTAAAAAATGATCTTAATTATGCAATAATTCCTACCACCTTGATTTCTATAATTGATGACTCGCAAAAATTTTCTAAAACAATTCAACATACACCTTTAGCTGCCGGTACTGAAATCCCATTTAAAATTAAATTCCCTGAAGTTTTAGGAAATTCACCTATTCTATTGCCTGCAGTAATATCATTTGAAAAAACTAAAACTGACATTATCTCAATAGATGTGATTTATGATGAAACTCTAATAGTTTATGATGATGGACATCTAACTGGTAGAATAATTAATTCTGGTACTGAGTCTGTTTCTGATTTTAAAATTTTTGCAGTGATTCATGGATATGATGATGAAACATTAGATATGGGTCAAAATGCCTTGTCAATTTCTGAAATTAAACCAGGAGAAATTCAAGAATTTACCATGTATCCTGATCCAAAATTTTCATCTGATGTCTGGTATTATAGCTGTTTTGCAATTGGTCAAGAAAGCATAATTGTTCTAAACGTTCCAAGAGATGAAGATACATTCAAAATTAGATATGATTCAAGTATTCTTTTATCATATCCAGAATTTGATTTACAAGGTGAAACTCTATCATTTTCATTAATTCAGGGATGGCAGTTTCAAAATTACATTAATTTAGAATTTCCTAGGTATTCTGAAAATGAATCATTTGAAGTATTTCTAAATGACATTCTTGTTGATTCAATTCAAAGTATAGATGATATGGGAAATTGGCATGTAGCATTTTTTGTAGATCCACAATCAAAAGGAATCCTAAAAATTACTGGGTTTGAGCCTGAAGGAAAGCTAGTTGAGACTATTCTAATTCCTGATTGGATTAAAAACAATGCTGATTGGTGGTCAACTAATCAAATTTCTGATCTAGAATTTCTTGAAGGAATTAATTATTTATTTGAAAAGCAAATTATCACAATTCCTTCACGAACTATAATCATAGAATCGCAATGGCAAATTCCTTCTTGGCTAAAAATTCCTGTTGGATGGTGGAGTGATGAAAAAATTTCTGATCATGAGTTTCTAAATATGATTGAAAATCTTGTTAAAAGAAAAATTATTGTTGTATAAAACTATGCAACGATTCTGTATCTTCCATAAATCACATATGCATCAATTAACAATAATCCCATTGCAGCAGCTATGAACCATTCGCTAATTGTAGAATACTCCATCTCATATTCAAGATTAGAGCTAAGTGTTACAAAAATTTCATTTAATGTTTGTTCATCAAGTGATTTATAATATTTTCCTTCAGTGTTTTGTGCAATTGTAACAAGCGTATTCTCATCTAATTCTGCAAATTGTGGTTCTCCATAGATGTCATCTCTTAAATAAACAGGTTCTATTGAACCCAATCCAATTGTATGAATTTGTATGTGATTAATTTTTGCATATTCTGTTGCTTCTTCTGGTGTAATTAATCCTGAATTATGTACTCCATCACTAAGTAAAATCACTACTCCTTTTTTGTCTGGAATTGATGATGCCATATCAATTCCTAATGATAGTCCATCTCCAATTGCAGTTGCACCTTGACTTTGTTGAATAGAAGAAATTCCATTAATTATTTTTTCTTTGTCTGGTGTAAGATATGAAATTGTAGTGGCGCCTGATTCAAAAAGAACAACACCTACATTGTTTTGAGGTCCAATTTTTTTCACTAGTTCACTAATGGCTTCCTTTGCAGCATCTAATCTTGTTGGTTTGTAGTCTACTGCTGCCATACTCTCAGAACCATCCAAAACTATGCCTAGATTGATTCCTTTTTCTACTGATAAAGTTGGAATTTGAGGATTTGCAAGTCCAACAATAATCAAACCTAGAATACCTATCATTAACACAAATGGTAGATGTTTTCTAAAGAAATTTTTGCCTAATATTGATTTTTTTACTATTTTTAATGAACTGAATTTAAGAATGGATTTCTTTTTTTCAGAATTATATTTTGAATAGAAAAAATATAATCCTGGAATAATAAAAAGAAAAAACAATACATATTGATATTCAAATTGAATATCCATTTACTTTCTACCTCTATTTCTAATATATCGATTAAATGTTATATCAAATGATTCTTCATTTGAGAGATTTAAAAAATCAATTCCCATTTTTTTTATCTCATATTCATTTTTGTCTCTTGTTTTTTTGAGAAGAATAGAATATTGCTCTTGAAATTTTTCATCAGATGTATTTACAAGTATTTGTTCACCAGATTCAGCATCTTCTAAATATGCATGACCAATTTTTGGAATCTCTGTTTCACGAATATCTGAAATATTTACTAAAACAATTTGATGTTTTAATTTTAAAAGTTTCAAAGGTTTCATAAAAGATTCTGAAATAAAATCTGAAACAATAAAAATAACGCTTCTACGTTTCAGATTCTTTTGTAATTCAGAAAGTGATCTAAAAATATCTGTATTTGGATTTTTTGGATTGTAATCTAATAATTCTTGTAATATTTGCATCATGTGTTTTTTACCTTTTCTTGCTGGAACAAATTTTTCTAATGAATTAGTAAAAAGACCCATTCCAACCCTATCATTATTTTTTAGTGCAGAAAACATCAATGAAGCTGCAACTTCAAATCCTAGTTCTTTTTTACTTTTAATAAATCCAAAATCATTGCTTGCAGACATGTCAATTATTACATAAACATTAAGTTCTTTTTCTTCTACAAACTCTTTTACAAAAAGATCATTATATCTTGCAGATACGTTCCAATCTATTCTCCTTGCATCATCACCTGCAGAATATTCCCGTACTTCTGAAAATTCTATACCTCCACCCCTAAATCTAGATCTGTAGGCACCTGATTCCATACCTTCTACTAGATTTTTAGTCTTAATTTCCAGGTTTTTTACCTGTTTCAAGAGTTCCAAAAGTTTAGTCATTTCTATGGAGGGCTAATTTTCTCTAAAACAAAATCAATTATTTTATCTGAGTTGATTCCATTTGCTTCTGCCTCAAATGTCAAAATTATTCTGTGACGTAAAACTTCATGTGCTACAGACTTTACATCTTCTGGAATGATAAATCCTCTACCGTTTAACAATGCATTAGCCTTGGCTGTTCTCATCAACCAAATTGATGCCCTAGGCGATGCTCCAAATTCTATCATACTATCTAAATCTAGATCATAATCTTTTGGATTTCTTGTTGCATTGACAATATCTGCAATGTATTCTGTGATTACTTTATCAGCATAAATTTTTTCATTAAATTTTTGAATCTCAATAATCTCTGATGGACTAATGATAGTTTTTACCACATTTGAATTATTAGAAGAATTCTTTTCAATTATTTCAATCTCTTCAAGTTTGGATGGATAATTAATTAAAATTTTTAATGCAAATCTATCTACCTGTGCTTCAGGAAGCTTGTATGTTCCTTCATTTTCAATTGGATTTTGTGTAGCAAGAACAATGAATGGTTTTTTTAATTCATATGTCTCACCATGAATACTTACAGTTCTTTCTTGCATCGCTTCAAGTAAAGCTGATTGAACTTTTGGCGGTGCACGATTAATTTCATCAGCTAACACAAAATTATGAAATATGGATCCTTTTTGTGTAACAAATGATTCTGACGTATTTTTAAAAATTTTTGTTCCCACTATGTCTGCAGGAAGTAAATCTGGTGTAAATTGAATTCTTACATGTTCGACATTAAATATTTGAGCCATTGTCTTTACCATCAATGTTTTGGCTAATCCTGGAACACTCTCAAGAAGAATATGCCCATCTGATATTATGGAAATGAGAATTTTTCTCAAAGCATCTTGTTGGCCTATGATGACTTTGTGAGATTCATCAAAAACTCTTGATAATTTTTCGGCATATTTTTGAGCCTGCTCATTCAAATCTTGAATTTCTTTGTTTGATACTGAATATTCATGATTTTCTCTTAGTGCCATGTACTTGATACATAATTTTGAATTAAATGAGGACTGGTCCATTCGATAAATGTACCAATTCCGATTAAAGGAAATTTTCTCTTTTTTAGAGTAAGAATTGACTATGTTTTCTCAGATCTACAAATCTATCAATTTGCAATTTTTGGATTTTTGAGGTATTTGAAATGCATCTGCACTTTTCATCAAAATTTAGAAAAATTATTTTTTTGATCCCTTTGATTGTTTTTACAAATTCTGTTTATGCAGATGACTCAGAAATTCAAATAGATTGGTTAATTGAAGGAGAATTAGATCAGCAAAGTGCTACTTCAAAAGAATCTGAAATAATTTCAAATTACAAAGAAAATATAGAAAATTCAAAATCTACCAAACCCATTTATGATAAATTCATTACAAATAATCAATACTCTATTGGTGATTACAAAATCACAATTAATTCTGAAGAAGGACAAATTCTTAATGGAATGTTGGTAGAACAACGTGACATACGTCAAGATAGTTTTCAACATAAAATAAAATACTATGACAGATTTTCTGATGGATATGTGCAAGTTGCAGAGGCATTGTTGGATCCTATTGGAAATAGTAAATATCTGATTAATGGAAGATCCCTTGATTATAATCCAAATTCAAATTTAGAACTTTTTGTACTTGAACGTGGTTATAATATGGATAACCTAGAATCTATTCCAAATGATATTTTCTCACCTAGAGAATTCACACTAGGACGAGAACTAATGGATGATGCTCAAAGAAGCGGAGAAGGTGTTGGAATTGATTTACGAGAATACTCTCCTAACTATTTGATACTCAATGAAGAACAAATTCAAGAGAGAATGATCAATACTTTCTCAGAACAAACTTCTGAATTATTTAACAGTGTAATGTCTGGAGAAAAACTGTCATCAGAAATTTTAGCAAACACTGGAGTTGCTGTTTCACAACCTATTAGAGACTCTGAAAATATATTTGATAATTTCAAATTTGAAAAACCTAAATTTGAAAACACAAGATACATCCGTGATTCATTACAAAGTAATCCATTCCAAGATGTTCCATCCATTCAGGGCATTGAAAATATTTCATTACTTTTGATTATTCCAGTATTTGCTGCATTGACCGTGTTTGGATATCTTATGTACAAAAAATCATTGGTAAGAAAATTAGAAGTGCCTTTACTACAAGCCTCTAAACCTCAAATTGATTTTAGAGAATTAACACGAGATATGCTTAACAAATCTCAAAGTCTGTATGAAAACAACAAAAGAAAAGAATCTTTTGAAGTTCTCAGTCAAGCAATTCGATACTATTATTCTCAAAATATGAAAATTTACAAAGAAATGACAAATCTTGAATTATTAGGCATCATGAGGGAATCAAAATCAAATGTTTACTCTCAAGTAAAAGACTGGCTCTTGCTTTGTGGAAGTATAGAATATGCAAAATATTCCTCTAATGATGATGACTTTAGGAATATACTATCAAAATTCTCTAAGGAGGTCTTTTTAAGATGAGACATTTCAAAATTTGTTCCATACTGGCATTCTCAATCTTTTTACTCTCAATTTCTTTTCAAAATCAAGTTTTTGCACAGGACATGGAAGAAAATATTTTTCCTGATTGGGTAAAACAATCTATTGTTGTTTGGATAAATGGTGAAATTTCAGATTCTGAATTTTTAGCACTGATTCAAAATATTCTTGATAACAATATTTTACCTGATGAAATAGAATCTCAAGAAATTTTAAAAAATACTGCTCAAACTGTGATTAAGGATATTCCTGAACTCTATGGAGAAAAAACTTCTGAATTAATTCCTATTTGGGTAAAATATAGAGCTGGGTGGTGGATTGATGGAAAAATAAATGATCTTCAATTCCTTAGAACTGTACATTATTTGAGAGAATCTGGATACTTGGAATATAATTCTGAAACAAGTATTTTTTCAAATGATGAAACATTTCAATCAAGTTTAGAAAAATATTTGTTAAATGATAAAGAAATTCAGAATATTACAAAGAAAACTAAATGGAGAACTTTCTCAACTGAATATGGGTTTGAGGAAAAAGAAGGAGTTGTTGATTCTGTAAAAATTATTTTTAATGATATAACTAGAGTATACGAACCAATTTTTTATAAATTTAAAGTCCCTACACTAGTTTTACAGATTTCTGAATTTAACAACCAACATGATTTAGAAAGTTATTGGAATTCTTTTGAGAATAAAGATAAACAAAAAATCTTTGATTTATCTTATCTTAAAGGAAAATCTAGTACAAATTCTGAATGCATGTTTAATTATACTTCAGAAGGAGCAGTTACTTCTTGCATTTATGATAATTTGATTTTACATGTAATTATATTTGATCAGCACAGTGAGCATTATGATTATAAAATCATAAATCTAATTCTGGATGAAAATGAGCCTACCAGTAGATTTGCAGGTGAAATTTTAAAAAAAATTGGCTTTTACAAAAATGAGTCCATAAATTTTCAACTACATGATATATTACAAAATCAAAATTTAGATAATTCTATTAATGAGATTCAAATTGTATCAAAAACTGTTGAATTAGAGAAATCTAAAATTCAAGGTGTAGAAAATTTTTCATGTATTCGTGATGACTTTGGGCTAGTAACAATTTCAGGTCAATATCATAATGATCATGTTAAACGTACTCAAGTTGATCTAGAAATATCATTTTTAGATAAAAATGGCAACATTATAGGCAAAACTGGTACCACATTTAATGATCTAATTGAATTTGAATCAAAAAGATTTGTTGGACATTCAAAATGGAATGAGCATTTCTATTCTTGTCAGATTGAAATAAAATAGAAAATTGATTGGTACATTTCTCGAATGAACCATTTTCCTTTTATTCAAAATTAATTTTAATTATGTACACATGATTAAGAATTCACAGTTAATGATAATAGGCGTTTTAGTAGCAGTATTAGTAATTTCTATTCCTATGCAATCAGTATTTGCTGAATCTGGTTTTTCAAATGTTAAAAGAGCAACTGGAGTAATTATGAAATTTTGTGCAAATGAAACTTTTACTTTACAGGATTGTAATGAAAGATATGAAGGAATAGGCTGGACTGATAGAATCAATGTTTTAATTTATGCACCAGGCTGGAATTTTGATTCAGATAAAATAGATCAAATTGGTTCTGTCACTAATCCAATTGATGTTTACACAGATGCTGCCAGAGTTGATAATGTTGAATTTTCTGAGACTGGACCTGATACTGGTATATTCTTTGGAGTTGTAAAAATGACTGGTGCTAGCATGTATACTGTTCATGATACTTTCAAAACTACTGTAAAGACACCTGGAATGACAATGGACATGGATATGACTGGTCGTACAATTTCGTCATATGATCGTGCAGTAATGATTGCAACTAGTCCTCAAGATGGTAGAGTAACTGTTGCTTGGGAAGCTAATGATGATGTCACTGTAATGAAGTCTGCATATTATGGTTGGCAAATTGGTCAAGTAGAATTTGACAAGGATGCTTATGATGTAAATGAAAAGGTAACTTTCTTTATGAGAGATACTGATTTATGGAAACATCATAGAGAATTTTTCACAAATTATGTTAAAGTATATTCTGATTCAGATAGAGCTGGGATTCATGTAGGTGTTCAGTTTACAAAAGCTATGGAACATGCTAAATCTGTAAATCAAGATGCTGATATTCATTTAACTGAACCTGCAGCTAGTTCACTTACAAAATATACACCTGATGGGGAATGGAAAACTTACTTTTGGACTGAACCAGGTGGTGTGATTGGCATTGATCAAGACTATAACTTGAATTTGATGGTGCATGATGGTTTGACCGACATTCATGAGATGGGTCTTTCGTATGATATGGATATTTATCTTAACGGAGAATTAACTGAATCCAGAAAGAACCAATATTGGGTTGATGGACAGGGTGTAGAACCAATTCATTTTGATGAACGTGGTTCAGCTAAAATCATAATATCAGATATTTTTGATCAAGGTCAAAGTGTAAACTTTTCTTTCCAAGTAGCACCAGAAGCAATTATTGAAGAAGTTGTTCCTAGACATGGTTCATTTGAACGAGGTAATGTGCCTGAATTTATGGAAGGATACGAACATCCTCACTATATCAATTATCTTCCAGGAGAATTTATCATGACTACTGATGATTCATCTGACAGTGAAGATAAACTCAAAGTTTCAGATGGGGATACCATTTATGTTGAATATGAAGATATTACATTACCACACCCATATACTGAATCTGATACTATGGAAATAGTTGCACGAGCTTTAGTTCTTGATACCGGTGTTGTAATACCGCCAAACAATCCTGAAACTGAAATTTTTGTTGGAACACCACGAGTAAGTATTACTCCTGTTTCTACTGACATTGATATTCCTAGTTGGGTAAAGAAAAATGCAGCATGGTGGTCAGATGGACAAATCAATGATCCTGATTTTACTAAAGGAATTGAATATTTAGTTCAAGAAAATATCATAAATGTTTCAACTACCGAAGAAAATGCTGATGAAGTAAATGTTAAGTCAATTCCAACATGGGTTAAAAATAATGCAGCATGGTGGTCAGATGGTCATTTAACTGATGTTGAATTTGCAAATGGAATACAATACCTAGTTTCTACTGGTTTAATTAAAGTCTAAACTATTTGTTACATTAAAATAATTTTCAATTAATTGATTACTATGAATCTATTTTTATTATCATTTCTTTTTTTAATTCTAATTTTTAGTTCAATACAAATCGTATATGGTGGTGGTTCAGGCAGTGAAGAAAGTGATGTACTTTTTATCAATCAAAATTATTACAAAATTAAACTAGAAACAAATCCATCAATTTTAGAAGAGAATGAAAATCAAATTAATTTTGATATTACTACAATTAATGACGATACAGGACAAGTAGTTTCTAGTGTAGAATACAAAATTGAGATTTTTGATGGACAAGGTAATTTGCTTGTAAATTATGATGCTTTTTCTCCTGATGAAAAATTAGAGACTATTTTTATGCCTAATCAAAATTTGAATTTCTTGGGTGAAACTTTAGAAAATGGTGCCTGGTTAGCCTCAAGTAACTCCTCTTTAACAATCGAGGCTCCTCTATTTTTGGAAGGCGGTCTAGTTGATGTAAATATTACAATTTTATCAATTGATTCTGAATCTGTTTCAGGTAAAGATACTACTTTTCAAATTTTATTTACTATGGGAGAATTTATTCCGTTTTCTGTAGATATTGATGATTCTACACATGATCTAATGTTTGCTACATACTTTGATAGAATTGAAGAATTTCATTATGATAATAAAAACAAAAAGCTTACAGCTCAAATGCCATTTAATTGGGATAAAGATTTTATTGAATCAATTCCCTTTGTTCATGCAGAATACTACATTCCTAAAACAGTAAATATTTTCAACAATCATGAAATTTTATTAACTATAAATGATATTTCATACTTTGGAACAATTGATCGTTCTGGTGATGACGAAATTGTAGTTCATTTTTTACTTTCATCAAAAAAATTACTCAAATTATATGATGAAATTTCTTCAGATCAATTTGATAAAATAATTTTTGGAATAGAATCAGGTAAAAAAAGAGATGTACAAAAAATAGGTGCATCATTAGAAGATGGTGATAAAATAATCCAATTATCTACTGAAGAAGATTGGAAATTTTATTTATCATTAACTCCAGAAGGAAAAATTAACCCAGGAAATGATGTTACACTGCATATTGAATTTCATGATCCGATTACAAATACAATAATTTCTCAAATATCATATGACCTTGATATATTTCTAAATGGAAAAATTATTGAATCCAAGAGAGGATTAGAAACACCTGATGGCCGTGATTCTGTAACAGTTTCTTTTAATGAAATCGGTTCTGTAATTATAAGAATTTCAAATGTAAACAATTTTGATACATCTGGAGAATTTTTATTCAAAGTAACTGAATCTAAAGAAATTATTTCTAGTGATTACACTGTTGATATTGTAATGGGCTCATCTCTTCCAGGATGTGAAAATAATAGTTCATGTTATACCCCTTCATCATTAAATGTCCAACCTAACCAAGTTGTACTTTGGAATAACAAAGATAGTGTTGCACATACTGTTAGTTCAGGCACTCCTGACATTGGAGTTTCTGCCATTTTTGATAGTGAAATAATTCCAGGTGGAGAGAAATTCTCTTACAAGTTTGAAAATCAAGGAATTTTTGACTATTTTTGTACACTTCATCCATGGATGGTGGGTACAATTTCTGTAGCTGATTCAAAATCAACAGTACCTAATTGGGTTAAAAACAATGCCAAATGGTGGTCAGATGGTACAATTTCTGATTCTGATTTTGCTATGGGATTAGAATATTTAATTAAAGAAAATGTAATTGATGTACCTCAAGATATTACATCTCAAGGTACATCTGAAAATAATATTCCTGAATGGCTTCGAAACAATGCCAAATGGTGGTCAGATGATCTTTTATCTGATTCGGAATTCCTTAAGGGTATTGAATGGATGATATCAAATGGAGTCATCACGATTTAATTTTTAATACATCCTACGAATGTACCAATTTTGTTTTTATCTATTGACGAATAGTATTTCTATACAAGTCATAGTTAGGTGAGAAACGTAGGAGTCATTTTGTTTACCAGTTTCTCATCTTATTTTTTAAATTTTACAAATTTCAAATTGAATAATCTTATTATACAAATTTCATTCAATCTAAATGACTAATGTTTCCATTAAGAGATGAAAATCCACATCCTCCTGGATTCAAACCAAAAGTAACCTATGCCCTAATCATAGTTAATGTAATTGTATTTTTTAT
>Ga0209045_1002436_pt1 | contig 13681 bp, 11 predicted proteins | sample SaaInlLV_10m_DNA_4_FD_184664 | JGI IMG/M metagenome (GOLD analysis project Ga0209045, IMG submission 184664) | Marine microbial communities from expanding oxygen minimum zones in the Saanich Inlet - Saanich Inlet SI072_LV_200m_DNA (SPAdes) (version 2) | ecosystem: Environmental > Aquatic >...
TTCAGGAGGTTTTTTTAATGGCTAACAAACCAGCAATTGGTAAGCAGGGGAAACGCTATTCTGCAGAAGAGAAAGCAGAGATTGTAGCATTTATAGTTGCTTTTGATGCTGAGAACAAACGTGGTGGCATGAAGGCTGCTAGCGATAAGTTCGGTGTTTCAGTGGTGACTTTGAGCAATTGGAAGAAAAAAGATAAGGGTCCTAAAAAGCGTAAAGCAAAAGCTAAGAAAGTTGTTGCGAAGAAAGCAGTTAAAACTGCCGCAACTCCAGCAAAGGCAGTTGGGGATAGTCCTGAGGCAATTCTAAGTCGCTTACAGGCAATTCGCGTAGAGATTCATAAGCTTGAAAAGGAATATAACGGGCTCAAGAAAAAACTATAAATATCATTAAACCCATTTGTGGGTAGAGTATGATTAATAAAAGAGGTGAGTATTAGCTCACCTCTTTTTGCTTATATAAACTTGTCACTTCAAATTGAAAAAGATTGAAATATATCTTAGTAAAGCAGTAAAATAATATTGTAAAGAATTGTGCTCCATGTAGCACCAATTATCCATCCCGCCGCCACATCAAGAGGGAAGTGAGCCCCACAATATATTCTTGAATATCCTACCAACAGGGAGAGCGGAATTAAAACCCAGGCTGCCCATGAGAACATAAAACTGAACGCGAACGCGAACGCCATAGTATTTGAAGCATGGTTCGAAGGGAAGGATTTTTTCCCATAATTCATCACACCAAGTGATCGGATATCCTCAAATTGTTTGCCTGGTCTGACGCGATCGGTCTTCTTTTTTATTACTCGAGAATTTACGGCATCAGCAATGCTGGCGCTTAACCCCCCCAGTATTAACGCAAATAAACCTGCTTGCCAATCAAGATATATGAGTGCCAGAGCGAAAGTGATTGTTGGAACTATCCAGCGGTAGGGATTTGAAACAATTATCATGTATTTATCTAAACTGGAATTGGACCATCGGCTCGCAATCAAATAAGTGAGGCTTAGTTCAGCTTTGGATATAGGGAGTTTTAGCATGCCTTAAAAATGAATACTTCTCAAGGTAATTGCTACTAATTTATCAGTGTCTCGAGGTACTGGTTTGGAGAGAAGTTAGATAAAAGCAACGACATATATGAGGGGTAGGGAAAACGAAATATGAGATCTTTAAAATTAGTAATATTGAGTGTGATAATTGTGGTTACGGCATGTGTTCCCCCTGAAGTTTCAAAAACAGCAGCACCTGTACTAGGGCAGCTAAAAGTCGGTTTCGATATTGATGATACCATTCTTTTCTCCAGAGATAATTTTCTGAAAGCTCCACATATGAGTGATGATCCTGATCATGTGGACTTCGGATGGGTGAATACCCATGACAGTCTTTATTCCGTAACCATCCAACCCATTGCTGAATTGATAAAATATTTACGAGCAGGCGGACATAAAGTATACTTTATAACAGCTCGCCCGGGAATCAATGGTGAGGCAGTTGGGCGATATCTCAGCCACGAATTAGGCTTCCCGGTTGTTTTAAATGAGAACTTGTTCTTCTCTGCCAAAAAGAAAGATCCTGTTAGTGGCCACAGGTTCACCACTAAACATGAACGCATCTCTAAATTGGGTTTACACATATTTTATGGTGACTCTGACACTGATATGATTGCAGCCAGTATCGCTGGTATACGTGGAGTACGTGTTGTCCGGGATGCTCGTTCAGTGGAAGCCTACAGCAGGAATTATTTTGGAGATACCCGATCGGCCTCTGGACCCAAAGCACCTTATGCTGAAGAGGATTATCAGAAATTTTTGTCCAATAGTGTGGGACCTTATGGTGAAACGATATATCCCATCTATTTTGGTGAACCAGTCACTCGTGATTAAGCTTAAAGTGGGACAATCTCTACACTAAGTACACGAAAAATATTCTGCTTTTCATTCATGTTTGTGACAGGGAGTGTTTCCTGATTTAGCATAAGAGTATTTTTGCCCTGCTTGAACTGAGCTTTTGCCCATCCGGTTGCAGACAGGTTTTCCCAGGACGCAGTATGGGGAAAGCTGATCATCTGCTCTAACCACCAATCATTTATCACCAGTTTCGCCAGCCCACAGGTGTTGCCGGTATTGATGGGACCTGATCCATTACTATAAATAAACCTGATGAGGTAATTTCCTTCTGAAGGAACTGAAAAGTTCATGTCGATGTAGGCGTTTTCCTTCCCCAGCTCAATATAGAATGGTTCCTTGGAGCTCAGCATCAGGGATGCTGAAGGTCCCAGATAATGAGGTTTACTGGGTACACTCATCTGCCCGGATGAATCAATCGATCTTAGCGAGAAGAAGCCATTGAGAGAGTCAGAAATGGTGACTGCTGGCTGACGGAGTGTGTCCAGAAACTGTCCATTAATCTCAAGAATTCCATTGCCGGAGATCGATTCCCAGACGAGGGTGTCATTGGACCAGAAGATTTCAGGCATATCTGGCAGAACATGATCCGCGAGCACGATTGCATCTGGTGTTTCATCCTTTACATCGCTCAGCTCCACAATAATATCCAGAGTACCACCGTCTAGTGATATGGGATCGTAAATTCCATGCGGATCACCATTAATCATGATTGACTGAATAGTTGCACCTGATCCTTTGAGAAGAATAGAAAGGGTGGTATTGTGAAGTGTGAGTTGAGAGATTGTAAAATTGTCCCAATCAAAAGGATTATTGGGATTAAGCTGCAGATCAAATCCCTTGCGGTTGAAGTCATAATGCACAGAAATTCCAAATAGACCTTTATAAATGGCTCCCAGCCATCCAGCAACACTCCAGAGCTGACGATCCGAATTGATCTCAGTAGCATCTGGCCGGCCGGAGGTGTAGTGGAAATTCTCACGATGCGAAAGGAACAGGGCCGCGGACCGAATCAAACTGTTAAAACTATGGGAGTAAGCCTGAGCATTCCCCGCTTTTTTAGCTGCAAGGAGGCTATAGGTCTCCACGAAAGGCCAGATTGCTTTGTTATGATAGGGAGGAGCGTGTGGTAGTTGGTGTGAGATGATCGGGGTGCCAAAGGGAGTTCTCGGGTATGTGGCTACCAACTGGGAATCAAGAGAAGCAAATGAATTCAAATAGAGAATGCCCAGGGATTCTCCCAGAATATCTCGATGAGTAGCTGGAATCCAGGCTGGGCTGGTCATCACATAGCTGGCAGGTGCATTGAGAGAGCTACTCCAAAAATGCAGGGCAATATTCTGATCCAGTCTTTGAATAAGTTGTGGCCATGAGCGACTGATGTCCTGGTTTCTGTCTGCCAGGGCCAGACCAATTTCCAGAGCTCGTTTGAAAACGATATTAGTGGAAAGTGCATGAGAGGAATGAATATTGGAAGGTGTCATCCAGGCAGGATAGGTTTGTTCACGCCAATCTTCAAAACTGGTCTCACCCATGAGCATACCAGAAACCGGATCTCTGTTCCAGAGTAAATCTTCCTGTAGGGCTCGAATGACAGGGCTTCTGATTTCATCGAGCCATTCCTCATCTCCAGTTGCCAGATAGACTTCCCAGGCTGCCAGTGTCCAGATATGACGATCACTTGATATTGGCCAGGCACCGCCAGTTCCAGTGTCCTGAATGATTCGACCCGAATCACTGAGTTTAGCTCTCAAACTGATTTTCACATTTTCCGGGAAGAGATATGCCAGCGATAACTGAGCCGCGTAAGAAATGTCCCGGGTCCAAATACCTCGCCATTCTTTACCTGCTGAAAAGGCGCCATCACTACGGATATCCAAAATGGCTTCTTCAAGAGCAAGGTTTGTGAGTGCTTCTAAAAGGGGTGCTTCAGGGCTTGAAAATTTGGGCAAATGAGAAATGTCCTGACTGAGTGTCCAATTGCGTGCTTCACCTCCACTACTTGGCGGTGTAAAACTGAGACTTAATTCATAGATCGAATCCTGGTCAAGATCTTCAAAGCGAAGATGGCTGGGGGCTGTAGCCCTATCCCAAACCCATTCCAGAGGAGCTTTGCCGCCGGCTAAATATAAACCCTCAAAACTGTCGGCATAAATGGTGTCATTGGTGGGGGTAACATAAAAAGAGTGCATGTCAAAGGACTTGAGTACTGGGCGTAAATCCACGCGGAAATGGACATTGGTGGGCTGCTCGATCGCCTGGGGTGTCCCAGGTGGTGGGGGTGATTGACGTCCAAATTTCAGCAGTGGGGCATAAAACTCAGAAATATCAGCAGGGACAACGAGATGATGGTTCTGCCCAAAACCAGCTTCGTTATCTTTTCCGTTTAAGCTGAGCTTAAACCGGATGGGCTGGGGGATGGAGCTATCAAGCACCATGGGATAACTGGAACTCATTTGAATGGGACTAAGGGCACGCGCCCGATATTCACCCTCTTCAACTGATTTTGAGCCAATTGTAAATGGTGATTCATTGCGTCCACAACTGATGAGTAGAACAATGAGTAGGCTCATGGGGGTGATTAATTTAATTTTCATAGCTTCCATCCTTTTGCTTGCCTTAAACTAATAAATACAAGGCAGATGACTATTTTCTTTGTTAAAAAATATGCTGTAGTTAGAAAAATCCTGGAAGTAGAAAGCAGTTATTGAATTCCGTAAAACAAACTATATATTACATACCGACCAGTCGGTATGTTGAATCATTTTGCTTATTGACCCTAAGATTCTATTTTCGAGAATCTATGAATTATTGATTATTTGAATTGAAAAAATATATAGATCAATTGAGAAGGAGCTAGGAATGAAGATCGTGGTATGTGTCAAGCAGGTGCCTGATACTGAAACAAAAGTGGTCATCGGTGGTGACGGTTTATCCATTGAACCTACTGATGTGAAATATGTAATGAATCCCTATGATGAGTACGCTGTTGAAGAAGCACTCAAGCTCAAAGAAGCCGCTGGTGAGGGAGAAGTTATTGTCCTGACCCTGGGAAGCGAAGATGCCCAACCAGTTATGCGCACAGCCATGGCTATGGGTGCAGACAGTGGTATCCTACTCAAAGCTGAAAATGCGGCTCTGGCTGATGGATTAGCAGTCGCCAAAGCATTGGCTAGCGAAATCAAAACACTTGATGCAGATCTTATCCTGACTGGAAAAATTGCCATTGATGGTTACGGACATCAAGTAGCCAGCATGCTCGGTGAATTGCTCGATATGCCGGTATTGCCAACAGCGAAGACACTGGAAATCGTTGATGGAGTTGCTACCATCCACAGAGACATCGAAGGCGGTAAGGAAACCGTGCAAGCCAATACCCCATGTGTTATCACCGCTGAAAAAGGATTGAATGATCCTCGCTACCCAGCCCTAAAGGGCATTATGCAAGCCAAGCGCAAACCCCTTGAGATCAAGGATGTTGTGCTGGATGCAGGTGGTATCGAAATCCTGGAAATGAGCTATCCAGCCAGGAAACCTGAAGGTCGGATAGTTGGTGAAGGTCCAGAGGCTGCGGCAGAACTGGTAAAATTGCTTCGTGATGAAGCCCAGGTCATATAGGAGGCCATCATGAGTAACATTCTAGTTTTTGCAGAACAACGTGACGGACAATTAAAATCTTACGCCCTCGAGGCAATATCCGAAGGTAGATGTTTAGCTGATGGAGCGGGGGGAACTCTGTCGGTATGTGTAATAGGTGCTGGGATCACCGATCTTGGTGCGACAATCGGTAGCTATGGTGCTGATAAAATTCTCATGGCTGATGATGCAGGTCTGGCAGTTTACAGTCCTGGTGGCTATGCAAAATTACTCAGTGATGCTTTGAGCAGTAGTTCAGCAGAAGTTGTACTTCTGAGTTCCTCTGCCATGGGACGAGAATTGGGCGCCATACTGGCAGCTAAGGCCGATGCCAGCCTCCTAAGTGATGTTGTCGAAACCACATGGGATGGAGATCATCTCGTTGTGAAGAGACCCATCTATGCCGGCAAGGCCTTTCTAAGAGTCGCAGCAAAAAAAGCACCTGTCCTAGTGACATTAAGACCCAATGTCTTTGCTGCCGAAGAGAAATCCGGCGCTGGATCTGTTGAAAATATGGCCGTTGCCTTAGGAGATGCAGATGCGCAAGTCACTGTAGCTGAAACAGTGATGAAAGCCAGTACCAGACCTGAACTCACAGAAGCCAGTATCATCGTTTCTGGTGGCCGTGGTATGGGTGGTCCCGATAATTTCAACATTGTCGAAGAGCTTGCGGATACACTCGGAGCAGCAGTCGGAGCTTCAAGAGCTACCGTGGATGCCGGCTGGCGTCCACATGCCGATCAAGTTGGTCAAACTGGTAAAACCGTTTCACCCAACTTATATATCGCCTGTGGAATCTCTGGTGCTATTCAGCATCTTGCTGGGATGAATTCTTCGAAATGTATTGTGGCTATTAATACTGATCCTGAAGCACCCATCTTTAAGGTGGCAAATTATGGTATTGTGGCTGATCTATTTGATGTAGTTCCTGCTCTGAATGCAGCAGCGAAGGAACTTCTGGCCTAGACTATTTTTACTCAGGTCTATCCGAAAAGAGGCTGGCTTTTTGCCGGTCTCTTTTAATTTGAAGCAGGTAGCTACTTATGACTATATGACCAACAGAACTTTTTTTACAACGAACAAAACGAAGGAGACGAATCCTTCAATAGTTTTAAACTCAGCTTTCACAACTGTGGGAATGTTCAAAAATAAATTCGTAATTTTCGTAAAATTCGTTGTAGAGATTTTATGAATCAGCAAAATGAGGAAATATGTTAAACCCCCGTGGAATATTGTTTGATCTGGATGGAACCCTGGTTGATACCAGTCGTGATATCACCGCTAATATAAATAGAGCTTTTGAATCATTGGGATACCCGCAATTATCTCATGAAACCATACTGTCCCATGTTGGCTATGGAGCCCATTTCCTGGTTCAGAAGTGCTTACAAATTAATACACCAGATATTAAAGTAGACGATAAATTAGTGACAGAAATCTGGGAAAAATTTCGTGATTTCTATCGTAACCATATCGTCGATGAAGCCCAACCCTATCCAGGTGTCATTGAATTTCTCCGGGATGAAAGTCGCCCCATGGGTGTGATTTCGAATAAACCCGAAGAAATGGTAAAAGGCGTTCTCAGAGAACTCAATCTGTCACAACATTTCAAATTTAGTTGGGGTAGAGATACCTTACCAGTCTCCAAACCCGATCCTGAAGTGATCCGTTATGGAATTCATGAGCTGGGCATCGAATTACCTGGAGATGTGTGTATGCTGGGAGACAACCCAGTAGATACCATTGCAGCCAAGGGTGCTGGTGCTATTTCCATTGCCCTGTCATACGGGTTCTCTTCAGTTGATATGCTTGAGAAGGAGGAACCAGATTTCCTGTATCATAGCTTTGAGGAATTTTCCAAGACTATTCAATCCAATTAAACCTAATAAGTTTCAGTTGTTCCGTTAGAAAAACTCCACATTTTGTGTGGGATAAGTCATTGTTCTCCATCGATCCCAGTGCAATTTAATCAGATGATAGTAAATTATTAAATTTAGGTCAATTATGATATACAGGTTTATTACAGCACATCTACTGATACTTAGCATCGCCCTGGCTTTATCACCGGCGAAACCGGGAGTGATTCCATCAAATAAGGTTATACAGCAAACGGCTATCTTAGCTGAAACCTATACACAGGGGGGGCTGGCAGCCAAAATGCAAAGAATTAAAGCCGCCAACCTTGCCGCGGCCGCAAATGGAACCCGAGACCTGCGGGAAGATATTTATGCCAGCTTTCCTGTTATTCTCGGCTCCTATGCTGACGCCAATGACAATGATGCTGTGGTTGGCCAATTGCAGCAAGAATTATTTGACGGTCCCTGGCCCACTATCACCATGGCGGAACATTATGAGCAAATGTCCTATGGCCAATTTCACCTATCTGGAACTGTATATGGCTGGTATGAGTTAAGCCAAAATGATGAGTATTACGAGGGCGCACAGTCAGCACCCTATGATAATGGATTTATCAGCTCACCCGCTGGTGTTGGAGGCTTTTTAAAGGAGTCCCTAGACTTGGCTGACCTGGAAATAGATTTTACTCAGTACGACAATGATGGTCCAGACGGCGTTTCTAATTCCGGCGATGATGATGGTTATGTTGATGCCACATTTTTTGTTCATTCAGGCGGTGGAGGTGAAACAGGAGGACCATCTATCTGGTCTCATCGTTGGACCTACTCAGCAGCCTGGGGCTCAGCATACATGACCAATGATACCGCATTTAGTGGTCAACCTATTCGAGTAAATGATTATATCATGCAGCCGGCAACCAGAGGTAATAATACTACAGAGTTAATTGAGATTGGTGTTTTTTCGCATGAATTTGGACATGCTCTGGGTTTGCCAGATCTTTATGATACCGACTACTCTTCAAACAGTGTTGGAAGCTGGTGTCTCATGGCCAGCGGCTCATGGAGTTCACCTTCCAGTCCCATTCATTTTTCAGCTTGGTGTAAGGAAATGCTGGGTTGGGTCGTTCCATTTACTCCCATTACAAATATTGACAGTATCGAATTCCCCAATGTTGAAGAAAATCCATTCGTAGTCAAGTTGTGGACCTACGGGCAATTAGATCCTTTTATTGGATATTATAGTTTTGGACAGGATGTTGGGCAGGAATACTATCTGATAGAAAATCGTCAACGTATTGGCTCAGAGCAGCATTTACCGGGCACGGGTCTGGTGATCTGGCACATAGACAATTCAAGTTATTCAAACAATAATGAAAATCACCGTATGGTTGATATAAAGGCTGCAGATGGACACATTGACGGATCCAATAGTGGTGATAGCTGGCCAGGCTCTACCAACAACCGGAATTTTGATTTTGAGACCATCCCCTCATCAGTTGGTTGGGCGGCTGGTGTTAATACTGAAGTGGCTGTCATAAACATTTCAGACTCGGATACAACCATGTCGGCTGATATTGAAGTTCATGAAAGCAACCCTCATTTGACCATATCAGATATGCTTATCGCTGATTTTAATGGAGATCAAATTTATGCTCCAGGTGAAAATGTATTGATCTGGCTTATTGTGGACAATACGGGAGCCCTGGCGAATAATGCAACGGCTACATTGTCTGTTGATGGTGACGCGGTTGAGTTAATTGATGATGTCGTTAGTTTTAATCCCATTGATTTTCAGGGTACAGGTACATCAAACCAGGCTTTCCAATTCAATATTAGTGACACCCTCTCTCCAGGACCAGTCAACTTTGTGGTAACTTTTACTTCAGACGAATCAACTCAACCAGAACAACAGGAGTTTGTACTTCTCTTGGGCTTGCCAGAGATTGTTGTCATTGATGATGATGGCGCTTTAACGGGAAGCTCGGATTACCAATCCTATTTCACAGATGCTCTTGAAGCAACAGAACTTGTCCATGTTGTATGGGATCTGGGGGAGAGTGAACTTCCGGATTTGGATTGGTTAAATGATTTTCCATCAGTCATCTGGTTTAGCGGTGATAACCCAGCTCCCCTCGATGTCGACAGGGTCAATCTTATTTCTGGATATTTAGATGGCGGTGGTAATATCCTCATGAGTGGTCAAAATATGGCTTCTGGGGATGTCACGGTTAATACTTTTATGAGTGATTATTTTGCTCTGGAAACGGTTTATACTGACATCACCACATCCAACATCTACGGAACTCCAGGTCATGATTTTTTTGATATTGATGATCGTTTCTCTATCAACAATTCTAATGCTGCAAACAATCAGAATGCTTCCGACTCATTTACCATTCTGGATGGTGGCTCATCAATCTTTATGTACCCCTTTCTGGCGGGCGCCTCATGTGGCTCTTCCATAAAAAACCAGACCTATTCTGCTGTGATGCTTGGTTTTGGCTTAGAGGCTTTGACACATTATGGAAGCGCAACAGATGATTCTCGAGGAGAGTTAATTGAACGCTTGTTGGAATGGATGAAGACGCCGACCACCTCAATCATCGAAAATTCACCACTTGTTCCAGAAGCCCTGGGCATTACATCAAGCTACCCCAACCCTTTCAACCCGGCTATTAAGTTTGACATTAACTTGATATCTGGAGAGACAGGCATATTGCAGATATTGAATATTCGTGGTGGTCTTGTTGAAACCATGGAGCTTCAAAAGTCGGGTAGTATTAGTTGGGAACCTGCGGGGAATCAGGCTGGAGGAGTATATTTTGCCAGACTGTTGATGAACGGCAAGGTTGTGGGTGCTCTTAAGAAGGTCACCTACTTGAAGTAATTTTTCACTCTAATTCTGAGAAAATCGTGTTTACTGGTTGATGTATCCATCGCCATTGGCCCAGGTCTAGTTATATTCATCGAATGAGAATGGATATCTCCCATAGTGTTTAAACGATTAATCTCATGGCCCTATGTTGGTCCTCTGGCTATTGTATTTGCAGCGTTTCTATGGTCAATTGACGCCCTTCTAAGACAATCCCTATATAGTTTACCCAGTATTTTCATTGTCTTCTCTGAACATGCCCTGGGACTGCTAATCACCCTTCCATGGCTGATTAAGTTTTGGCCCAAAATAAAGAGCTTGAACCGCAAGACCTGGATTTCAATATTTTGGATTGCTGTATTTGGTGGATTATTGGGCACCCTGGCCTACACCCGAGCTTTGAGTTATATCAACTATATTCATTTCTCTGTGGTGGTTCTGCTTCAAAAACTTCAACCAATATTTGCCATCATTCTTGCTCGGATTATCCTCAAGGAACGTTTTAAGGGGCGCTTCTACCTTTGGGCGACCGTTGCTCTTATAGGAAGCTATTTTGTGGCTTTCCCGAACATCCTACCCCAGTGGCAGGACGGTGGGAAAAATGTGTGGGCAGGTTTGCTGGCGGTTGGGGCTGCTTTCGCCTGGGGATCATCGACTGTCATGGGGAAATACAGCCTACGGGAGTTGGACTCAAGAATTGTAACGCCTCTGCGACTGGGACTTACTGCAATTATAAGTGGGCTATATATTCTACTTTTTATGGATGTTGGTTCCTTACCCCGCCTCAGCTCAGAACAACTCTTCTACCTGATCGCCATCGTTTTATCTTCAGGAACTGTGGCGCTCTCGATCTATTATTTTGGATTAAAAAAGGTGCAGGCCAGTCAGTCTACGCTCTTAGAAATGTTTTGGCCCATATCAGCGGTAACAATTGACTGGGTCTTCTTTGATCATGCGCTAACCTGGAGTCAGATTCTAGGTGCTATTCTCATGTTGACGGCCATTTACAGGGTCACCCGACGCAGAGGTGAACTAGAAGACTGATCAGGACTCCCATTTCAATAAGCGCTTCAGATAAAAAGAATCAATTGACTCCTGTTGCTAGTTCAGGCGAGGAGATTGTCCTGTAAAGTGGCTAAAATGACTATAATTTCTTGGCATTGTTTGGATTAATTCCATCATTTTCAACATCCATCTGAGCCACTCAAATAGGTACAGAAGTGATGCAAATTCAGTTGGATGAGAGCTAGTATGAGAAAAAATTTGCAACACGTATTTCACCATGTATATTCGCTGCGCCTAAATAGATTATTACGCTGTTTAGGTTATTGAAAATCAGGGCGCTTCCGTCTACGTCTTTGAGACTACGCCGGACGAGACGCGCCACTCTTAGCCTTATAAAGGCTTCTCGCCAAAAGGATAATATTTTGGTGAAGGAAATATTTGACAATAGGGCGCTTAGTTCAGTTGGTTTAGAACACCTGCCTTACAAGCAGGGGGTCGGGGGTTCGAATCCCTCAGCGCCCACCCCCCCAAGCCCTTGGCCACTTCGGTGGCTGGGGGCTATTCTATTTTATGTAACTACAGTAAATACAAATGTATAATAAGCTGCTGTATTGACATAATAGTCTCTATTTAACCTACTATTCTCTCAATTTTTGGGCAATAATCACTCGCGAGTAATTAGCTCAAAAAGTGCATTTACCGGCATCTTCCGGCATCTTCTACCCCCCAACCGGCCCCTAAAAAGCCGGCCCCTATATGGGCTACCTGCGATATCGACCGGCCCCTAATTGAGGGAGCTAAAAAAGGCTTCGATGAAAGAAGATTCATCCCGCATCACAATCTCACAATCTGAGTCTCACCAGTACCCCAAATTCGATCGGAAATTAATCCCCGCTTTTCCCGATATGTAATGTGGTAGGGAACGGTCATATCTCTGCTGTGACTTCTCCAGTATGGACGGTTGCAACCCTGACCACACAGGAGATTGTTTATGAAACCACAATCAATCCTTCAGCAAGAGAGATCTGCTGTTGATGTATCGGAGGTAAGCGATACAGATATCCTCGCTGAATACGTACGCCGCTTTACGCTTTCCCACGGTGATTCCATTCGGTCAGCCAAAGAAGCGGCTGATCACTTCCGAGCCTTTTTTGCAGATGCTGCCAAGAAAGAAATATTTTTGATAATATTCCTAAACGGACAGCACCAAGTACTCACCACAGAAGTCATGTTCGAAGGATCATTGACGAGTTCAGCTGTCTACCCTAGGGAAGTGATTACCCGTGTTATCGATCTGGGAGCCGCAGCAGTGATTTTTGGGCACAACCATCCTAGCGGTTGCCTCACGCCATCCTCTAGCGACAGAGCGGTCACCAAGAAGCTGCAAACGGCACTAGAAGCGATTGATGTCGCTGTGCTTGATCATTTGGTTATCGGTGGCAGTGAGCATTACAGCTTCGCAGATAATCGTTTACTCTAAAACCCCAACCATCTCACCTCAATAAGGCAGCTCACCGGAACTTCTGTTCCTAAGATCCTGTCATTTGAAACACACGCTCTAACAAGAAATTAATCGGAAAATATCGCGATATGTAATGTGGGAGGACTCTCTCCCAAAATCACATATTTAAAATAGGAGATAAGATTATGTCTATGCTTTTACATGCAGGTGGACAGGAATGCGCATTAGAGGATCTACAGACCATTCCCATGCCTGCTGAAACCCGGAGTTACAAGCCAGTATCACATTATGACCTGGCATTGAACATTGCCAGGGTCGCTGGAGATTTGTTATCAGGGTTTTCATTACACAAGAGTGCTTTTGGAACCGCCCGTGATGGAGCTCAGCTCTTCGGGATCCACACTTTTCAAAACGACCAAACTGAACTGGGACTATCTATTGCTCTTAGAAACTCATACGATAAGTCATTATCGGTAGGTATGGCTTTTGGGGCATCTGTGTTCGTTTGTGACAACCTTGCTTTACATGGTGAGGTTCTCAAGATCAGGAAACATACCACCAATGTCATGGCTGACCTTGAGATGATGATCATCACCGGTGTTCTTCGAGCCAGGAGCAACTTCAGTTCGGTAGTTGATGATGCTGAAGCAATGAAGCAGGTAGAGCTTGAAGACAACGGTGCTTTCAGAGCTCTCGGACATCTCTTTGGTCACAAGGTCCTGTCACCAAGACAGATGCCTGTGGCCTTGAAGGAATGGCAAAAACCCTCACACGAGGCGTTTGAACCCAGGACCCTCTGGTCGCTCTACAATGCTGTGACAGAGGCTCTAAAATCATCTCCCCCTCAAAGCATCATGGAAAAGCACATTGGTCTGCATCAGCACTTGCTCCCGAATCAAGTGAGTTGGCAGTCATGAACGGGAAATTGATCAAAGCGCTCATCGTCATGG
>Ga0209045_1002440_pt1 | contig 13654 bp, 6 predicted proteins | sample SaaInlLV_10m_DNA_4_FD_184664 | JGI IMG/M metagenome (GOLD analysis project Ga0209045, IMG submission 184664) | Marine microbial communities from expanding oxygen minimum zones in the Saanich Inlet - Saanich Inlet SI072_LV_200m_DNA (SPAdes) (version 2) | ecosystem: Environmental > Aquatic > Marine...
GCTTCCGCCTCCATCAAGAGGCACACGGACGGCTCTGTTCCTCCCCCCCCCGCGTTCAGCGATCGAGACCACGTAATCAGTCTGCCCGGGGCACTCGACCCGAACCGCAACCACATCCACGCCTTCAGGGACCTCAACCACCTGCAGCTCACGGACACTGCGGACGAACACCTCATCACGGAACGGCTCGAGTACAGCCACGAAACGATCGATAGCCTGACCATTGGGGCGCCGCGCACACAAAACACGGAGTGTCTCACCGAGATCTGCATTGGACATCCGGCGCTGCCCGGGGGCTTCGCCGAGATACACTCGTGTCCCCTTTCCGCCCAGCATGGTCAGACGTAGACCGACACCGGTGTCAACCGTTGGCGCGTCGCCCCTGAAGTCAGGCACATCACGCCACGTCACTTGGAGCGCCCGGTCGGTCTCAGCCGCTTCCAGCTTACGGATCAAACCGGCGCCAGTCGGGCGCTCCTCAGTAGAGGAAAATCCACTGGCCTCCTGAAGACTGACCCCTGGCGGAAGCGTCTCCAGGGTGAGTCCGTCAACCACACAGTGACGCCCCTGGGCATGCAGATAGTAGTCGTGCCAAGCCCCCCCACGAACACGCACGATATCCAACACATAGTGCTCATTCCCCTGGCTCCCTGTCGGCACACGCACCATCACGCACGTACGCTGATAGAACGGGTCTGCACCCGGGATATGTGCGAGGTCGGCGGGGTCGCGCTCACAGATCTCGACGGCCGACACAGATCCGTCAGCCACGAACAAGGTGCGGAGTTCGCCCTGAACGTCATGCATGAACGCATGATTCCCGGACGCATTCCGGATGATGCAGGTGTTGTGCGCCTCACAGGTACGAATCCAGTCTTTGGTCAGCCAGTGCATGGCCCCGAAATAGCCCAGATCAGATGCCAGTTCGTGCCCCTTGGCGTAGAGCACCAGATCCATCGGTGCGGGATGCCAGTGTCCCGTGTTTGGGGCGTAGTCCATGGACAACAATGCCCTCTCGCCCCCCCTGCCGCTCCGCAGGATCGCTTTCCGGGACTCATGCAGCAAACACGACGGAAGGCGGTCAAGCCGAACGCGGGCAGACACGCCTCCCCGGTCCGTAGTCAACTCATAGAACTCACCAAACGCCTTCGGCAATCCGTCTCCCTCGTTGAGCGCACGTTCAATGGGTGCCTCGGCGGGTTTGGCGCCAACGTGCGAATCCATCCAGGGAATCGCCGTACCATCAGGAAACAGACAGAACGCGAACTTGGCCACTGCCTCTCGGAGCGCGATGTCCCGGTAGTGGTTCAATCCACCAAGCTCCGAATCCCACCAGGGGTGGTCCTTTCCGTAGTGCCCCTTGTAGCCATGGATCCTCGAGAAGATCTGCGACATGGAACTCCAGGCGCAGTTCGTGTAAGCAGGGCTGGTTTCACATCCGAGACCGTCCCCATTGAAGTAGTTACGCAAATATAGACGTACGTTCTCGGTGACCGCGTCAACGATGTCCGTGTCGCCCAGCAATACGCCGAGATCGAACTGATTCGCCAGCTCACGCCCCCCGAGATTGTTCGATGAGCCGACGCTCATTGCGTACGGCTCGATCGCCAACTCAAGCTTCCCCGGTTTCACGGATCCACGCCCCTTCCTCCGCGAACGACGCAACGCCTCTTCATCCCCTTCCGCCGAAACGAGAAGGCGCTCCACCATCCGGCGGACAATGTCCTCCTCTTCCGTGAAGGAGTCACGGATGAACGCGTAGGATCGGAGCCAGCCCCGAGCGTAGGTGTCACCACGGTGGGAGCCGTCCCCGTAGACGTCGGTACGGCGGTTGGCCGGATGCTTGGGGTCGCCACGCACGCCGTCGAACAGATCGTAGGGGACGTACCCCGGGAATCTGTGCTGCCCATCCGTACTCACTGCCTCGCCATGGAAACGCGCCACCACGTCATCGAACTGCTCGAGACTGAGCTTGCTGACCTCAGCCAGATACGCGTCGCCCAAATGAGCTCGGGCCAGCCCCAGCATCGCCACTTTGACCTTGCGGGCGTACTGAGCCGAACCGCGCGCGTCCGCCCCCTCAATTTCCTTGGCCAGGACATAGGCAGCAGCCAGCTGCGGAAGCACCGACTTGGCCATGAACGTCATCGTCTCGTGTGAACACTTGCCGATGAAGAAGTAGCAGTAGCCGCGCGAGTTGTATCCATGCGCCTTCCCATCCCAGTGGTCATGTGGAATGCCACCATGTTCCCGGGTCCATGCAGCGTCGTGGTCGGCCCGCCATGTCGCATCACTCGGGTAGCAGCCGGTTCCATCGTCGGGGTAACGCTCGTTCGGGTACCGGAACAGTTCACGGCCTTCGGCCCTGCAGAGCTCACAGACGAGGTGCCACGGATCATCGATGTGCCAGGAGAAATTGTCCTTACTGAAATCCCGCACGCGCTCAGGATGGAACGGACACGCCACGGTCCACATGCCCAGAGGAGTGTGCTTCCCGGTGCGCTCCAGGTACCAGGCATCATCCTTCATGACCCACCGTTCAGCCGCGGCGAGCTGTCCCTCGACAGCCTGCACAATGTTCTCATTGCCTTTCTGAAAGAGAGCCTTGATCTCGGCGATGGGCTTTCCGAACAGCGACACATGCGCCTTCTCCGGGAAGCGAATGCGCTGTGCGACAGCGGCCTTCTGATTCCCCATCTCAATCACCTCCACATCGTCCACCAGCAACGTTCCCAGCGCCATCCCCTCCTCTGCGAACCCCGCAACCTGCCACTTCAGGGCAAATCGCCTGGCACCAGCCGGAGCGACAAAGCTACCCGAATAGCGTCGCCACTCCCCAGTGGGCGCCAGCTTCCCGGGCAACACGGTCACCTGTTTCCGGTCCTGTGCTGTCGCTTCCTCATGCCTCCAACACACGGTCTGGGCCTTCACCCATGGGACATCCCCCTTCATCCAGAAACTCACTTGGTACACCCGTCCCCCTTGGGTTGGGTAAGCCTCGACTCCATTGTATCCATCAGGGCTTCCCAGGACGAGACCACAGTTGAGGAAACGGCGCCCGCGCCACTCCCCGAACTCCTCAGCCACAAGGCACGCACTCGCTTGCCCGGAACGGGCATCCTCTGAAGAGCACAAGCGTGCTTTCCCTTTCCCGCGGTAGAGCCCCCAACCGACAGGTTTCCCTCCCACAATGTCCTCAGCAGATGGATTGACCACAGAACCTGCGCCCGCAATCTCCGGAGCCAGGAAGAGCAGCCCACACACGAGGCCACCGAGTCCCGCAAGCAAGGCCTTGGGCAGATCGCATTTGCGCAGTTCGAGCATCCCGCACCCACAGATTGGCCCAACAAATTGAGCAGGCCTCGATCACTCTCTCTTACATCACTGCCGAGGCTTCGCAGAGGACGCCCGCTCAGCCTCAGACCAATCCTCCGGAAGATAGAGCGACCAGACCTCACTGTTCAGCGGACGGGCGTGACCGCCGGCAACCCAGATCCTGTCTTGAAAGACAAACGCGGAGTGCTCGTGGCGCGCTTTCCAGATCACGTCGGACCGCAACTGCTTCCAGCCCTCTCCATCCTCTGAATACCAAACGTCACCGAAGTTGTCGGTTTCCTCAGCCCAGCCGCCAAGTACCCACATCCGATCCCGGTAGATCACCGATGAGAACCACAGGCGCGCCCCCCATGAAGCTGCCTCTGTGACCTGTTCCCAGTTGACCCCATCCTCCGAACACCACACATCGTTCCGAAACTCGTTCTCCGGGAGGTAGTTTCCACCTCCAAGAACCCAGATTCTGCCATTGTGGGCAACGGCCTGATGGTAGGCACGGGGCGCCCACCCCGCGTCGGCTGTCGCCAACGTCCAGTTCGTGCCGTCGGAGGAGTACCACACATCGTTCCGAAGGCTGTCCCGATCCCCGAAGAAGTAGTTCTCGGTGCCTCCGAGTATCCACATTCGATCGTCAAAGACCACTGCCCCTGCCGCCAGTCGCGGCGTCCAACCGGCGGAAGCGGTGGCCTGGTGCCATTCGGCCCCGTCCGTGGACCACCAGACCTCGTTGCCGGCTGAGTGGCCGGGGAGCCGCCCGTTGTACCAGCCCCCCATGAACCACATTTTGTCGTCGAACACGAGACTCATGGGCAGGTCACCGTGTTTCCACGGAGCGACCTCCCGCACGCGTGTCCATGACACGCCGTCAGCCGAACTCCACACGTCACGCGGACACGGTTGGTACGAGTTGAACCATCCCCCAAGAATCCACAGCCGGTCGCCGTAAGCGACCTCGCCCTGGGAATCACGCGGCTGCCAACCTGCCTGGTCAGTCACCTTGACCCAGTCCGCTGCGTTTCCCTGGCTGACATCCCGCGCCGTGGTCATCACAAATACTCCCGCATAATCTGTTGCCCCCAGCATTCAGTCTGCCTTTGGGCTCCCCCCCGTCCTATGGGACCGGCCCATGAGTGAGCATCTCAGAGCATTTTCTGGCCTGCGCCAGGAAGGAGGCATGGTCCTTGAACTGGGAGTTCTTCACATCTACTTCCAGAAGCAGGTTGCCAGAATAGTGAAGTCTCTGCAGGACCTCCCTGAACCGTCCCCAGTCAATCGTTCCCTCAAAAGGCAACACGTGGGTATCAGAGCCGCTGTTGTCGTGGATGTGAAAGGTCAGGAGTCGGTGAGCAAGCTGTTCGAGAAGGGCAAAACACGTTCCCTGAACATTCTCATGACCAGAATCGTAGCAGAACCCGACGTGGTCGCCATCGAACTCAGCCAGGAAGTCTATCAGTATCCGATCGTACTCTCGTCTCTGGCCGTTCTCCAGAGCCAGTTTCACCCCGCGGTCGGCCGCGTACGTCGCCAATGCACCCACGCTTCGACGCCCCTGGTCGACCATTCGATCCCGAACCTCGCCTTGCGGTATGCCGTACGGCTGAATCAGGTGAATGACCACGATCCTGCCATTGAGCTCTGCAGCGGCATCCATAGCGGCCTGGCATTGACGAATGGACTCCAGGCGCTCTGACTCGTCGGCCGAGAACAGCCGGTCCCCCTCCGGAAACGGAGCATGAATGGAATCGATCTCCATATCGTTCTGCTCGAGCAGTTTCCGGATCTCAGCGCGCCCCCCTGCGGTCAGGTAGCCCGAGTGCCGGGGGTTGCCACCGAAGGACACGACCTCAAATCCTGCCGTTCGGATCATCGCGATCATTTGGTCAAAAGGAATCGCGTAGTCAAATGTGGCACAGATCGCGGGCTTCATCAACGCGCCTTTCCGGGAGCTCCGGCGCCCCCTTCTCCGGGCCACAGAAAAGACCCGTAGAAGGAGGCCGGATGGGTTCGGGGCTAGACGTTTCGCGGCGGGAGCTTATCCTGCTTCTTCTTAGCGGCCTTCGCCTGCTTAACACCCTTCTGCTTCTGTGCTTTGGCCTTGTCCTTCTTACCTTTCTTGTCGCCCATCGTACGATTCCCTTCCGGTGCGCTGTGCACCGTCTCAGTTTCGGTTGGAGGTCGGGGGTAAGGTGTCGCCTGTCAAGCCTTCCTTTGTTGTGGGACCAGTAACCACGTTCTACTACTCTACAGTAAACGTTTTCCGCCGCTTGTCGCCCGTCTGCGGCAGGGTCGCCAACACCTCGTACCGACCGGGCTTGGCGTTGAGCGGTATGCTCCCCCCAAGTTGAGCCATGCCGTCAAGCGGGGCGCACTTTCCGCCAAGCCGCGCTATCCTCACGCCGTCCGGCCCGATCACCGTGGTCTCGATCAGAACACCACCGGAAGCCACCTTGCGGAAGCCGCCCTTGGCCCGTACGCGATACTCGACGTTCTCACCGGGGCGAAGTCGACGGTCGGCCAACTCAAGAACAATGCCCGTGGGGCGTAGTCCGTAGCCGGCGAGGACACGGCCCCAACGCCCGGGAACGGTCAGGTTCAGCACGAGAGAATCATCACCGGCCAGCGCAACCTCGACTCTATCCCAACTCGCCATATCCACGAACCATCGCAGAGAAGAGCGGTTGAGAGTCACGGCGACGTCCATGGCCTCGGGACGATGGTTCACCACGACGAGAACGGCTCCGTCCGGACCACCGCGCAGCCCGGCTTCGACCGTGTCCACTGACGAGCCGCTGCCGACGTAGTCCACCCGCACATTCGGGGACAGACAGGTATCGAGGATGTCCCGCAAGGCAGCCCGAAGATGCCGCAGTTCCGCCACAGACGAACCCTTGCTTTCAGCCAGCGTCCCCAAACGCTTCTCAATGTCCTCCGCCAACATGATCACCCTCCCCTGCCCCACCGGTGTCACTGAGAAGCCAATGCCTCCGTCCTGCACAGGGGCGACCACGGTCAAGTCTGCAGGGATTCCCCACTCGATCGGTTCGTCCCGATGCGTCCGCGTGGGCAGTTCGTCGGTGATGAGTACACCTCCGCTTCCCAACCAGCGCTGCAGAATCGGGACAGCGTCAGCGTGCAGATATTCGGTCCGCAACATCACCAACCCCGTGTATGGAACGGTCCCATTCTCCAGGATGACGCGCTCCCTGTGAATGTCAGTGTCGCCGAAGCCCGCTTTCAGAAAAGCGAAGGTGTAATCCGGCTGGTCGTAGCCGTTCGCTATCGATTCCTGCGCATCAGGGAAGTAAACGGCCACGTTCGCACGCACAGCCGGCATCTCAGTCAACATCGGACCACAACGCCGAATCAGCCGCAGCGCCTTCCCGGCCGCATCCCAGCGCTCGGGGCGAGCCTGGGTCCCCGTCCCGACCAATCGGTGGATGAAAGTGTTCAGATAGCCAGCACCATTGGCCACTGCGGTGAATGCACACTCAGCGCTGGCCTCTTTGGGGTTCTTCTGGAACGGCCAGTTGCGATCGTCGAGCTCAACATAGAACCCCCAGGGAATGTTGTGGGCACGCCCAATGTCACGCATTGCCGCCATCCCGAAACCAGCTTGCACCATCCGGACACGCTGTGACTTTGGATAGAAGTAGGGATAGATGTCGAAATCAGCCCACTTCACGTGTCGACTCCAACGCAAGGCATCCTGCTGATGCTTTAGCGGGCTCTGGTATCCCAGCCCCGTCGCCATGTACGTGAGCAGCAGATCGAATGGGGGCTTCTCCTCCTCCATCACAGTCGCTCCGGCCTCGAACACTTTGCTCAGGGCAGTGCCCATGAAATCTGCCAAGGCCCAGCGCAGGTAAGGCGTCTCCGGGTCGACATCCGCCGGCAGGTCATGCCCGTAGCGCTCGCGGAAGGCGCTCATGCAATGCTCACATTGGTCAAGCAGCTTGAGCGACACAGTGGGCTCATCCACGACCTTTGCGGTCAAGAGGCGCGGCGTGCGACGACCGACATCAATGCGATCGGTCAGCTTCCGCCGAACGGCAGGAACGACATCAGCCGAGAATGGACACGGCGTGAGCGGCTTCTTCCTGCGGTATGTAGTGAAGTTGGTGTACTCAAAGAACACCGCCGCCCCGGCCTGCTGGGCGTAGCTCTCCGCGTACCCCTTGAGACGCCGACCGTTGTCTCTTGGGGGACTCGTGAAGAACGTCGTAGGGCCGGTAGAAGCCAGCGTGTTGAAACCGTGATCCACGAGATCGTCAACTCGCCCCCTTATCCCGGGCTCGTCCAGCCAGTGCCCGTCGCCCTGAATGCCGATTAACGACATGATGGGGAAGAAACCGTCCCGAACGAGTGGATCGACCACAAAGCAACGCTCCTCGGCTCGTGAAACGGTGCGATCACCGACCCGGGCGACAACCTGAAGCACATACTCTCCCGACGCCAACTCGGGGAGCTCCCCCGCGAACCGAGTCCGTCCCGGCTGAGCATCCACCACGGGGACTTCCCACCTGTACCGGGTGTCCGGATCCTCGATCACCGCAGTCAGGTTGATCTCTCCATTGGCAGGAGGCGTCGCTTCCCCTTTTCCGGGGCTGGAGACCCGGATGGCTATCTCGTAGCTCGCCCCGCTTTTCATGTGCTGCTCCCCACACGGAGGCTCTATCTCAAGCCGGAAGTACGGCATCTTGTACTGCCTCAAGTCCCGCAACCACACACGAAGATCAGGCGTGAGCACCTCGACCCGGACCGGCCCGGACGGCGTCTCAATGCGGAGATCGCAGTCGTTCCCGTCAAACAGGCTGCCCTTGGTTGCGCCCGCAGGCAGGATGGCGTTCTGCGACACCCCGTCCTGCTCGACCGTGAAGGGCAGTCCCGCATAGGCATCAGTCGGGAACGTGAGGGTCAGTGGCATGCGATGGACATCGACGTCAGTGACGAACGTGTACGTCCCACGGATCTCGACCGCTCCGTCGCGGCAGGTCGCTATCTCCCGACGGCAACGGGCGACACGCCCATCCTCTCCAAGCTGTGTTCCCTCTCCAGGACGCGCAGCCTTGAGGACGCCCGTGACCAACCAGCTGGGGCACACGCCACTGCGGGATTCCACCTGCACATCAGCTGCCGGTGCCTGGTTGTGATAGACAACCCCGTCGCGTTTCACCCAGACATCGGCAAAGCTGTCGATGGTGACCGGCCAGCCGTCGACGAGGGTCACGCTGGTGCGTGATCCGGCTTCGACCCTCGCAAGGCCTTCCGCACGCACCGATGCCGTCAGCGCAACCGGTGTTCCCGGAGCAAACGTGTAGCGACAACGCTCCCAGGCAACGTCCACGCGAAGGGGCTCTTTCAGAGCCACGTCGAGATCCCGCCAGTCGGAGATCGTCTTCCCCTCACGGCGCACTACCCGGAAGGGCACGTGTGTCTCCCCCGCGGATACTCCAGGTAGGGGACACGTCGCCTCAAACCGCCCATCGGCTAGCGCCTTCACAGGCACGGCAACGCGGTCTTCCAGCCACACTTCAACATCGCCCGCCACCGCCCCCGGAGCGGTGAGTGAGATCTCCACCGCCCCACCAGGTGACACTTCCCGCGGAATCCGCAGCGCCGTGATCGGGTGTTCCGGCATTCGTTGCAAAGACCAGCGGGCAAGCGAACGCATGAAATCGTCGGATAGTGTCGAGGTGAAGAGTCCTCCCCGTCCCTTGCCGCCCGCAGCTGCCATCGCGTTGACAACCGTCACGCGACCGCTTCCGGCTTCCCCGACGATCACCAGCGGTTTACCTCCAGCCGACCAGGGAACAGTCGCCCCGGGCTTGACACTCAGAGGCTGCATCCGCCCAACCCGCCCAAGCCCCGTTGGGTCCAGCCCGAGATTGAGGGCATGGAGCTCACCGGGGTCAGGCACGGCATTCGCCCGGAAGGGCTTGGCGCCCGACTCGAACGTTACCGGTAGCAACTCGCGCAGAGGCCCTCGGAAAGTCCTGGCGTCGTTGAGGGTAACGCTTCCCCCGAAAAGCAACAGACGCGTGCCGGAGTGCACGGCATCGGCGAGCCAGCAACACTGCGCAGACGTCATGATGAATGGATCAACGTTGAGCATAATGACCGCATCATAGGCCAGGACGCCTTCGCGCGACTCCGGGAAGCCGAACATCTCGAAATGGAGACCGCGGTAGTGGAAGGTGTCAACCGTTGCGTCGGGAGCTACGGCAGCAATGGCTTCTTCCACCCCGTAGTGTCCGGCTGCCCGGTGTGTGATGAGCAGGACGCGGGGGTGCTCGTTCACCGGCCGTGGAGACGGCTTAGGAATGAAATCGCCCTCCGCCAATGCCTCCCGCAGATCCATTTCTATACCGTCAATGAGTAGGACGGCATCTCCCTTCCGCCCTTCCTCATCGTCCAGCCTGAACGTCATCTGCCGGATGGAACCAAACACGGAACCCCAGATATTCCGAACCCCGTTTCCGAAAACCGTAGGCACCTCGACCTGTACCCACTCCCCAACCGGGAAAGGGCGTCCGAGAATCTCCTGAATCTGCCAGTTGTCATGTTGAGTATCGCTCGTGCGCAGACGCAGCAGAAAGCCCTTCTCCGGGTGCACGATGGGGGCACTGAGTTTGGCCCAGAAACGAACGGCTTGGACATCAAGACGCGGCGGATTCGGATCGAGCTTCCGGGTCACGAAGATCGGACCGCCTTTCCCGGTACCGTCAAAAGAAAAACGGCAGGCAAGGACCTTGCCGCGTTCGGGATCATCGACAATAGACAGGCCATCACGCCCCGCCCCGCCCTGGTAGTACTCAGGCGAGAAGCTGATCTGCCAGGGAGCCAGATCCGCTCCCTCAAAGTCATCGACCAATCGAGTGGTCGGCTCAGCCCTCCCTCTCAGGCTGAACAAGGCAGCGCAGGCAAGAGACCAGAGCACGTGGAAAGCCGGCGACCGCCCGGAGACGGAGGCGACGAGTCGCGTTCTGGTGGAGATCCGTTCCTGTTCCGTTCCCATAGCACCGTCCAAATAGAAATGGAGAATACCCGGTCCGCAGCCGTTCCGTGACGGACCTCTGTTCGTGCAATCTCGCCATTACCCGGTCACAAGGGCACTCAAGGCGCCATCTGCAGTCATATCAGCCATCACGTCCACTCGAGTGAGCGGGACGCCGCTTGAGCAGTAATACTCGATAAGGGGGGCTGTGCGCTGCCGAAAAATCTCGAGCTTCCGCCTGACCTCTGCCAGCGAATCGTCCGTCCGTTCAGCACGGTCGCCACCAACGTTGGCGCAGACGCGAGCCTCAACCACCTCGGGAGTACACGCCAGTGCGATCACCTCGACGACAGTAGCGAAGCGGGCCACATCGCGTGCTTGGCCGACATGCCGCGGCAACCCGTTCAGAATGACGACGTCTCCAACACCGACGGGTCGTATGTCGATGAACGCACGGAATATCCCCTCCGCGATGTAGAACGTCTCATCCTCAAGCAAAGCGCCGGCGGACAGGACGCACTGCACGAAGGCAACGTCGGCATCAGTGAAGGCGTCAGGCCGCATGTCGCCGGCGGCAACGAGCCGCAGATTCGCGCCAAAATCGAAATGCCAACAACGCCGTCCGTGGTGACCATGGCATTCAAGGGCATCCCCCAGCGGTGACTTCCCTGCGCCGGTAGGCCCTACGAGCAAGATCGCTTCCTGATTGGCACTTTGCGGCTGCACCAAAAATCGCCCTCCATGGCATCGTTCCCAACCAAAAGCACCCCGCCTGCGCAGGGCGTCCCGGTGTTCTCACAACGTAAGCCCCAAGTCAGGAAGCTCAATCCGTCGGCCGATGCAACGAGTAGCGCACGAGTCGTCCCGACTGTACAAACGTCAAGACGACATCAGATTGCTGGGTGACCACGGGCAAAACCCACGATGCGGTCGGCTTTCTCGGAGTCGGGGTCGCGGCGTGGCAACCCCTCCCACGTTAGCAGAACTGCACAATGTGGGAGGCGATGCCATCCGGCGACCTCTCTGCCAGTGCAGTGACAAGAGGAAGCTGATAGCATTGACGCCACGCACACGATGCGGTGCAGAAGGTTCCGTGTGCGTCTACCCAACAAAGAAGGACATTCGCAATGATACAGACCAAGCCGTCAGTCCCCGGGACACCCGCCATGCGGTTCACGCTTGCGGCCCTCGCCGTCGCCATGCTCCTCCCGCTCCACGCTCACACACTTTTCGACTTCACTGGAGACGCCCCGCAGGATGGCTGGCGCACGAACATGTGGGGTAAACGTGACGATGGCACCACGGGCAGCGCGGAGATCGCACTCGTCGCTGGGCCGAACGGCGGCAAAGCCGTCCAGGCCACGATTACTGACTCCCCGGGATGCAGCATCATCTCCCCCGAGATTCCCGGTGGTGAGTGGCGCCAAAAAGACTACGGGGCAGTTGAGGTAACCTACCGCGGAGATGGCGTATCAGGTGGCGTTTCCTTCTACCTGAGCGGCCCCTCAGGAACAGGCAAAGCGCAAGCGCGCAGCCAGTTCGGCCTCTCTCTCGGCAAGGCAGAGTGGCAGACATTGATCCTGACACCAACGCCGCCAAAGAAGGGAACTCCTGAGCTCCAACTCAACGCCACGACCAGCCTGTATTTCGGCTGTCGGAACACGTTGAGCTTCGCAATCGCTTCCATCCGCCTTCTGACCAACGACGACCTCCGGAAAATCGAGGAAGCAAAGCCCCCTGAACAAAGGGCTTGGGAAGCAGCCGTGCGCCCAAGCCTGAAAAGGCTCCCCGGATTCAAGTACGTGCCGGACACGCCTGGTCTGCCACGGATCCTGATCATGGGCGACTCGATCTCGATCCACTACACCCACTTGGTGCGCGCACAGCTGGAAGGCAAGGCCAATGTCCACCGTATCCCAACGAATGGAGGGCCGACTGACCGAGGGCTGGCAAACCTGGACAAGTGGCTCAAGCCGGGCAACTGGGCCGTCATCTACTTCAACTTCGGTCTCCACGACTCGAAATACCAAGGCTGGGACAGAAAGACGGGGAAGCGGTTTTCGGATACGCAGACTTACGGCAAGAACCTTGAGCAGTTGGTCACGCGGCTGAAGGAAACGGGCACGAAGCTGGTCTGGGCGACAACAACGCCAATTCCCGAAGGAGCCAAGACGCATGAGGTCGGCGATTCCATTCCCTACAACAGCGTCGCCAATGCCATCATGGAGAAGCACGGCGTCCCCATCAGTGACCTCTACAGCCATGTAAAGCCCGACCTGGCCGCCCATATCCGCCCACAGAACATCCACTTCTCCACCAGCGGCTCCGAGTTCCTGGCCAGGAAGGTCGCCCGGGATATCCTGGCTCAGCTGCAGTAGCCAAGCCCATCCTGTCCGGCAGAGCCGCGACTTACGCATGCGCGTCAAGCTAGGGTGTAGACATCTCCCCGCCAGCATTTTGCGTCACGAGGGACGCTGGTGCGTGAGCTTCCGTTTACGTGGTCGCCCGTCGCGCGAGCGGTGGCAACGGGGGAGCCGCCGGTCAAATGCCATTGATTTGGGGCGTTCGGTGTATGTAGTTCCGCGTTCACGCGGCCCGGACAAACCGTCTAAAGACGGAACTACGTACGGTTCACTCGTCCGCTCTGGCCGATGTGTGCTTAAGTCAATAACAGGAGCCGCCGGTCCCCCAGGGCTGCAAGCTCTGAGCCTGCCGAATGGGGGCCTCGGGAAGAGCCTACGCTTCTACACCACAACGAGTTACAGCTTGGATTGACGCGCATGCGAAACTTACGGAACCGGGCCCTTCCGGGACACGTGGGAAGCTCCGCCGGCTTCCTATTGCACCTGGAGCTCCCGGGTAGCCGTGAGCCCGGAGGCGAGCTCACGAACGGCCACTGTCCAAGTGCCTACTGCGTCATTGGGCGCAACATTGAGCTCCAGCGCAAGCTTCCCTCCCGTGGCCGCATACCAGCCGCTGAATTCAGCGGCATTCCCCTCGGGGTCGGTGATATCAACACGCACAGGAACGACGGCGTCAATCAGCTCTCCAGCGGCATCGCGCACGGCGATCGCAACGGACATCTCTTTGCCTCGTGTCGCCCCTTCCGGGACATCGACGGCAACATCTGCGATAGGCCGCTCTGTGATCATATAGAGTCCACCATCGCCCCCTCCCAGCTTCGCACTGAAGCACAGTTCCTTTCCATTCTGTTTGGAGGGCACAAGACGTCCTTTCTCCAAGTCATAGACTGTGCCTCTCGAGCGTCGAACGACCACGCTGGTCTCTAATGGCTGGCCTTTCTCCATCACCCGACGGTACTGGCCG
>Ga0209045_1002441_pt1 | contig 13654 bp, 14 predicted proteins | sample SaaInlLV_10m_DNA_4_FD_184664 | JGI IMG/M metagenome (GOLD analysis project Ga0209045, IMG submission 184664) | Marine microbial communities from expanding oxygen minimum zones in the Saanich Inlet - Saanich Inlet SI072_LV_200m_DNA (SPAdes) (version 2) | ecosystem: Environmental > Aquatic >...
TAATGAAGAACAGAAGTTTAGTTTCAATTAACGATTATAGCAAAGAAGAACAATTGAGAATTCTGGATGTTGCTAAAGAATTTGAAAAACAACCCAAGCAAAGATTGCTGGATAATTATGTAATCGCCTCTTTATTTTTTGAACCTTCAACCCGAACACGTTTGAGTTTTGAAAGTGCAATCAATATGCTCGGTGGACGAATTATTGGATTTACAGATGCCAGTTCATCCAGTGTGAAAAAAGGGGAATCATTACGAGATACAATAAGAACAGTAAATAATTATTCCGATCTTATTGTCATGCGCCATCCCTTAGATGGTTCGGCCCGATTTGCCAGCGAAGTGGCTGATGTTCCCATTATCAATGCAGGAGATGGTGCAAACCAACACCCGACACAAACCATGTTGGATTTATACACCATTATGCAAACGCAGGATACTTTAGAGAATTTAAAAGTAGGATTTGTTGGTGACTTAAAATATGGACGAACCGTTCATTCACTCACTCAGGCATTGGCCAATTTTAATTGTGAATTTAGTTTTGTTGCACCAAGTTTCCTTCAGATACCTAATCAATACAAAGATTTTTTGAATGAAAAAGGTTTGAAGCATCAAACACTATCAAATATTAATGACATTATACCTGACGTTGATATTTTATACATGACACGTATTCAAAAAGAAAGGTTTTCTGATCCACATGAATACGAAAAGGTGAAAGATTCCTATGAGTTGAAAAAAGCCGATCTGCAACCTGCAAAAGAAAACATGAAGGTACTTCACCCCTTACCCCGAGTAAATGAAATTAACATTGATGTTGATGCAACTGACAAAGCACATTATTTTCAGCAAGCACTCAATGGAGTTTTTGTTCGTCAGGCAATTTTAACAATGATTTTAGGAATCAAATAAACAATTAAGAAAATGAAAGAACTTATCGTTAGTGCTATAGATTCTGGAACGGTAATCGACCATATCCCTGCCAAAAGTGTGATGCAAGTTGTACGCATACTTGGTTTGGAAGATTTTGAAAACACCATTTTAATTGGTACCAATTTCGACAGTAAAAAGCTGGAGAAAAAAGGAATAATCAAGGTTAAAGGCAAATTTTTTAAACCGGAAATAATTAACAAGATAGCTTTGGTAGCTCCCCAGGCAACACTTACTATTATTGAAAATTATGATGTAAAGGATAAAACAGTTGTCGAAGTACCAGAAGATATTATTGGATTGGTAAAATGTGCAAATCCAAAGTGTATCAGCAACCATGAAGAAATAACCACCGAATTCAAAGTAGTAAATAAAACCAACGGACTCAAGTTAAAGTGTCACTTTTGCGAAAAAACTTTTGGTCAGGAGGATATGCGGATAGTTTAAAAACAATGAAAATGGAGTGGGCAAAAAATACAATGCCTGCTCACTCCACCAAACCAACCTCTATCACATACCTAAACCCCAATGTTGAATGTTGTGCTGATGGATCAACAAATTTCTTGGCATAAACGCCAGCCACATTAATCCCATAAATGTTTGAGTATCTTTCATCCATCCAGTTGCAGCCTCTTACCAGTTTGCCATTTCCTGCATTTTGCTTGTTGTAATAGTCAGTTATCAGTCTTATTAATTCTGATTCTTCAGTAGCTTGTGATTCCACGAGTTCAATATACTTTTTGTAGATTGGCAACCAATTATCCTCATAGGACTCCCTCATCCACTCCGAAACATTTCCTCCTAACCAACAAATACCATTTGAACCTGTGTGATTGAGGGAATAATCAGGATAGTTGTCAATATCAGGATGAACCAAGTAAGGATAAAAACTGCCATCAATACTATATGTAGAATATATTGAATTTTCATTAAGAAATAATCTAAGTGAATTGGCCTTTAAATTTTTTGTAGAGAAAACCATAGAAAGGTCGCATCGCCAGCTATCATCTCCTTTTACATGCCATTGACTATAACTATTGCCAACACTCGAATTAGCAGTTTCCCATTGAATATTTGAAGGTAATTTGTAGCTTATTTTTAATGGGATTTCTTTCTCATCTAATTGTTTCTGATGAAAGTGAGTTTTCCAATCAAGAAATGCAAGAACCTGATAATAACTTACTCCAACAACCGGATACTCTGAATATCCGGGGTATACAAAGTACAGATAAGTGATTGGATCGTTATATGAATACGAATAATCTTTCATAAAACAACTATCATCAGGGAATACATTGATGGAAACTATTCCAGCTGATTTTGAATCGAAGAACTGATAAACAAAGACTTTGTTAAAATCGACTGCTTTAACTAATGTTTCATATTTTTTATATTCAGGAATTTCCTTTTCAGAAGCAGAGTCTGGATTATTAAGTATTGTTTGCCTATATAATTCCGCATCTCCATATCTATTGGTCGTTTGTACCCAATTAAGAAACTCATAATACTCACCATTGGTCACTTCATATTTTCTGAAGTAAAAAGGTTGTATATACTGCTTAATTGCCTCATCACTTACATTTCTGACAATTAATTGATGAGTACGTACCTCAATATTCTCTGGTTTACAATACATTCGAAAAGAATTGGGAATTTTGAATAAGGATGGTCTTCCAATATAATAAATCCTTGTCCTTTTCGCCATTCGTTTTTTATAGTCTTCTTTTTCCTTAGTCAGAAGTTCTCCCATGTTAAAATAGACCATATCTTCAAAACCTTTCTTAAATGGCTCTCCACAGTAATAATCTGAACCGAATAAAATTCCATTTGAATCACCGATTTCATATTTTATTTCAGAGCTGTTATCTTTCATAAAAAAGCTATCTGTTTTCAGAATAAAGTTTTTAAGATCAACATTCCCTTCAAAAACAGGAGGATCTGCTGGAAAAACAGTTCTTTCTTTTTTTTGCTTATAATCTGAGGGGAAGTAGTTTGTATGTGCGCCACCAATCAGGTTCTCTTTTTGGAGAACATTAATCTGGTTACTATTCTCAATAAGAGTTTCTTGTTTTATTTCTACAGTTTCTATTGAATTATTTGTTTTTATGCTTTCTGACTCAATTTTACTTGTATCTCTCTCTACGTTAATAATCGGATCAATTGGTTGCATATTATTCCCCATTGGCTGCTGAGGTGTTTTACTGAATAAACTAAACAGTACATAGCTTGCCACAAGGAGCGCAGAAGAAAAGAGCAACAGATTTTGAATACTCCAAAAACCTGTAGTAAAGTTGAATGAGTTTGCCATTCGCTTTATCACTTCTTTCTCTGATGGATGAATTAATCCCTGTGCATAATCTGCACTAAATACATATTGTGCCTGCATGTCCAATGTGTTTAAAATTGTGTTTTCGGAATCAGAGTTTTTCAGGAGAAACCTCCTTCCAAGCTCTTCTATATGGATATGTTGATTGCTACTACTCATTTGATTGATTTGATGCAATTCTGTTTTTCATTTTCTCTTCCAGTTTATTCTTTAGTCGCTGGTAATATATTTTCAACTGGTCTTCTGGCTTATCTACATAGTTGGCAATCTGCTTATAAGGCATTCCCTGACTTCGTAAAAGCAACAATATTCTTTGCCAATCTTCTAATGTGCTTAATTCTTCTTCCAAAATCCTCATTTGCTCTGGAATATCTGCTTCATTATCTTGAGATTGAGTAGGAAGGTTATTCTCCAAAAATTCAACTTCCTGAATTTCTTTTTTGGCCGACTTCAACTGATTTTTCAGCTGATTGATAAAAACCCTATATACAAATGAATTAAATTCTGAGATTGAGTTAAATGTATAAGAAGAATAGCTTTCAATTACTTTGTAAATGGTATTGTAAACCTGATCCCAGGCTTCATCTTCTTTAATTTTCCAAGAATGAATAGCATAATGAGAAAGTTTTCTGCCGTAGTTTTCAAACATCCATTTAACACTTTCCTTGTTTTGTCTGGAAAGTTTCTTGTGGAATGTAAGAATCGTTTTTTTCAAAATTGTTAGCTTATTCTATTAATAACAAAAACAGGTAACAAATGTTTTAAAGAGAATTGATTTCAAGGCATATGCTGGTTTAAGTTCACTTTACAATCACCCAACTCCAACATCCCATTGATCAAACTTACTTTCTCAAAATTTACAATATCCTCTTTGCGAATTGTTTTCTCGTAGATTTTCTTTTCATCTAATAGCTTCTTTCTTTTCGTGCCTCTTAGCAAAGGAGTATCTGGAGTAATCCACTTCTGTCCATCCCAAAAACAAACATTAGCAAATGAGGTATCTGTTACAAATCCATTTTTGATAATCAGAATATCTTCTCTCGGTTTAAGAGCAGTTGTTAGGGTCTCAATGAACCTTCTATCAAAATATTTATAGGAGTAATCAATATTTGAATCAACAAGAATTAGTTTCTCTATTTTGCGCTTGTTGTATAACTCAATTTCAATTTTCTGAATGTCCTCTTTATAAACAACTCTGCACTTGTATATTTGATTTGTAAGATTTGAAGGTAGTATTACAGAATCTTCAATACGCAATTCCTCTTTACTACCAAATAGTTCGAAACGACTTCTGTTTAATCTCTCATTATGATAATCCAGATTTTGAAGCTGTCGATTTTCCAGTTTTATGGTTTCAAACAAGAGGCACATACACTTTGTCGATTAGTTCCTGATATTCATCCTCCACCTTGCTATTGACAGTAATGCCTCCTCCACTTTTAAAAACCAGTCCTTTTTCAGTTTGTTCGATGTAACGAATCATAACGCCTGAATCTAAGTTTTCTCCATCAAAAATGCCCATAACACCACTGTAATATCCTCTGCTATAAGTTTCATTTTCAAGTATAATTTCAACAGTCTTCTTTTTTGGAGCACCACAAATAGATCCGGCTGGTAAAAGCGTTTTCATGATTTCACCAAGTCGATTCAAATAATCAGCAGTCAAATCACCAACAATTTCGCTACTAACTTGTAGAATGTCTTTATCGTGCCCTTTAATTCGATCAATATAACGGAATTTTTCAACCCTCACATTGCTTGAAATCCTATTCAAATCATTTCGGATTAGGTCAACTATAGTAGCATGTTCAGCTATCTCCTTCTTATTGTTTAATAATACTTGCTCTGAATCTGGAACACTTGCATTGATGGTTCCTTTCATAGGATAAGAATAGATTTTAGCTTTTGCTATTTTCACAAATATTTCTGGTGAAAAAACAACAAATTCATCCTTTAGCCAGATTTTATATTTGGCTTGACTCCTATAAAAAAAGTCTTTCAGCTTATAATTGGTTGTTATAGGAGTTGGAAATGTCAGATTCAATAAATACGAATTTCCATAGCGTAAATGTTCCATGGATTTTGTAAAAACTGATTTGTAATTTTCAAAGGAAACAGGGGTTTTTTCAAAAATCAATTCACTATTGGATTGTTCAGGATAGTCAAAATTGCGTCTATTGTTGACATCAAAAAGTAAATTGTTTGGATTGATATCAGCTAATTTAAATAGCTTGGGATTTTCCATTTCAAAATCAATGAAAAACAGGAAAGGAATTCCCTTTTGTCCGTACAGATTCATTTTATCCCAAAAAGCCTGACTTTGCATGCTGCGAATTTCAGCAATATTTCTTTTGTCCGCTATTAATAATTGATTTCGTTCATAATTTATGAAATTCGTTTTCTATAAATGATGCAGAAAGTACTTCTATTAGATAATTATGATTCCTTTACCTGGAATCTTGCCCAAATTCTCACCGAAAGTGGATTATGCGAATTTGATGTAATCAAAAACGATAAGATCACTATCAAGGGAGCACAAGTCTATGACAAAATTCTGCTATCGCCAGGACCAGGATTACCTGATGATGCAGGTATTTTAAAACCATTGATCAAAGAATTGGGACCAACTAAATCTATTTTAGGAGTTTGCCTTGGGCATCAGGCTATAGCTGAAGTGCATGGTATAAAACTAAAACAGCTGAAAGAAATTTCTCATGGTGAATCAACTACCGTTAGCATAATTGAAGAGCATCATGATTACCTCTTTGATGGCTTGCCGAAAAAATTTCAGGCAGGAAGATACCATTCGTGGATTGTTGATTTGTGCTCTTTCAACAATGAATTAAAGGTAACTGCCTTAAATGAGAACTATCGGATTATGGCAATTTCGCATCGAGAATACGATGTTAAAGGAGTTCAGTTTCATCCTGAATCCATATTAACTCCTCTTGGATCAAAAATTATTGAGAATTGGCTAAGGCATTAAAGCCAAAACTTCCATATTAAAAAATAGACTGCAAATCCACTTAAAAGTACAATCCCAATCCAGCTATAGACTTTCAGCCAAGATTTTGGTTTACTTGTTTCAGGCATATGCTTGTCGGTTACTACTTTATAATTCATCACAGCAAAAAATGGAGCTGTTAACACCGAAAGTGTGGTAGCCACATCAACCATAAATGTCATGGAGGAAGCGAAATAAGCTATCATAATCAATGCTCCTACAGCCAAAATGAGTATCCATATCCAATTGAGTCTTTGATCTTTCCAATCCATTTTATTGAAAAGAATTTTAGTCGTAGGTGTTAAAATTCTGGGGAAAGCATCCAAACAAGTTAAAACAGTGCTAAACATTGTGGTAATGGCAGCAATGGCAATAATGGGATAAGCCCATTGACCCAGACTATTGGTATACATCGATATCAGCTGTCCGGCAAAAACACCGCCCTTGTTTGACAGTTCTTCACCACTTCCATACATCACCAAGGCGCCTAATGTAAGGAACCCCATAGCCAGTAAAATGGTTCCAAAATAGCCAATGTTAAAATCAAGGATTGAGTTTTTTAAGCTATTCGATTTTATCTCTTTATTTTTTTCTATTGTCCACAGGGAATGCCACACCGAGACATCGATTGGAGCTGGCATCCATCCAACAAAAGCAATCAGGAAAAGCACATGCGGACGAAACAACCAATCGAAATGGGTAACAAAATCGGGATTGGGATTAAATCCTTTATTAAAGGCAAAAACAACTGCCAAAAGAGTTGAAATAGCCAGAATAACAATCACATATTTAATCAATTTATCTAAAAGACTGTATCGGCCAATTAGTAGAATTAGCATGACTAAAATCAGAATTATTGCACTAACCTCAGCTGCACTTAATTCCAAATTAAATACATGAATAAATACACCAGCTGTTACTGCACTTATACCCGCCAGAATGGTAAACATAGTTGCAAGCGTAAGAATAGCATAAAGGACAATAGCCCATTTACCAAGCTTTAGATAACCATCAATTAAACTTTTTCCGGTTGCATGTGCATATCGGGGTCCGAATTGAAAAAATGGATATTTCACCAAATTTGCAATGATAATAATGCCTATTAATTCAAATCCAAATGAAGATCCTGCACGAGTAGATTGTACAAGATGAGAAACACCAACAGCTGCACCGGCATATAATAAGCCGGGACCCAGTTTTTTGACAAAAGATGAAACGGACATGTTGAATTATATGTTAACGAAATTAGTTTTTATAATATAATCGTGTAGGATATTTTATCGATTATTTACCTTTGATCCAATAAGAAATCTTTTGTATGATCAGAATTTATGCATTACTACTTTTTAGTATAGTTTTTATTCCTTTATTCACTTTTTCTCAAAATCAATATCTTTTTACAGAAAGTGACATGCAGGCAAGACTTAAGCACGACATCTCTGTGCTGGCCAGCGATTCTTTTATGGGAAGAGAAGCTGGAACTGATGGCGAGAAGCTAGCCAGTGATTATCTTAAAGCAGCATTAGAAAAAATTGGCTTATCACCCTATTTTGGAGATACAAGCTATTTTCAATCATTTACTTCCAGTTATTTTATGCATGCAACTGTAGGTAATTTTATGAATATCAATAATGAAAACATCCCAAAAGGCAAATCTGAAAACAATTATTATCCTATTGCCTATTCTGGAACAGGGGAATTAAAAGGGGAGCTGATAGATATTGGATTTGGCATTAACTCTCCTTCCCTATCTCATAATGATTATGAAGAAAAAACTAATATCTCTAATAGAATTTTTGTGATTGAAACTTCTATTCCTGGCGGATATTCAGAAAACTCAGCATTTGTAAACTACAGATATTTACGAAAGAAAATAGACACAGCAATTGCTCATAATGCCAGTGGAATCATATTTATTAATTCAGATGAAAACTACCCGAATCCTACTAATGAATTAAACCTAAGTGTTATCAGAAGAGATATCCCTATTTTATTCTATAATGGCGATAAAAAAAATCTGTTTACGCAGGACAAAAATAGTGTGGATGCCTTTGTTCAAATAACCACATTTCAAGGAGTGACAGGAAAAAATGTGGCAGGATATATTAATAACAATGCTGAAAAAACCGTGGTGATAGGTGGTCATTATGATCATCTGGGGAAAATTGAACAAGAAAGAAAAGAAGACTATATTTATAATGGAGCAGATGATAATGCCAGTGGTACTGCAGGTGTGCTTGAAGTTGCAAGATTCATTAAACAATCTGGCTATACGAATTACAATTATGTATTTGTATTATTCGGTGCTGAAGAAAAAGGGCTTTTGGGTTCAAAACACTTTGTATCCTTCAACTCAACAGGAATTGAGCAAATTGCTTATATGATTAACCTGGACATGATTGGTCGATCTGGTGTGAAGTCGAATGACCTGATTGTGTATGGAGTAGCAACGTCAAGAAGCTGGAGAAAAATGTTGAAATCCTCGAATACATACTTTAAAAAAGTGAAATATTTTGGTGGTTCAAACGGTGGTTCTGATCACCACCACTTCTATAATGCAAGAATTCCTGTGCTATTCTTCTTTACAGGATTGCATAAAGACTATCATGAACTTAGTGATCATGAGGAATTAATTAATTATCCTGATGCTATCAAAATTCTGCATTTTGCTGAAAACCTTATTTCGAAAATGGAAAATGAGAAAACTCCACAGTTTCGTAAAGTTTCTGGAATTAGAAACGCATTAACCTACATTTCATTGTTTTAATTCACATACTCCTTTCTAATAACAAGCATGTAGTAATCATTTTCAATGGCTAAATAACCTTGGTCATAACAGAAATAATACTCCTTTTCGGCTTTTGTTCGATAAATATTAGTAAAGTAATTGAAGTTAAAACCTCTATCCAGTAGTTGTGCCTTATGCACTTTTGCTTTGTCGCTTGGATTGAGTTCAGCCAAAATTTTCCTGTTTTTTCGTAGAATGTTATTAATATTCCGAACGAAATTATTGGAATCAGCATTCTGCCTGTTATTGTAGGTATTCCGACATTGATCACTGCAGAATTTTTTATCTACTCTTCCGGTAAATTCATCACCACATTCGAGACATTTTTTTTTCATTGTACTTGTTTTAATCTCACTGTTAGCTTATAGTATAAGAATTGTAGCCGATTGCGTTGCACTTTACTGTCAAGTTACAAGAAAGTTGAAGGGGGCTACAACTCTTGTATTTACAGTTATTTCAGCTATTATTTTTATACATTGTAATAAAGCGTTGTTAATTATTTGTATTCTCCTCTTCATTTTGTTTTTCAATACTTCTTTCAACTTTTATTTTAATTTCATCAATATTTTTAATGGATGATTTATTTTTCTGAATTTCATCCTCTTTTTTTAGTTCTTTCTGTTTTTTGCGTAGCAATTCTTGTTGTTTATTTAAATCTTCAAGCTTATCTTTCTTTTTTTCAATTTTTTCTGATTTGATTGCTTCATCAAAAATTAAATTTTCAGGAACTTGTTCGTCATTTGCAATTTGATTTTTAACAATCTCTTTGGGAATAAAATCTTTTTCATTTGCATTTCTCTGATTCATAAAAGTTGGAGATACTATCTCAATTTTTTTCTCATGTAACACATCCATAACATTAGCATTCAAAAGAGAATTGGTGCTAAAGTATTTGCTACTATCTTCCAGGAAACCGTGTATTTTATACACTACTGAATAATCACCCAGATTTGTAATGTATACGTAAGGGTTAGTTAATCTAGTTAAAGTTGCTGCTTCTTTTAATGATTCTTCAATCGTAGTTCGTGGAATGTCATAACCTAATGAAACAGAAGTAGAAATTACAGTATCTGTTTTACGAGTTAATTTAACCGGATTGGTAGCGATATATAAATTAGGAATAGAAATAAAGTTACTATCTTCTAGCTGAATTTCAGTATGAAAAATACTTTTCTTGGTAACCCTACCTTGTAAATCTCCAATTTTAATGAGGTCTCCATTTCTGAAGCGATTCATCGAATTGTTCATAATTCCAGCAATAAGGTTACCTAAAACAGTGGTTGAACTTAATGCAATCCCTGCACTTACGACTATTGCAAGGAAACTTAAAATTTGACCTTTTAATGATTTATCGATTGGTAATGAAAAAATAAAAACAAGTAATCCAACAAATATTACTAAAGTGGCGATACTGTTTTTTAAAATATTACCATATAATTTAGTGGATTTTACTTTCTTAAATATCCAATAATTTATAAGTAACAGAATTATCAAAATCAGTACAATACCAACTGGTTCTATTAATGGTTTTAATATGTTAATTATTTGTTCCATTTTTTCAATGCTTTATAACTTAAAAATAAACATAATTTTCTTTCGAATAGAGTTATTCTTAAACCTACCCTAATCGTTTTGGCTTTGAGCCGTGACAATAACTCTTCTCTTTCCCAATACCTAAATCACTAAAATCCTTTATTGCAAGGCTTAAAGCCTTTGTGTGGGCGGTCGTAGTTTATATTCTTAAATTATCTGGATTCTTTCTATTATCGTAAATAGTCACTAAATTTATTACATTACCATCAATTCGATAATAAATAGATGTCAATTTTGATACAATAGCTCTTCTAATAGTTTTTGATTTTGGTGAAAAAGAAAATGTTTCTGGCTTACTTTTAATAATTTCTATTTGTTTATCAAATTTTTTAATAAACTTTTTTACATCTTTTTCGGAAAACTTTCTTTCAATATAATCGATAATTTCTTTCAGTCCATTTAAAGCTTCGTCTGACCAAATTAATTTATAAGTATTTCTCATAAATCTTTTTTGCATTTTCGTGAGAATGAACTTTGCCTTCTGAAATATCCGTTAATCCCCTTTCAATAGATTCCTTTTCTGTCGTTGAAATTTCATCCCACCAATCAATAGATTTTGAATAATCGTCATGAATTCGCTTTATTTTTTCAATGACTGAAGAATCATTCAGTTTAGCTATCCATTCTATTAATCCGAGTTTTTCAGTCTGTATATTCATTGTAATTTGCTTTACACAAAGATAATTAAAAGAAGTCTATTGCTCAAATTTACAATACTCCGTTTGATCCACAGAGCCTTATTAGGATGCCCAATTTCGAAATACACCCAATTATCTTTTAAAAAGGATAAGGCACAAACCTACCCTCATTACTCAAATATAAATATTTTTCGACAACAAACGACAACAAACGAATGTTAATCGAATACAAATGACAAATAACCGAATATGTTTTTGCGACCGTCTAACCTTTGTATCGTCAATTTGATTGAATCCGTTTCATCACTGACACAAACTTTAAACTTTTAATTTTTAAACTTTTAATTAAATTATCATGAACACACTACGTAACAGAGTACAATTGATCGGAAACTTAGGCGCCAACCCTGAAATCAGGGATTTAAGTAGTGGAAAGAAAGTAGCACGTTTTTCTCTTGCCACCACTGACTCCTATCGCGACAAAGAAGGAAATCAAGTAAAAGAAACCCAATGGCACAATATTATTGCCTGGAACAAATCAGCTGAATTTGCTGAGAAGTATCTTGAAAAAGGAAAAAGAATAGCCATCGATGGTAAACTAACCACACGCAATTGGGAAGATACTGAAGGAAAAAAGCATTATGTCACAGAGGTCATCCTCAATGAAGTGATGATGCTGGATAAAAAAGAATAGTTATTCAAACTCCCTATGATGTAAAGCTTCCTGTTTTTTGATGGGAAGCTTTTTTTATTTTCCCAAAGCTTTTAATCTGGCTTTATTCAGTTTTGTTCTCGACTTAGCAATAATTTCTGCAGATTTCTCCTCAGCTTCCTGAATATTAATATCTGCCTCCAACTGGAATTCGTCATTTTTTACTTTAATGTAGTCTTTATACTTAATGCTTTCCACATCTTCAATTGCTTTAAGCTTAATTAAATCTTTCTCTTTGGTCGATGCAATTTTTTCCTTTTTCCGATTGGCTCTTGATTGTATTTTTTCTATTCTCACATCGGCTTTAGACTGAACATTACTCCTATTCTCAAAAGCTTTATTCTTTACATTTTTTCTGGCTTTGTCAATTTTTGCATCTAAAATAGCTTTTTTGGTTTTGGCCTGATTCTCAACTTTCATAAACTTCAAATCAGACTCAGATTGAGACTCATAGGTAATTGTTGCAGCAGTTTGTGCAGCTAATAAACTGTCAAAATTGAATTTTTCCTGAATTTTATTCAGCTTTGCTACTTTGCTGTTTACTTTAACCTTTTCTTTTTTCTCCTTCTCAACATGCACCTTCTCTTTCTTTTCTTTTCCTTTCTTCTTCACTTTCTCTGAAGCAATATCCTGAGCATTAACAAACGTGGTAAATGTAAATGCACAAAGCAATACGATTAAATACTTAAGTTTCATTGGTCGAATTTTGGAATATCATTATTTTAATCAATTACTATTCCTAAACACCGAATACAGCCATATGGCACATAAAGAAGTCTTTTGTGAATATTTTTATAATAAATTATTCCGAAAACTGGAATGATTTATATTTATTGAATAATGATATCCAGCAAACTAAACCACTATGAATTAAAAATCCACAGGTTTTAATTATGAATAAAATTCAAATAATAAGCACCAAAAAACAATTAACAAATATCAATCAATATTCAATGTTCAAATGTCAAACTCAAAACCATACGTATTATTACCAATATCTAGATAAAACCTATACCTTCTGCTTTGTCTTTTGGATTTTACTATTTATTTGAAAATTGGATATTGTAATTTGGATTCTAAATTGATTTAAACGTATATCCTTTATTATACCACAAACATATTTAAGTAATGCCATTCATATTTAGGCCACTGATTCGCAGAAATTTCACTTGCCTCCTAAAAACAAATCTGTAAATCTGTGGCAATTTTTACATCATAGGTCCAATTGCGGATATTCAATTGATTTATTTAGAAACTAATTAGCTGCAAAAAAAATGCAGGGTTTTAACCTTTAACTAGATAATAAACTACATTATGTACCAAAATTATCAAAATGGCGTTTAGTGTGTAAAACAGTCTTATCATGAAAACAAAATACCTTTTGCTCTTCTATTTGTTTCTTGCTTCGAGTTTTGTTGTATGTGCTCAAAACTCTAGCCAACAAACCACTAACAGTGTTTCGGTTCTATTTTCCTTTCCTTCATTTTTTCAGGAAACAAATTTCAATGTCAATCGTACGAATGGGGCAAGAGTTGAAATAGTGATTAATCAATGGTCACCATTTGGCGTTGGTTATGAAAAGCAGAACGCATCAGGTGATATTTTTTCTGCAGGAATATGGGGTATGTCTTTTGATCTTGGCAGTTCCACAAACAAATGGCTTA
>Ga0209045_1002446_pt1 | contig 13628 bp, 8 predicted proteins | sample SaaInlLV_10m_DNA_4_FD_184664 | JGI IMG/M metagenome (GOLD analysis project Ga0209045, IMG submission 184664) | Marine microbial communities from expanding oxygen minimum zones in the Saanich Inlet - Saanich Inlet SI072_LV_200m_DNA (SPAdes) (version 2) | ecosystem: Environmental > Aquatic > Marine...
AGAACCTTTATCAGTAAACGCTAATAATTCAACAAAGAACCTAGAAATATAACCAAAACCAGTTTGAACCACACCAATTTTCAAAATACTAAATGCAAAAATTATCTGCAGACTTATACCAACCAAGGGAATTCGCCAATTGATGCCCTTTTTATTATTACTGATTAAAAATGCAAAGAAAACTAATACTAAAATTCCAAGTATACCCCGGTAATCAGCAAATAAGTTCGAACTTATTGATGACGATCGCAAAACAAATACATGAGTGGAATTTTTAATGACCAACTCTCTTTCATTACACTTAATTATTTCGAATTCCTGAACATGAGAAGAGGATGATTTCAAAACCAAAGTAGATGTGCTATCGATAAAATTCCATTGCCCTTTTAGCTCTAGCTTACTTTTAGTATTTGAATATACATAGCTGCCGTTTTCATTGATTGATAATGTTAAATGAGCAATTGGGACAGTTTTTTTAACACCAATTTTCCCTGCCTGACTGGGCATAAAATTCCACTGCTTTTTGAAATTACTAATTTCAATATTGCTGGCTTGTGCAATTTGTAAAGTGGAAATAATAAATAGGATAAAGAAATAAAAGAGTTTGCGCTTTGGCCTAATTTGAATCAGTTTCAGTGGATTCATTATCTTCTTCGATTTTTTTTATGATGTCTCTTATCTTAGCTGCTTTGAAATAATCTTCCCGATTAATGGCTTCTTTCAATAAAGTTTTTAAGCGACTCACAGAATAGTTGTTGTAATCTTCTTCTTTCTCAAGCAATGCCTGCACAGACTCTTCTAACTCGTCTTCATTCTCCTCAAAACCTTCAGTAAGTTTCTCTTCTGCTTGGGTTCCTTTAATATCCATTGATTTCATAGAAATTCCAGCCTCTTCAATCACACTTTCAAAGGTATAAATCGGACAATTAAATCGCAAAGCCAAGGCAATTGCATCGGAAGTTCTGGAATCAATTTCCTGACTAGTTGTGCCATCAGTTGCAATCAAATTCGCATAAAAAATTCCCTCATGAATTTTATGAATAATCACTTCCTTAACTCTGATTCCAAATGAATTTGAGAACATTTTAAAAAGATCATGAGTCATAGGACGTAAGGGCTCAATCTTCTCAATTTCAATAGCTATAGCTTGCGCTTCAAGCACTCCAATTACGACTGGTAACTTACGTTCTCCATTCACTTCTTCCAATAGAAGCGTATAGGAAGAAGCTACATTGCCTGATGAAATACCCAATATTTTCAACTGTACTTTTTGCATCTAAATAAATTATGACTGATCAAAGTTAACTCAAGCGCTTCAGAAAAGAAAATTTTAAGTGAAATTTAAAGCTAAGGTAATTGATATACATTATCCTTCAAAATGAAAGGAAATGAAAACAAAATTTGAATAAAACTTGTCAAATATGCCTGTATAAATATCATCATAAGGGGCAAGTATATTGTTTATGCCTCTACTGAGCTTGATTTCGGGAGAAAACTTAAAGAAATAAAAATACATATCGAATCCACATCCAAATTCATAGGCATATGAGAAAGGTTTAATAGCAACTACTGAATTATTTGGATCACGAACAGCTTGTGCATCGGAACCAAAATCCCATGATCCCTTTGCTCCTCCGATAACATAAAATCGAATATTTCCGTGTCTGACAGATTTATACTTAACCAAAACAGGTAACTCAAAAAAGACCGATTCAATGCTTTTAGTGATGATGGAATTGTCAGCAAAATAGTAATTAATAGAACGAGAAGAAAGTACCAATGAAGGTAATGCTCTTAAGTCAAAAAATTGTCCAAAATGAATATCAGAAACAGCACCAATAGTAATGCCTGGTATTCGTTTCATCTCCACTGTTAATAAGGAGGTTTCTTCATAAAACTTGGGTGAAAATTCGTACTTAAAAGTGGAAAAGCTGGTGCCTAAAGTAAACCCAAAATGAATTTTACGTCCATAATCAAAACGAGGCAAGTTTCTGGTTTGTGCATTTAACAAGACCGGAAAAAGCACCATTAAAAGTATGATTACTATTATTTTATGCCTGTGTATATTGTACAAATTCCTAAACTTAATGTTTTTGCCTCTAACTTACTAAAACCAATTTCTTTTAATAATGATAAAAACGCTTCTCCATAAGGAAACTGCTCAACAGATTCGGGTAAATAACGGTATGCATAAACATTACCGCTTATAATTCGACCAATTAAAGGTACAACTCTATTAAAATAAAAAAGATACAATGCCTTAATTAGTTTTGAACTAGGCATTGAAAATTCCATAATTAACAATTTACCATCCTTCTTAAGAACTCTATGCATCTCTTTCAAACCTTGATTCAAATTTTCAAAGTTCCTTACGCCAAAAGAAACGCTAACTGCATCAAAAAAATTGTCTTCAAAAATAAGATTTTCTGAATCACCAAGCTGAAGCTCAATTACATTATCCAGTTTAAGTTTTTCAACTTTGACCTGACCTACTTCTAACATTTTTTCTGAAATGTCAACGCCAATTATTCTTTCAGCATTCAAATCTTTTGCTTCCTGAATAGCTAAATCTGCTGTTCCAGTAGCAATATCCAATACTATGTTTGGATTATTCTCTTTCAATATTTTGGTCGCAATTTTACGCCATCTAATATCAATTCCAAGAGAGAGTATACGATCCATTAAATCGTATTTTTGGGAAATAGAATTAAACATTTCCCGCACATATATCTTCTTTCCCTGCTCTCGGGCAAGGTCAGCTTCATTTTTATTCATCAATTAGATTACAAAGATTTTAGAACCTCCACATAATTGTCGAGTTCCGCTTTGCTTCTCTTTTCTGTAACTGCTATTAATAAGCCTGTGTTTCCAAATTTCTTAAGATTCAAACCACCCATTATCTTTTGATCGTGCAATTTGGCCAGTAAATCATCTACATTCTTCTCACAATTGATGGCAAATTCATTGAAAAACTCTTTCTTGTATTTTAACTCAAATCCAGGTATTTTTTCAATTTCTTCTGCCAAATAATGTGCCTTGTTATAACATTGCTTAGCTACTTCGACTAAACCTTCTTTTCCAATATAAGTCAGGTAGGTTAGAACGGCCAATGTAATAAGACCTTGGTTTGTACAAATATTCGATGTTGCTTTTTCGCGCTTGATGTGTTGCTCGCGTGTTTGTAAAGCCAATACAAATCCCTCTTTGCCTTTTGAATCGAGTGTTTTACCAGCCATTCTTCCCGGCATTTTACGAATATTAGCGTCCTTGGTTGCGAATAAGCCGATGTAAGGTCCACCAAAACTCAATGGAACACCTAACGGTTGACCCTCAGCAATAGCTATGTCAGCTCCATAATCGCCTGGTGATTTTAATATACCAACTGTAATAGGATTAAAAGAAACGATAAACTGTACTTTGGGAAACTCTTTCACTAATTTGTTGATTTCATCAACTTGCTCCAAATTGCCAAAAAAGTTAGGATGTTGCACGATGACAGCGGCTACATCATCACTCAATTTTGACTTTAAATCAGCCAGACTAATGGTTCCATCATCTTCTGCGATTTCATCATAAGTGACACTTATTCCAGATAAATAAGTTGTTAATACTTCCTTATAATGATCGTGAAGTGTAGATGCAACCAGAATTTTATCTTTTCGGCTTATATTCATGGCCATAATAGCTGCTTCAGCAATAGCACTTCCTCCATCATATAATGAAGCATTGGCAATATCCAATCCGGCTAACATACTTACACATGATTGAAATTCATACATAACCTGTAAAGTACCTTGGGATAATTCTGCCTGATAGGGTGTATATGCTGTGTAAAACTCTGGACGAGATATGACATGATCAACAATTGCTGGAATAAAATGATCGTAAGCGCCTCCACCTAAATAGCTGGCAAATTCCGTTACGGTTTCATTTTTATTACTTAAATCTCTCATATGCTTTAATACTTCATATTCAGAAAAAGCATCTGAAATTTTCAGATCACCTTTTAATCTTAATGAAGCAGGAATATTTGAAATTAAATCTTCAAATGAATTTACACCAATAATCTTAAGCATTTCTGCTCTTTCAGCATCAGTATTTGGAATGTAAGTCATGTAAATATTTTTTATTATGATGTTTTTAACTAAATGACAATATTTTTGCGGTGGCAAGTTAATAATTTTAGTTGTTCTTCATATTAATTATATTGGAGAAAAACATATCTACACAACAAACTATTTATCAAAGAGATGATTAAAAAAATAATCAAAAAAGCAGAGTATATTTCAAGTCAGCCAACATGGAAAACATTAGTATTTGAAAAAAGTCATGAATACGCTTTTATAGGGCGGTCTAATGTTGGAAAATCATCGCTGATAAATGCCTTGTGTGATAAGAAAAAGTTAGCACTGGTTTCAAAAAAACCCGGTAAAACAAAAATGCTTAATTTGTTCAGGATCAATGATGCATGGAATTTAATGGATTTACCTGGCTATGGTTATGCAAAAGCATCTAAAACTGATCGAGTTGGATTTCAGGAAATGTTGAGTGATTATTTCAATAATCGCAAAAACTTGGTCAATGTGTTTGTGCTGGTGGATCCCAATATTCCTCCGCAAAAAATTGATATTGATTTCATCAACTTTCTGGGTGAAAATGTAGTGGCTTTCGCAATTGTGTATACCAAAACGGATAAAAGTACATTGAACAAAATCAATCAAAACATACAGGCATTCGAAAGAGAACTGCTAAAAGAGTGGGAAGAACTCCCCCCTTCTTTCCGTACATCAGCAAATACCAAAGATGGAATTGAAAAGATAACCAGTTATATTGATCAACTCAATAAGGAAGTTGAATTGTTGAAGGATTAAGAAATTGCTAAACTGTTAAATTGCTAAACTGTTAAATTGTTATATTGTAGAATTGCTTTGCTTCCTATTCGTCATTGCGAATGGAACGAAGTGGAAAGACGCAATCTCATCGATAAATCTGAATAGTTTGAATTCGGTGTTTCCCAATTAAAGGAGTAACTTTTACAATGTATGTTCCTTTGTTTAGCTTTTCGATATTTATTCTGTGCCATTTTTCATGTAAATCAGTAACATGATAAAGCCTGTCTCCACTTACTGAAAACAATTCAATTTCACCAATGCTTAAATCCAAATGATAAGACTGTATGTACAGATAGGTAGTAGCAGGATTGGGATAAATCAAAAAGTCCCGTATAAAATCTACCTCAATGTCTGTTGAACCACATTTCTTTACTAAAATCTGATAGGCACGACTAGAAGTTGCCTCCATAGTACAAGCGTCATCGACAACAGAAACTGAAAAACTATAGGGTATAGTGCTTATATCTGTAGTAGTTGTTGCCCATAAAAAAGTTCCTGTAGGATGCTTTGTTTGATTATTATTATCAGACCAATGTACACCAGCAATTTTGTTATTTAAAGTTAGCCTTAATGTATCCTTTGAATCATAATCATTTGAATGAATAATAAACTTAGCTGTATCTCCTCCACAAACCTCTTTGTAATATGGACCCGACAATACAGGAGGATTGTTATTCGGACAACTCAGAACAATGAATTGAAAAATTCTGTTTACAAGTCCAAGTCGAGTAGCACCACGATATACAGATGCTTCAACCATAAAAACCGTAGTCTGAATTTTCATGGGTCGAAAACGTAATTTCTGCGATTGCGCATGCAAAACAAAACCTCTGGGAAATGGATATTGATCTGGAAACCCCCAATAGTAAATAGGTTTACTATAACTATAGTTATCGCTGTAGCTAATTGGATGCCCTGTATTTGCAGGTATTTCTTTCATGGAATAGACAATGGAATCATACTCCTTTTCATTTGAGCATGCCAAATCAACTTCAATATCTCGTCCGATGCAGAAAATCTGAGTAGGCAAAGATTGAAAGTCTGGCGAATTTACTTTAGACTTCAAACAAATATTTATCCTGGACTCCAATACAGCAGCCTGCCCCTCTTTTAGGGTCATAATATTTTTATTGAAAAACAGGTCGTCAACTCGCAGGATAATTTCACATTCTGTTGGTAATCTTTGTATGACTAAAACACCCTGGTATATACATTCCTGAAAACCAAAAGGAAAAGAACATGATAAATTATCACAACGCGTACAGCAATGCTTGCAAACGGGTGTTACATCTTTTGTTGCAACCTGTTCTAGGATTATCTTTTTAGCCAAAGCACCCGATTTTGCATAATTTACAGACAACAGTTTTTGCTTGAACTCTTCTTCATTGCAATCCCTGTAAAGTTTTGCCTCAATTAAAAAACTATCCTGCCCTATTTGTGTCCAGCCTATTTCGCCAGCCATAAAACTAGCTTTTGCCAAAAACCCAGTAGTAATCAATAATAAGGTTAAAAGTAAATTTTTCATCTGATGAAAATATTTATGTTGATTTCAAAATCTATTCTATTAATATTCGCCTACTAAGCTGAAATTCATTCAAATCCAACTGAAGAAAGTAAATTCCTTGTTTCAGACCAATAACATCTATTGTACAAGGTAATTTAGCATTATTATCCGACAACACTTTCATACCTACGGTATTAAATATTGAAATTGATTGACAATTAGTAATTTTTCCAACATCAATGAATAACTTATCTGATACTGGATTGGGATAAATTGTAACGAATTGTTCGTGATTTTCATGTAGCGAGCTGAAAACTTCTATCAATTGCTCTTTTGTCAATTCACCAATACAGGTTGAATCACTGATAGCTATTAGTTTTACATCCAGCAATCCTTGATTAAGATAAGTATGAGATGGATGCTCGAAAAACGAACTATCTCCATCACCAAAATACCATAAATAATTAGTAATTATACCAGAGCTTATACTACTTTGATTTATAAACTGAACCTGCAAAGGCAGAGTTCCTGTATCTTTATCAGCTACAAAGTCTACAATCGGTAGAGGATTCAAATTAAAATAGATTTCCTTGCTATTTGCACAACCATTGGAATCACTAACTTTATATACTAATGGGTTCGTTGAATTTGATTTAGATGGATTGAAAAAATGATCAAAACCAATTCCTGTGCTACCACTCCAAATTCCTCCATCAGGCGAAACATAAGGTTCCAAGTCAAGGTATTCATCTTCATCGCAAAAACTAAATGCTTGAATAATATTGATTTTAGGATAATCTTTTATCGCAACAGTTGTTTTGTCGAAAGTGAAACAATGGGTTGCTGTATCTGTATAGGAATAGAATAACAAGTAAGATTTTGCATCGGCTTTATTAACTCTTAACACATTATTCTTAACAAGTATGGTATCCTGACCATACCAGATTCCTCCTTTTGGAGATACAAAACTATCAAGAGCCAGATTTTCATCATTCAGGCAAATATCTGGAATAGGTAAAAAGTTAATCTTGGGTTCTTTGTCGTAAAAAACTATTATAGTGTCTTTATCCTTACAGCCATTTTCATTAATCGCTTCACAACTAAAAGTACCGGGCATGTAAACAATAATACTTTCTGTATGTCCTTTGGGGCAAGTGCAAGACAAATCCAGCCAATTAAAAGATGAAATTATATGACCTTCATCAAATTGGGGTGTAGCACTCAGTTCTACTGGATTACCAGGGCAGGTAATTGTATCCTGAGATAGAGAAATATTGAAGTCATCGACTTTAATCCACATGCTATCTGTATCGGAAAACATTGAATCTCTTACTTCTAAAATTACAAGTGTATCCTTTACCAAAGAATTTAGTTGCAAAAAAGATGTTGAATCTCCAGTACTCCATATATAACTGACATGGCTAAGTGAGTCCGAAACTATAGGAGTAATTGAAATGCTCCCATTCTTACAAATTACTGTGTCATTCGGTAATTCAACTTTAATTTTTTTCAGAATTTCTAACGTATCAAAATAAGCTTTTGTACATCCACTTCCTTCCACTTCCAATCTGATTGGATATGAGCCAATACTATTTATAATTAAAAAATAATCAGCATTCGACTTTACATGCTTGTTATTAACATACAATTTGTAGGATATGACACTTTTTGTATTGATTGCTTTTAATTCATATTTATTTATTCCAACATGTAAGATCTCTATTTCGGCCTTTGGTGAAGGTTCAACATATATCAAATAAGATTTTGAGGATTGCCCATAAGCTGGACACTTATTGTCATATATCTGTAACGTAAGCGTATAAGGGTTTACAGAAATATCTGAGCTATCTGTTTGCCAATATAAAGTACCACTTGCTTTCCTAGTTGTTAAATTGTTATCTGACCATGTGCTCCCTGCTGGTTTTTGAATTAATTTATATTGAACAGTATCATGGAAGTCAGTATCAGTATATAAAACTGGTAGTACTAGATTATTACCTGCACAAATTCGTAATGTGTTTAAGTTAGAAAATCGAGGCTTATTATTTTGAGGACATGAAATAACCTGAAAAGCTATGTCTCGATTAACTTCCCCTATTTTCACATACACTCCACTAATTTTTCGCCATTCAATTACTTTTAACATTAAGAATGTGCTTTCAATTTTCATTGGTCGAAATTCGATATCTCCAGTTTGCTTGTTAAGACGAAAGCCAGTACCATGTGGTAATGTGGCATTTGCATTTGGGAATCCCCAGAAATACAATGGTTTATCATAACTATAACTGCCCGAATAACTTATAGTAGTACCATAACTATTACGTGGTTGGTTAAGCTCATACGAAATTGAATCCGACAAATTGCCGATGGAATCTCTATCCTGATCATTTGCTCCAATATTGTAATGAAAATCAGTACCAATACAACCTAATAAGATAGGATCATTCATTAATTGTGGGCTATTATCGCAAGGACTTAAACATCGATTTAATACTGAATAAACAAAAACGCCTACTCCTCCACTGGATAAATTTGATGTGCCAACTCTTGAATCCCCATAGTTCTCAAACCTGATTTCACAAATACTACCAACATTTCCAAGATAAACTACTTTGAGGGCAATCTTTTTTTCTATTCCATATGGAAAAGTTGAATTACCATTACACCTTGAATCAATGCTTGAACAAATGGGAGTAATATCAACTGTAGAAGAAAATGCTAATGATTCAGACCTGATCAACGTGTTAGTACTATGATCTCTAATATTAAGTGTATTTGTTGAACCTTGAATCCCATTACAATCTCGATAATAAGTATACTTAACCAAAAAACTATCCTGACCCACACAAGTCCAAGTAATATCAGAACCATATTGATGGGTGGCTTTTGCAAAAAAACTTAAGGATACAATTAATAAAACAAAAAACAACTTTCTCATAATCATTCAATTAGTATTCGCTTTTGAAACTGATTCTCATTTAATTCTATCTGAAGAAGATAAACGCCTGGTTTAAAAGTACTAACATTAATTGTACAAGGAAGTGTTTTTTCGTTTTGAGAGAACACTTTTTCGCCTAGGGTATTAAATAAGGAAATTGATTGACTGATAGTAGTTTTTCCCAAATCAATAAATAAACTTTGTGAGACAGGATTTGGATAGATTTGCACAATTTGATCAGGATGTTTACCTAATGAACTAAATACCTCTATCAATTGCTCTTTTGTCAATTCACCAATACAGCTTGAATCACTGATAGCAATTAGTTTTACATCCAGCAATCCCTGATTTAGATAAGTATGAGTTGGATGCTCGAAAAACGAACTATCTCCATCACCAAAATACCATAAATAATCAGTAATTATACCAGAGCTTATGCTACTTTGATTGGAAAACTGAACCTGCAAAGGCAGAGTTCCTGTATCTTTATCAGCAACAAAATCTACAATCGGTAGTGGATTCAAATTAAAATAGATTTCCTTGCTATTTACACAACCATTGGAATCAGTAACTTTATAAACTAATGGTTTCGTTGAATTTGCTTTGGATGGATTGAAAAAATGATCAAAACCAATTGCTGTGCTACCACTCCAAATTCCTCCAACAGGCGAAATATAAGGCTCCAAATCATAGTATTTGTCTACATTACAAAAACTAAAGGCTTGAATCATATTGATATTAGGATAATCTTTTATCTCAACAGTTGTTTTGTCGAAAGTGAAACATTGTGTGGTTGTATCTGTGTAGGAATAAAAAAGCAAATAATGTTTAGCTTGTGCTTTATTTACCTGCAACATATTGTTTTTAACAATAATAGTATCCTGACCATACCAGATTCCTCCTTTTGGAGATACAAAACTATCGAGAGCCAGATTTTCATCATTCAGGCAAATATCTGGAATCGGCAAAAAGCTAAGCTCAGGTTCTTTATCATAAATAACTACAATTGTATCTTTGTCCATACAGCCATTTTCATTAATCGCTTCACAACTAAAAGTACCTTGCATATAAACGATAATACTATCGGTGTGTCCTTGTGGGCATGTGCAAGACAAATCCAGCCAACTGAAAGATGATACTATTTGGCCTTCATCAAATTGCGATGTAGCTCTCAGTTCTACTGGATTACCAGGGCAGGTAATTGTATCCTGAGAAAGTGAAATACCAAAGTCATCGACTTTAATTAATATAGAATCCTCATCACTACAGCCATCGGTATTTGAAGTTGATAAATGAAAGTAAGTATCTTTAAATAAGGGTATCGTATTTAGATAAGAGTTCGTATCCCCTCCTATCCACAAATAGGATAGTGGTGAGCTTGTTCCTATAACTTTGCTTTGAATTTGAATACTATCTCCCATGCAAATAATAGTATCTATTGGCAATTCAACTTTAAGGACATTTTGGACATTAAAAGTATCAACAGACTTCTGCACACACCCAAATTGATCTTCGACTATAATATCCAAGGGATACAATCCACTTTGATTAAAATCCAAAGAACATTTGAAATTTTGTGAGATTGTGTCTCCATTTATAAGCCAATTAACAATAGCTGCAGGAACTTTTTTATAATTATACTCAAGTATGTATTTGCCGCAATTTTGATCAAGAATAGTAAATCCGGGTTTCAAATTTGAAGATCTTACCCTTATCTGCACTTTTTTGTAATCATGTCCATTTATAGGACAATGTTGATCGTGTGCATTGACAACGAAAGTATAGGGAATAGAACTTACTTGTTGCTCTGATGGCACCCAGTTTAAAACTGCCAACAAACTATCTTGGGAATATTTTGTTATTGACCATTGAACACCTGATGCAAATGAATCCAACATCAATGTAAGTGAATCATTTATATCCTTATCATAGACCATATAGCTTAATTGTATTGTATCGCCTACACAAATTTCTTCATAATAATCGCCAGTAATAATAGGTAAGTTATTTCCCGTACAAGACATAACAATTAGTTGATGATCTCTAATGGTTTCGGCAATTTTAATCCATGTATTGTTTACTTTTTTAAATCTTTTAACTTTTACGGCAACAACAGTTTGTTCAACTTTTTGCGGATTAAATAATAAAAATCCATTTCTGTTATCCATATGAATACCTTTCGGCAAATAATTATTTTTTTGAGGGAAGCCCCAAAATGAAATAGGCTTGTCATAAGAATATGAGCCAGAATAAGTGCAATTATCTGTCAGTTCATAGGAAACAGAATCTGTTGTTGAATTTGCTACAATATCACTTTGCGCACTTATTTGATAATTGAGTAAACTATTTTGATTTAAGCAGATTAAAGTAGTGGGATCATCGGCAAATTCCATGGAGGCATTTATTGGAAATAAACATCTATCAAGTTTAGCATTAAGATATAAAATGTCATTGCTCGATGCTCCGGTTGTAATATTATCACTTCTGCAGCACATACTGGCACTAATCAGTATATTGCAACAACTTCCAGCATTAGATAATACAAATAATTTTACATACTCAAATTTTGAAATACCATATGGAAAAGTACAAAATTGAGGGTGTGTGCATTTATTGCATGAAGAAGCACAAGTAGGTGTAATATCAGTTTCTGCGGGTTGTGTAATAGTTTCTGAAGCCAATAATGCACCGGTCTCACACTTGATAGTAACCGTTAGATTACTTGGGAACAATGTGGCACATTCTCGATATAGAGTTGTAGTAATCAGAAAACTGTCCTGACCAACACAGCTCCATTCAATTTCGCCTCCGGTAATATGAATGGCTTTTAAAGAGAAGCTTGCTAAAATAATGGATAAGATTAAAAGTAATTTTTTCATAGGGCTATTTTATTAAAATACGCTTCCAATATTTTTCAGTTTGCGTATCAAGTTGAAGGATGTATACTCCTGTATTTAATGAGCTTATGTCCAATAAATAGGGTAAATTAGTTTTTGATTTTTGCAATACAGTTTCGCCTAAAGAATTGAAAACACTAATTGCTCGAATAACTTCAGGATTTTCAAACTTTAACAGGATTTGTTCACCTGCTGGATTTGGATAAACCACTAATTTTTTTGCTTTTACTGGAGATATCGACACATTGGTATCATAAACTAAAGTATCAAAATAAATGCGCTGACATTGCTGAGTTTCAACCTGCAGCGTATATGGATATTTCCCTGGTTTATCAAATTTATAATGCATGGAAGGTCCGGCAAAAACAAATCCCGGATTGAAATTCCCAACCCATGTGTAAGAAGGATTCTTTCCAACAATCGTTTTTGCATGAAAATAATAAAGACCTCCTCCACTGTCAATTTTGGTATGTTCTGCTTCTGGCAGAGGTTTTACTAAAATTTGATAGGCTCTTGTTGCACTCCCATTTACCGGACATGCATCATCTTTTACTGTAACCGTAAAAACATAAGGAATGTCACTGGCATCTTCTTTAGCAGGTGTCCAAGAGAGCGTTCCTGTTGGATGTTTTACTACTTTATTATTATCATTCCATAAAGCTCCTGAAATACTTCCATTCCAGCTTATCAATAAAGTATCTTTTGAATCGTAATCATTTGTGTGAATACTGAAGTGTACTGTAGAAGTAGCACATGTTTCTTTATAATAGGGCCCAGCTAAAACAGGTGCATTGTTTTTTGGACATTGAATTACAATAATGGCAATTTCGCGGGTGGTCTCACCAATAATTTTTTGCCCATTACGGAACTCAGTCACTTTCTCTGCCATAGATGAAAAGCCAAAAGAATCCGGTCTGAATTGAATTCCACCACAAATTTGATCCAAATGAAATCCTCTAGGAAATGGTAATTTCTCATTTGGATATCCCCAAAAATACATGGATTTATCAAATGTAAATGGACTATTATAGGTAACAATAGCAGTAGATGATATTTTTGGAGCCACCCACTCATATGATAGGGAATCGAGTAAGCCTCCACTTCCTCCAACATCAATATCTACAACTCCATGGCAAAAAACAAAATCCTGATCTTTACAAATAATAGCAATGGGAGGATTCGTAAAACTCGGGGAATTATCACATGGAGAAATACATCGGTTTAACCATGCTTCCAAATGAAAAGGACTATTTCCCTGAATATTTGTGAATGCTTTACTTCTGCAACAAGCTGTATACGACATACTAATTTCGCAACAACTAACTGAACTTGGTATTACAATCAACTTTGAATAAGTGTATTGTTCGATACCATATGGAAAAGTACTGTTGGGATCC
>Ga0209045_1002454_pt1 | contig 13611 bp, 11 predicted proteins | sample SaaInlLV_10m_DNA_4_FD_184664 | JGI IMG/M metagenome (GOLD analysis project Ga0209045, IMG submission 184664) | Marine microbial communities from expanding oxygen minimum zones in the Saanich Inlet - Saanich Inlet SI072_LV_200m_DNA (SPAdes) (version 2) | ecosystem: Environmental > Aquatic >...
CGCCGATGTTGTGCATTCGGCAGTTGGTAACCCAGTTCCGTTCACAGCGGCTGAGCTTCGCGTTGTTGTGATTTTTGTCTCGCCAGCGATTTGAGAGGGTCACGCCATTCAGTCCCATGTGCTCAATCCAGCATCCCTTGACGACGTTTGCGGTAGCGTGTCCAATCAGCATGATTCCGCTGCGGCCACTGTTCTTGAGATGACAGTCACGGACCTCGATCCCTGTCGCGTTGCTCAGCCAGACAAGGGCGCCATCCTGGATGCCGTAGCGCGTACTCCACCAGCCCTTCGGGAAGCCATCTGTCTCCTCCAGAGCCAGACCCTCCAGGCGGATATTCCGTGTGGGGCGATCCGGTGACTCTCCTTTGATCTGGATCAGGCGCGTCAGTACCGGAGCCGAGATTCCCAGTGTTTCGGGGTGTCCGTCTCCCATAGGGTGGTAGTAGAGCGTCCGAGAGCCGTCATCAAGGTAGAACTCCCCGGGGGCATCCAGGAAGCTCAGTTCATCTTCGAGGAAGTACCTTGCGCGCGCCAGTATCCCAAAATGGAGACGGGAGGCATGCAGGGCGATTCGGCGCTGGTCGGGGTCGATTGCCCGTACTCGGTAGGTTGAGCGCATCCAGTCGCACTTGCCTCTCAGGTAGATGAAGACGCGCATCTTCGTGATGTCAGTCACTGGCGGGGTGTCCTCGTCAGCATAGGTAAGCCAGGCTGTTCCTTTGCCTTTCTCGAACCCCTCAGCGCCGTCTTCCGTGACCAAGTAGGGCCCTCGCGCAGTTGGGAAGTGGGGGCTGTGCTCGTAGTTGGGGAAACGGGCTTTGTGGGCTCGCTTCCCGTTTTCATAGAGGGTGTGGAACGTCATGTCTGCCGGGATAACTGCTTTCCAGACCCCGTCGCTGTGTGGTTTCCAGCCTGTGATGGGGACGCTTCCCAGGAGCCTGGCCTTCCCGGGGCCTCCGGCGCTGCGGTAGACCACTTGATTTCCATCGCGCCCCGAATCGTCGTTCGTGAGTTCGAAGGTGTGGTCCAGTCGATAGATGCCTGGGGCCAGATCGACAACGACGTCGTTCTGTGCGGTCTGCGCAGCGTGCCTGGCGAGTTCCCGAGCGCGCCATAGCGTACGTAGCGGGGCTTCCGACGAGCCGCTCGCGGTGTCGTTCCCGTTTGGGGCTACATGGATGTGCGGGACCGGTGTCGGTGGGCGTGCCGAGGCAAGATCCGGGCAGAGGGTGAGTGCCAGGAGCGCGATCAGCCGAGGGATGAGTGTCTGTGCGGGTGACGGTCCGGATGCTCGTTTGGGGGGGGCTTCTTGCTTGGTCTTTTGTTTGAGATTGCGGCGCACTGTAGGGCTGGCCTCCTCATCTGATCCCTGGCTCCACTGACAACGAGGTCGGCGGGGCCCGGCTATGTCTGTTTGGTCCTTGGCACGATGGACACGAGGCCGGTGGGGTAGAGCGCTCGCCTTATCCGCCCCAGGTATAGTCCACCCCGCAACGGTGGGCAAAGGCTTCGACGACGTTCCGGCCCTTGTATACAACCGTATGGGCATCGATGACTTCGGTGTATGGCCTCGCCTCGATCGCGCGCAGGGAATCATCCGAGTAGGGCTTCCTCAAGCGTTGGGTCATGCGGATTGGGCCGGGGACGACAAAGGGAGCGAAGTCCTCAAGCCTCTCGAGTGCGGCGCGGGTCTTCTCACGGATGAGCTTCCTCGCCATGTTGGGGTGGAGGCAGTCGCAATGGTGTTCCGTGTATCCGGTCTTGACCGGGGCGATCTCGATGTCGCCAAGCAGTTCTTCCATCTCTTGACAGACCGCCGTATCGCCACTGATCAGGACGCAGGGGAAGCCGTAATCGCCAGCCTCGGCTGCTTCCGTCCCGCATTCACCTACGCGGATGCCGTTGATTTCGAGGAAGTCGACTGCCCTGCTGCCGGTGTGAGCGAGAACCGCGTGAGGTGTGTTGGACATAGCATGCTTGCCGATCTGCAGGAGCGCGTCGAATCCCTCGTCCCAGCCCTGGTAGGGGGGCATGGCAGGATAGAACGCCGGAACCAGGGTTGCCCGTTCGTCCAACTGCAAGATATCTATGGCGTTGTGTCCCTCGGAGACTTTGACGCGTGTTGCTCCGGCATCGAAGGCCCCGGCGATGGCGGCATTCACTTCGCCGGTCATCAGTGTGCGTTGCCATTGATCCTGCGGTGTACGAGGCTCGTGGGCATCCCAATCGATGATGCCGCTCACGCCTTCAAGGTCGGTCGCGATCAGAACATTCATGGCTTAGAAGCTCCCCTTGTTGCTGCCGCACAACCGGTGTCGGCCGATGGCTCGTGAGTGACGGACATGGTGCTGGGCACGGAGGATACACTATACGTCCTTTGGACTTGCGAGGCGACTTACCGCAGAGGGCACACGGCTGTTGGGTGAAGGCGAAGACCGCTTACGTTGTGCGCGGCTCGGTTGGGGGGCTCGTGTCCGGCAGAGCCGTGACCACGGGAGCGGGGGACACGCGCCTGTTGCCAGGCCGTGCTTATCTGCTTGCCTGCCCCTGTACCTCCGGTGCATCTGCGGTGATATTACCGATTTACGTCGCGGTGGGCGTGATGGTACAGCAGGAGTTCGTTCCTTGATTCGTGACCTGATGCAGCTGTTCTGTGTGTTTTTCCGGATCGGGCTGTTCTCGATTGGGGGAGGCTACGCGATGCTCCCGATGCTCAAGCGGGAAACCATCGACCGGCACGGGTGGCTCACGGAGGAGGAGATGCTCAACTACTACGCGATCGGGCAGGCGACCCCCGGAATCATCGCGATCAACACGGCGACATTCATCGGCTTCAAACAGCGAGGAATCACTGGGGGGATTGCGGCCACGCTGGGTATGGTTGGCCCGTCGCTGGTTATCATCACGGCGATCGCTCTGTGCTTTGCCAGATTCCAGGACATCGCTGCGGTTCAGCGAGCGTTTGCCGGCATACGAGTCGCCGTTGCGGTCATGCTTGTATTCACGTTGCACGGTCTGGTGCGGAAGGCCGTTATCAATCGATTGGGGAAGATCCTCGCCGTGGCCGCCTTCCTGTTGCTGGCCGTCGGCGGCGTGAACCCCGTCCCTATCATCATGGCCGCGGGGATCGCGGGGATGCTGTTTGGGCCGAAGCCGGAGGCGGCAGCATGATCTACCTCAAGATTTTCTGCATCTTCTTCAAGATCGGGCTTTTCACCATAGGAGGCGGGCTTGCGGCGCTGCCTCTCCTGCTTCAGGAACTCACCAGCCGTGGCTGGGTGACGGAACGGGAGTTCATTGACATGGTCGCTGTCTCACAGTCGACCCCCGGTCCCATCGGGATCAACATGGCAACCTACGTCGGGACCAAGCTGGATCCGCTCGGGGGTGGACTGGCGGCCACGGCGGGAATGGTTGCGCCGTCGCTGATCATCATCATGCTGATCGCCACGTTCATGCGCAACTTTGCCCAGAATACGCGCGTTCAGAACGCCCTGGGAGGGCTACGCCCGGCGGCTGCGGGATTGATCGGGGCTGCGGTCTGGTTCATCCTGGTCCGGGCTCTGGCTGATGTCGGCCGCTTCCCGGAGCAGGGCTGGCTCCACCTTCCGGCGGTTGGGCTGTTTGCCGCTTTGGCTCTGCTGCGCTTCAAGTGGAACGGCTATCCCGTCTACTTCATCCTTATCGGCGCTGTGGCCGGGGTACTTCTGTTGTGAGTGGCTTCAAGGTGGCACCGGGTATCTTGCCCGGTGATTCAAGGGGAGGCAAGGATGCCTCCCACCACTCTGGGAACCGCTGCGTTGCAGCTCACGAGCTCTCGGCCAAGCTCAGATCCTCTTGAGGTCCGGGCCATTCGGGGCCATTGCGCTCACGGGGAGGGAGGGCAAATGGCATCTTCAGGCTGGTGCAGGTGTCCACGTCGTTTCCGACCGCGTAGAGCGCACTCAATCCAGACTTGCGTGTAGGGTGCCTCAATCACCTCAAGCAGCGCGTGCTCCTCACCCATCCGGGTACAGACGACGTCACCTTTCCCGACGATATGTTCCTCGCCGTCGGTCGTGACCCGGGCCTTGCCTGCCACCACGAACCAGAACTCATCACAGTCATGGAAATGCAGCTCAACGAGTTTGCCGTGCTCCCGCGTGGAAGACCCCATGGCGTTGATGCCATCACGGACCACGCACCACTCCGGCGCCCGCTCCGTCCCGAAATCCACCTGTTTCACAATCGGCATCGTGTCACCTATTCTGCCAGGATCTGCTGCACCATCGCGGCGTTCTCTTTGACCATGTCGTCGTTGTCGCCGCGGTGCATCCCAACGTTCACCACATCTCCGGGCTTGATGTGATCGTAGGCATACTCGAACGCCATCTGTGCATCAATTCGGCCGGCCGCCATGATCTTGTAGCCGATGCACGGCTTCTGGATGGTCTGGATTGTCTCCACGGCCGGAGCCAGATCGGCAAGCATGAACTTGTCACCTTCTCATTTCGGCATTTCGTTCGGGGTTCTGGTGGCTGTACCCTCCGAACGGATTCGCCCCAATGATCAGACGGGCGACCTCAAGACCACAGAAATCGACGGTCGGCAACATTACGCTGTTCTCCAATGGCACTGTAGGATACGCTTGCGGTTCTCGAACGTTCACAATCTATCGACTTAGCACGTCGTTGCACGCCCTGTTGGAGGGGAGAACACCCCGATTGATATTGGGTAGGAGACCACTTATACTGATGGGCTTTGGCATCCCCGGACGGGGAGCGTCTATCTCCTTCGGGCGGAAAGGGCTCTGCTATACCATGACGTTGCGTGCTGTCTTGCTTGGGCTGCTCACGGCTGCCTTCATCAGTGGCTATGCCCATCTCAACGACTTCGTTGTCCACAATGGCCGGTTCATTTCCGACCTCATGCCGGTGGCGGTTTTCGGGACGCTGGTTTTCTTCCTGCTGATCATCAACCCCTTGCTCAAGAAGCTCAAAGAGAGTTGGGTGCTGACGGCTCAGGAGTTGGGGGTGATCATTGCTCTTGCTCTGATCGCGTGTTCCGTCCCCAGCTATGGCGTGGTGCAATGCATCCCGACCAGCATCATGCTCCCTTTCCACTTCCAGCGCATGCGGCCCGGTTGGGCCCAGGCGGATGTGACGAGCATGGCGCCGAAGCGCATGATGCCGACGATCACGGGAGACGAAGAGCAGGTTCTCAATGGCTATGTGATGGGGCTTGGGGAGGCCGATCAGCACATCTCGTTCACGCAGATTCCGTGGTCCGCGTGGTCTGAAACGCTTTGGTTTTGGCTGCCACTTCTGCTCTCGATAACGATTGCGGCCATGGGACTCGCAGTGGTTTTCCACAAGCAGTGGAGCAAGCACGAGCAGTTACCGTACCCGATTACACGTTTTGCTCACGCATTGCTTCCCGGGAAGGGGGAAGCCCGAAGCCGAGTATTCCAGAGCAAGCTCTTCTGGATTGGCTTCGGGGTCATCTTCGCGATCGGGCTCAACAACTACCTGTGCCGGTGGTTTCCGCGGGCGCTGATTCCCGTTCGCACGTATCTCGACTTCTCACCGTTGGCCCGGCTTTTTCCGATTCTTGTTGATGGACATGGGCTTCGGCTCCTGCGTCCCAGAATCCTCTTCACGGTTGTCGGGCTCGCCTACTTTCTTGCCTCGGATGTGTCCTTCTCCATGGCGGTTGGTCCCTTCATTTTCTGCACGGTTGCGGGCATCCTTTCCAAGTACGGTGTTGTGCTTCGGACCGGCCATCACCAGTCGGTCAAGATCGAGGCATTTCTGTTTACAGGGGGCTACACAGGAATCGTGTTGATGTCGTTGTATACGGGGCGGCACTATTACTGGAATGTGCTGAAACGAAGCCTCGGGCTGCGGGCGTCGGATGAAGTCGGCGACTACGCGGCGTGGGCAATGCGCGTCTTCTTGACAGGCACTCTCGCTTTTGTCGTCCAGCTCGTCGTCATTGGGCTCGATTGGCAACTGGCCGTGCTCTACACGGCACTGGCTCTGATCATCTTCTGTGCGGTCAGCCGGACGATCGCGGAGACCGGGGCGTTCTACATTGGCACTGAGGTATTCCCGGGGGCGATCATCTGGGGGTTCATGGGCGCGACGGCTCTGGGCCCGAGCACCATGCTGATCATGTTCCTGGTCACGGTCATTCTCCTGGTCGGGCCGGGATGGGCCCCCATGCCCTTCATGGTGCAGTCCCTCAAGCTGGCTGATGATGTAGACGTCAAAGTGTCGCGGGTGGCCAACCTGGCGGTGATCACGCTGTTGCTGTCGACCGCCATCGCGTTGCCGATGATTCTGTATTGGCAGTATGACCGTGGTGCGCTGCTGGCCAGCGGGGGGTGGCCGCGCTATGCCGCCACTTTCCCGTTTGAGAATATGGTTGAGATCCAGCATCGACTGACGGCCCAGGGCACACTTGAACTGTCTGAGTCGCTGAGCGGCTGGCGACGTTTCCTTCACATTGCACCAACGGGCCCGGCGGTCACGGCCTTCTTCGTGGCGCTGACGCTCTCAATCGGCATCGCGGTTGGTCGACTGCGTTTCGCCAAGTGGCCTTTTCACCCGGTCATGTTCGTTTTCCTGGGCGGCTCTCAGGCCCTCACGCTGAGCGCTTCATTCGGGCTGGGATGGATCATCAAGTCACTGGTCAGCAAGTATGGTGGAGAGAAATCCTACGCGGCGGTCAAACCGTTGATGATCGGGATTATCGCCGGGGATATGCTGGCTAAGTTTGTCCCCATGGTCGCGGGGACGGTCTACTATTTTGTCACAGGAGATCCGCCGTAGGACGTTGTCTCCTGCGGGCGTGCTTTCGGGGAGGGGACAACCGGCTGAAGGGAATGGGCGGATGACTGCTGAAGCGTGTTTCGTACCCGGCGAGCCTTGGCTCGATGATCGTGGTGTGCACATCAATGCGCATGGCGGCGGTGTCTTGTTCCACGGTGGGGCTTACTACTGGTTCGGGGAGCACAAGATCTCCGGGAAGGCGGGAAACGTTGCGCACGTCGGTGTGCATTGCTATTCCTCGACCGACCTGACGTCCTGGCGGGATGAGGGGATTGCGCTGGCTGTGTCGGACGACTCCGAGAGCGACATCGTCCGCGAGTGTGTCCTTGAGCGTCCCAAGGTGATCTACAATGCGTTGACCGAGACGTTTGTCATGTGGTTCCATCTTGAGCTGAAAGGGCAGGGCTACGCGGCCGCCCGGAGCGGCGTGGCGGTCAGTTCGAGCCCGACAGGGCCCTATGCGTTCTGCGATTCCTTTCGTCCCAACGCGGGACACTGGCCTCTGAACGCCACAGAGGAACAGAAGGCCCCACTCGAGGATCCCCCCTACCTGAGAAACCGTTCCGTCTCAGGCGGACCGAACGCCGCCACTCCCGCAAACGGCTTCTTTCGGCGCGACCATCTCGGGGGCCAGATGGCGCGCGACATGACGCTGTTTGTCGACGACGACGGGACCGGCTACCACATCTACTCTTCGGAGGAGAACAGCACGCTGCACATCTCCGAGCTCACGCCCGATTTTCAGCGTCCGTCGGGCCGCTATGTTCGGGTGTTCGAGAAGCGCTGGATGGAAGCCGCCGCCATCTGCAAGCGTCAGGGCAGGTACTATTTGCTCGCGTCGGGGTGCACGGGGTGGGCGCCCAACGAGGCGCGTTCCGCCGTGGCCGACTCCATCTGGGGGCCGTGGGAAGAGCTCGGCAATCCCTGTGTCGGTATCAATCCGATGAATGGTCTCGGCCAGGAGAAGACCTTTGGTGGACAGAGCACGTCCATCTTGCCAGTCGAGGGCCTCCGGGATGCCTACATTGCCATGTTCGACATCTGGTGCCCCGAGGACGCGATCGACGGGCGATATGTATGGCTGCCCATCGTCTTCTCCGAGGAAGGTATGAAGATCAGCTGGCGCGATCGATGGGATCTCGCCGGGTTCGGCACCTGAGCAAAGACCGAGTTCTTTTCTTGCCCTTTCTGTCTTGTTATATCAGAATAGACGATAATGGTATCAGCATTCCTGATGTTGGAATGTGTCTATTCGGGTGACAGGGCAGTCGTGATACAATCACTCCAACGTGCATTCACTATCCTGGAGCTCCTTGATCGGGAAGGCTTGGGCGAGGAAGGGATGGGGGCTCAGGAGTTGGCCAACCGGGTCGGTTTGAAGTTCCCCACCGCGCACAGTTTCCTCAAGTCCCTGGTGGAATTGGGCTACCTCGAACGTGTGCCGGAGAGCGGCAAGTACCGGACGTCGGCGCAGCTGGGGCGGCTTGGGAATACGGGGGCATGCGTCAAAGCCCTCGAAGCCGTTGGGGAACGGGAGATCCAGCGCTTGGCTGAAGAGTTTCGGGAGAGCGTCAGTCTCTCGCTGGAAGCGGATTTCTGGAGGGAGAGCTTACTCATTGCTGAGAGTGATCAGGAGTTGCGCGTCGTCCACCGTCGCCGGGATGACCAGTTCTACCGTTTTCCGGTGGGACGCGTTCACCTCAGCAGGATGTCTGCTGAGCGCCTTGACGTCTACGTTGCCCGGAACGGGCTTCCGGAAGGGGACTGGGATGGCGTGGAGACACGGGGCGAGGTCGAACACGCCCTGGCGAAGATCCGCAGCGAGGGACACGCCGTGAAACGCAATCCCGCGGTTGGGGCCGCGGCGATCAGCGTGCCGATTCTCGGGCTGCCGGGCGATCTGAATGCAGCCCTGTGCCTTGTTCTGCCTCTCATTCGATTCAACACGGCGAGGTGCCGTGAGATTGTGGCCGCTCTGCAGGTGTCTGCAGCGGCGATCAGTACGAAGGTTCGTGACTCGTGACAGCTGCACTGCGCAGTGTCAGTCAACCCCCGAAGACGGGAAAGGACAGCCGACAATGTACGCGCTCAGGCCAGACAGGATCTATGCTCATGAGGCCCTGCGAACAAACCCCGATGCGATGGAACGCATGGCGCGTTTCCTTGAGACCATGGGGAACACGACCGACGATGTGGATTGGTTCGCGCCGGAAGACGTCTACCGGGTGTCGGGCGAGGTCGCTGCCTGGACTCCGGAAATGGACGTTCAAGACTGGAAGATGCGACAGCCGATTGTGTTCACAAACTTCGCCTTGAGTGGCACGGCCGGGGAGGACCCCGCTCTTAAGAACAAGCCGGAAGGAACGCCGCTTTTCAATCCGGAGCACATTCTTGGGTACCTGCCGATCTTCACGCCACACCACACGCCGGAGAAAGACGCGGAGTCCGGCATGGTGTGTTGGCCGTCGATGTTCCTTGCCTCTGTGCACGGATGCTCTCACGGGTGCGTCTACTGTGGGGCCGGGCGTGGAGGAAAAGCGCTGATCATCGCCCTGAATGTGCGGGAGTACCTGCAGAAGGGGATCCGTAAGGTCATTGAGGACAACCCGTGGCAGAAGTGTTTCCTGATGATGGGAGCCGCGGATATCGCGACGCTGGAGCCTGAATACGGACTCTATGAGGATTACTTGAATCTGCTTGCGGAATACGAGGATCACTACGGTTATTTCCACACCAATGGAGACTGCGTGGATTGGGTCGAGAATCTGACCCACCGTGAACGTGTGATCGGTGTCTGGAGCTTGTGCAGCAATGAAGCGTCCGCTTTGCTCGAGCCCTGCGCTCCGCCTGCCTCCAGCCGGATTGACGCCATGGCCAAACTGGCCGATTGGGGCGTCCCCGTCCGGGTGAAGATGAAGCCGATTCTACCGATTCGTGACTGGCGGGAAAGCTATGCCGGTTGTATCAAGGAATTGCTTAGCAAAGCCAAGTTGGAGACGCTGGGCTTCACAAGCATGATCTGGAACACGTACGACCGGCTTGAGGCCCTGCTCGACACAGACCAGCTCGACCCGACGTTTGTCGAGGCAGCCCGGGAAGCCAAGGATGAGATGGGAGAGAGTCGGCATGGGCCATTCCCGCACGAGAAGCGACTCGAGATGTACCGTTTCCTGATCAGCGAAGTCCGCAAGTATGATGAGAAACTGCCCCTGTTTGTCTCCACCGAGACGGCCCGAATGTGGGATGATTTGGCCCCGGTCATCGGCCAGAATCCGCGTAAGTTCTTCTGCGGCTGTAACCCTGTCCAAGGCCCCGGACCGCGATACATAAGCTCTGATGTCAACGAGTCCAACTATCGGACTAACAAAGAGACGGGGCGAGAAGACAAGTAGGAGGCAAGGCCGCTCCCGTAAGTCGCGCATTCGCGTCAAGCCAAGCTGTAACTCCTTGCGGTGGAGAATCTGAGGCCCTGCCCCATAAGCGCTAACTTGTTGAGCAAGTTCCTGCCTGCAGCCGGGCGAACGCTGAACATCGAACGTCCAACGCCGAATGTCGAATGAAGAGAACCGGAACAGTCTCCGAAAGAAGCCGTTACAAACCTCGACGTTCGACGTTCAGAGTTCGATGTTGGACGTTCAAGTTAGCGCTTATGAGGCCCTGCCCCAGACCCCGCCGGGGAAGAAGCTCTCCCCCGGACCCCCGCATATTGGGATCGCGAACGCCAGGTGACAAGGCCCACTTGACCTTCGCGCCCCCGGTAGCCGCCGCTCGCGCGACGGGCGACCACGTAGACGGAGACTGTGACGTCACCTTTTGTCGTGGTGTATTGCGCTGTCCAAGAGAAGATTATGCCTTAGCTTGACGCGGATGCGTAAGTCGCGGTTCTGACAATCAGGCGAGACGGCGTTCTGTACCGAAGGCACACACGAGCCCGGCCTCTGCCGAAGACCCGGCCGTCATATCAGAGGGTGTAACTTCTGGTTGCTCGGTGCCTTAACAGAGCCGCGACTTACGGGAGCGGATTCCAGGGGCAGTGCCAAGCAAGACCGCTCCCGCAAGTCGCGGTTCTGACGGTCAGCCCAGACCCCGATTCGTACTGAAGTCACACACGAGCTGTCAGGTGTCAGGCCATGGTCAGTCTTTCAGAGAGGTCGATTGAAGATGTTACATTTGAGCGTACGTGCGATTGTGCTCGGACTGATTGTGTGGGTGCTTCCGGCGGTTGCCGTGGAGTTCCATGTGTCGCCGTCCGGTGACGACGGAAACCTGGGGACGGCGGAACGTCCGTTTGCGACCATCACTCGGGCTCGGGATGCTGTTCGTGCGGCGGGCTCAGGGAAGGGGACGACGGTCTGGATCCACGAGGGAAGGTACTGCCTTCCGGACTCAGTCATGTTCGGGAAACTGGATTCCGGGATGGCTGGGGCTCCGGTTGTGTACCGCGCTGTCGATGGAGAGAACGTGTGGCTGAGTGGGGGGATCCCCTTGCCGCTCTCCGCCTTCGAGTCGGTCACCGATGCAGCCTTGCTGGCCAGGATGGACCCGAGCGCTCGCAAGAACGTACGCCGGTTCGTGCTCAGCAAGGAACTCCTGGCCCGGGTGTCTCCTGAGTGGCCGGACACCTGGTGGTACTACCGGCGGGCGGTGACCAGGCTGACCGAGGTCTTTGCCGGGGATCAACGACTGCCCATGGCCCGGTGGCCGAATGAGGGGTATACGACGTTCGGGGACATCATCGTCCCCGGAGGCAGAGACGGCGAGACGCCGACGTTCAAGTACAAGGGCGAACGTCCTGCCCGCTGGGCTTCCGCCGTGTCTGAAGGCCTTTGGCTCTACGGCTACTGGCGCCGTGGCTACCGAGCCGAATTCATAAGAGTGACCTCCCTGACTCCCGACACTTCGACAATCGAGTTGGCGGCCAAGAACAGCCTTGGGGCGCTTGAGGATGGCGGAGCCAAGCGCTACTCCGCCATGCACGTTCTTGAGGAACTGGACACCCCGGGGGAATGGTATCTCGACCGCAAGCGTGGGGTGCTTCTGCTGTGGCCCCCCAGGGAGCGCAACTCGTCAGAGGTGGTCCTTTCCCTCAACTCGACGGCTGTTATCCACTGCGTCGAAGCATCTCACCTGGAATTCCGCGGGCTTGGGGTGGAGTGTTCGGCCAGTTGCGGGATTCGCATCGAGAAGGGCGCGAACTGCCGGGTCGTGGCGTGCGAGGTCCGCAATGTCGGGGCGCACGGCATCCATGTGAAAGGTGATAGACATCAGGTTGTGGGCTGCGACATCCATCACACCGGAGACAAAGCGATCGCCATGGACTGCGGCAACCGTTACACGTTGGCGCGCGGTGACTCTCTCATCGACAACTGCCATTTGCACCACACGAACCGGGTCGTGCGGGCTGGGTCGCAGGCGGTCAGTTTTCTGGGCGTGGGCAACCGGTTCTCGCACAATGTGATTCACGACACCGGCTACATCGCCATCCGGTTTGGGGGGAATGAGCACGTGATGGAATTCAACCGCCTGTTTCGGACGAACGTGGAATCGGCTGAAGGGGGCGTGTTTTACACGGGCCGGGACTGGACCAGCCGCGGCAGCGTCATCCGGCACAACTTCATCCACCATGTGCAGGATACGCAGGAAGGTTGCGGGAGTTCAACACGGTTCGTGCATCTGGATGATTCGGCCCCCGAGATCGAGATTCACGGGAACGTCTGTTACCGGATCGGCGGCGGCGTGTCCATCTGCGGTGGGGCGGCCAACAATGTGCACGATAACCTGTTCGTCGAGTGCGCCTGGGGCGTGGATATCGGCCCGCGCGGGCACGACATGTTCGAGCCGGACGGCAAGGGCGGCTTCACCATGGTTGGCCAAAGCGGCTGGGGATCCCTGCCCAAGTATCTGAAACGCTACAAGTGGAATCAGCCGCCATACAGCACACGCTACCCGAAGCTTGTCGCCATGTTCAAGCAGCGGCCTATCGCTGCGCCATGGTTCAATACGGTCACGCGTAACGTGATGGTGCAGTGTGGACGTGGTGTGCGGTCTGCCGGCATGCAGCCAGGCTGGTCGACAGTTGAGAATAACTGGGAAGGCGAGGATCCTGGGTTTGTCGAGAAAGACCACACCTCACTGGACTTCCGGCTTGCGGACTCCGCAGTCGCTCGCAAGGCCGTTGGCTTCCAGCCCCTGCAGCTCGACAGGGTGGGGCTCTACGAGTCCCTCGATCGTCGTAGTTGGCCCGTCGTGTTGGACGTGCCGGCCAAGGACTGGCGTCCGCGCTGGATGCATCTTCGGGATGAAGCCAAGCGGGGCCCCAGCGATCTGCCTGTCTTCAAGGTCATGCAGGTAACTGGGAAGATCGCGATTGACGGTGTGGTCGACCCGATGGAATGGACCCCGGGAGATGCCACCGGCAGCGCCCCTGAAATCCATGACACTGCCGAATTGGTTTGGACTCACACGAGGGCCAAGGCTGTGCGGGTAAGCCAAGCCATGCTGCAGAGCGATGAAACCTGTCTGTACGTGAACTTCCGCAACGAGATTGATGGGACCAAGGGGATCACCGGCGGGCACAAGTGGGGCCGGGACGATGCGGTGGAGATTTCCCTCGCTGAGGTCAAAGGCGGGAAGATCGGGCCGACGATTGTGCTGCGCGGCTATGCCGATGGGGGAAGTGGCAGGTTCAGAATGAAAAAATGAAGCCCTGAAAAGGGCTGATTGATGTTCGTTGTTGCTACGGACGTGCGGATACCGCGTCGGTCGCTGCAATCAAGGAGGAAAGCCGGCATAACTCCGC
>Ga0209045_1002456_pt1 | contig 13605 bp, 9 predicted proteins | sample SaaInlLV_10m_DNA_4_FD_184664 | JGI IMG/M metagenome (GOLD analysis project Ga0209045, IMG submission 184664) | Marine microbial communities from expanding oxygen minimum zones in the Saanich Inlet - Saanich Inlet SI072_LV_200m_DNA (SPAdes) (version 2) | ecosystem: Environmental > Aquatic > Marine...
GAGTACTCTAGCGAATCTCTTGGGCAGGAGAGCAGCCAGAGAAAGCAAACTATCACCCGCCTATTCCGTACCTTTGCCACCAATAAACGCATCTATGGACAGCTGCGCTATATCGACCACCAAGGGCAAGAGCAGATCCGTATCAACTACCACAACGGGACCATCTCTACGGTCACCAATGAAGCACTTCAGGACAAGTCTGAACGCTACTACGTACAGCAGGGGCTTAAACTACACCCCGGCGAGGTCTATCTCTCTCCAATGGATCTCAATATTGAGGCGGGAAAAATTGAGGTTCCACATCAACCAGTGATCCGCTTTGTCACCCCAGTTCGCTCCACCAGCGGCTACCCAAATGGCATCATTGTCCTCAACTACCTAGGAAAGGGGCTAATTGATGATTTCCGGCATGCCGTCACATCGATCTCTGATCGTGTTCACCTGGTTAACAGTGATGGCTACTGGATGAGTCACACCAACACCATTCAAGAGTGGGGCTTTATGTTTGGTAACAATATCACCTTCCAGAACCAGTACCCCAAGGAGTGGGCGCAGATGCGCCAGCAATCAAGAGGCCAATTTATCACCCAGAATGGGCTCTTCTCTTATCTCACCATCGATCCACTTTGGGTTGCACAGAGCCATGCTGGTATCGCTCCACACCGTATCAACCCAGCTACCCTGCTACGCTACTCTTGGCATATCATCGCCCACCTCCCCGTACTCGAGCTGGAGAGCACACCGCTTGGTTTTCTCAAACAGAACCGCACGCTCTACATTGCAATCTTCCTCTTTGCCATGACCCTCTCTTGGCTTCTCGCACATAACAGCCTACGAAGAAAAGAGTTTGAACTGCACCGTGAAAATGAGCTGCGCTTCCGCGATACATTAGAGGAGATCCATCTTGCTGCGCTGACGCTCTCCCCAAATGGGACCACACTGTTCTGCAACAACTACCTACTCCACTTGCTACGCAAACACCGCAAAGAGGTGATTGGAAGAGACTGGTTTAACCACTTCACCCCCACGGATGATCCACAACACCGGCAACAGTTCTCCCTCGACAGCCAAATCAGTGGGGAGGATAAACCACGCTCCAATCATCATGAGTCACACATTATCGACTTCCGAGGGGAGAAGCGACTGATCGCCTGGACCTCAACCATCACCCTGGATGAAGAGGATCAACTGGAGAGCATCACCTATATCGGGCAGGATATCACTGAGCAGAGTGAGACCCGTGAAGCACTCACCAAGTTAGCACGTGCTGCAGAGCAGAGCCCTGCGGTCATTATGATCACCGATTTAACCGGTGGTATTGAGTATGTGAACCCCAAATTTACCGAACTGACCGGATATAAGCTGGAAGAGGTGCTAGGGGAAAACCCCCGTATGTTGAAATCGGGTGCCACCTCCAAGGAGGAGTATCTCGATCTCTGGAAGACCATTAGCAGCGGTCAGGAGTGGCGTGGCATTTTACATAACCGTAAAAAGAGTGGAGACCTTTATTGGGAGTCCGCGCTGATCTCCCCGATCCGCAATGAAGATGGAAAGATTACCCACTTCCTCTCTGTCAAAGAGGATATCACCACCCATAAAGCGCTAGAGGAGGAGGTGAAGCAACGCCAAGAGGAGCTGGATCAAGCCCGCACCCTGGCGGTGGTCGGACGTATGTCCAGCATGGTAGCCCATGACCTGCGCAACCCCCTCTCATCGATCAAGATGGGGCTACAGATCCTCAGCAGAAAGCCTGATGGTGATCCAGAGGAGATGGAGCTACACCAGATTGGTCTGGAGCAGATCCGCTATATGGAAAATATTCTCGAGGGGATGCTCGCCTACTCCCGTCCCGATGAGCTAGAGCTCTCTTGGGTAAGCCTCGACAAATTGATTGAGACCTCTGTCAGCGCTATCCAGAACCAGATATCCGAACACCACATTGATATCACCACCCACTACCCTGTCGGCCTACCTACGCTACAGTTAGACAAAGTGAAGATGCGCCGCGTTCTGACCAACCTACTGAGTAATGCGATTGATGCCATTGAGGAGGCAACCCCCGTACAACCCACCATCTCTATTCATGCCTCTAGCAAATTGGATGAAGGGAGTTCTGTGGTGCATCTGGAGATTTGTGACAACGGGACAGGTATCTCAGCGGAACAGCAGAGCACACTGTTTGAACCCTTTATCACCACCCGCTCCAAAGGAACCGGACTGGGGTTGGCTATTGTCAAACGCATCATCGACCAACACCACGGCAGCATCCATTTTGAGACTCATGAAGATGCGGGGGCCTGTATCTCTATCACCCTCCCCACGCACCACAGCAAACCAACGGTGGTCTCACAGACACCACTGGTGCCCCCCCCACATAGCTTCATAAAACCTCTACAACAGAAACCAAAAGCTGATTAAAAAACCTATTTTCAAGAGAGTTGAGTAATGGCCCATATACTGATTATTGATGATGATGATGCCAGCTGCAGAACCCTGCGCCTACATTTTCGAGCCCAAGCGCATCAGGTAGAGATTGCACACAGCGTTGATGAGGGCATTCAAACGGGGCTGGGAATGATGCCCCTCCCTGAGGTAATCATTCTCGATATTCAGATGCCGGGGCGCACAGGGCTGGAAGGGCTTCCCGATTTTACCGCCCACTTCCCTCATGCTCACATCATCATGATCACTGCCTTCCACGATATGGAGAGTACCATTCAGGCGATGCAAAACGGGGCCGATGACTATATCCACAAGCCAATTGATATTGACGAACTGGACCATGCCATCACCCGCTTGATGGCCCAAAATATCAGCCAGGAGCAGATGCTGGAGACCCCCTCCTCTGCCAACAGTGACTCCACAATGGTTGGCCACAGCCGTGCCATGCGCGAAGTATTTAAAACCATCGGACTGGTAGCCAGAAGCCCCGCCACGGTACTGATCACTGGCGAGAGTGGCACCGGAAAAGAGCTGGTAGCGAATGCCATCCACACCTCAGGAGACCACCCAGAGGGCCCCTTTGTCGCCGTCAACTGTGCTGCTGTAGTGGAGACCCTGCTTGAGTCTGACCTCTTTGGGCATGAAAAAGGGGCCTTTACCGGGGCCATCAGTAAGCAACCGGGGAAATTTGAGCTTGCCCGTGGCGGAGCCATCTTTCTCGATGAGATCGGAGAGCTCTCTCCCAACATGCAGGCAAAACTGCTGCGGGTACTGCAGGAGAAGGAGTTTACTCCGGTTGGAGGGAAACACCCGGTGCGTACCCATGTTCGGGTCATTGCCGCCACTAACATCAACTTTGAAGAACGGGTTAAAAGCGGTGAGTTCAGGGAAGATCTATTTTATCGACTGCAGGTTGTCACCATCCATCTACCCCCTCTGCGAGAACGTAAGGAGGACTTACTGGACTTAGTTCGTAATCTGCTAGACCGAATCAACCGCGAGCTCGGCCGCAACGTCAACCAGATCAGCATGGAGGTGATGAACTGTTTTCAAGAGTATGACTGGCCCGGAAACATCCGTGAATTAGAGAACCTACTCACCAAGTTGGTGGCACTCTCTCCCGGGGAGTCGATCACTGCAGACCTGATACCAGAGAACCTCTGTACCACACTGGGGTTCCCCCCCTCAGATCTAGAGAACCATCTACAAGGTACCACCACTTCGCAGGCCACCAGACAACGAGAGGAGCGGACGCTATGCTCCCTTCAGGAGTTAGAGCGGGAGCATGTACTGCGGGTACTGGATGCCACAGGTTGGCACAAAGGGCGGAGCTGTGAAATTTTGGGGGTCTCCCGCCCCCGCCTCAGGCGACTGATTGCACAGTACAACCTAGAACCCAATGAGCCTTAGGAGCAGCTGAGGCATATCTGGGACATAAAAAACCCACCTAAGCCCAAGGGGCCGAGGCGGATTGAGGAGCCTCCTCTGCGATGAGGAGGAGGTTGCAGCTGAGGCTCTTACTGTAATTGATCCTTGCCTTCCCCTCTTATTCCACTTTTTCTCTCTTTTTGTTACAAAAATGTTACAAAGTGATTTTTGCCATAGCCCCCTGATTGGTTCCCTGGCTTTGCAACTCCAGCTCACCTCCAATTCCCTGAATGAATCCACCCACAGAGTGGAGACCAAAACCACTGCCCCCCACCTTGGTTGTGTAACCTTGAGTAAACAGGTGAGGCTGTTGCTCAGGGGTGATGCCGCACCCATTGTCTTCAATCGTCAACTGAACAGCTCCATTACCCTTATTTAACAAAGAGATACGAATTTCTGGACGCCAAACCTCATCCTCCACACTCTGACCACGGTACTTAATCGCCTCAATACTATTCTTCAGTAAATTCAGCACCATCTGTATCGCTGGGTTTCTCTGCATCTCGACATGATGATCTACAGGTAAATTAAACACCGTCACTAACTCAATTCCTGAGGAGTCAATACACTCCTTGGTGAGTACCAGCGCATCTTCAATCAGCTCACTGAGCGGGAAACAGGAGGCCGAAAGGTCGGACATTGAGGCGCTACGGTGAATCGAAATGGTCCGATCAATACGGCGAATACTCTCATCAATCTTCTTCAGTGACTGCCCAATACCCTCCTTATCCGTCATACTGTTCAAGGCTGAGGCACTCACCTTCAATGCTTTACGCACAGCCACCTCATTGGCCTCATCAGAGTCACTGACCCGCAGCATGATCTCTTGTAGCTGTTTCAGCTCCTCTACCTTCTTCTCAATCGCAACCACATACCCTCCCAATCCAGAGAGGGTATTTCCAATGTTGTGAAGAATGGAGGCGCTCATTTCGGCAACACCAGACTGGAAAGCGAGATACTGCTGTTGTTGCTGATCACGTAGACGTTGACTCAGATCATGCAGCACCAGTACCGCCCCCTCCACCAGGGTCTCATTGTCTTGTGAGTGGGAGAGCAGAGCACCAGAGACATGTACCGGTACCGTCTCTCCCCCTGCACAACGCAAAGTACGGTCTTCGGTTAGGGATAGCGGAGAAGCCTCCTCTCCTCTCTCATCAACAAACAGCATGTTGAGCTCCTCTCCCAACAGCTCATCTATCTGCACACCGATAAGCGCTTCGGCCGCTGGATTGGTATGGATAATCCCCCCCTTGCCATCCACCACGATGATGGGGGCCTGTATACTTTTGAGAATAGAGTTAACCCACTGGTGTAACCGCTCCGCCTCTTGATCCGAACGCATATGGCTGCGAATCTGCCTCGCAACCTGCTGTCGATACTCACGAATAGAGGCGATACGCTGAATAAAAGAGCTTTGATGCTCCCCTTTATTGATCACATCCACAGCCCCCGCTGCTAAGGCAATATCCTTAACCTCCATCTGACTGGTCAATACCACCACCAGCACATTGCGTGTAATGGGGTCCTCCAACAGCGCCCGGGTCAGCTCATCACCATTGCCACCTTTCATATAAAAATCAACAATCGCCAGATCGGGGCGCTCGGTACGTGCCATCTCCAGAGCCTGCTTCATGCTCTCGGCAACCACCACTTTACAGCCACTCTCAAGCAACATCGCCTGGTATGCGCTACGCACAAATTTGGAGTCATCAACAATTAAGACTTTAAACGGGATCAACTCATCTTGTAGGTGCGTAATCTTGGCCTCTCCTCCTCGATCACGCTCCAACAAGGCCTCCCGCTCAATCAACACCTTGCGCTCCAAGGACTCAATTCTCAATAGGAAGAGCTCCTCTGGAGTATCTTTGGTGATCATATCGATGGCACCCGCATCGAGCGAACTTCGGGTCACATCTGAGTAGCTAGACAACATCGAGATCACCATCCCTTGTGTAAGCGGATCGGCAAGCAGTCTGCGCGTCAGTTCATCACCGGTAAAGTCCGGCAGATGAAAATCAAGCAGACCGATATCAGGTTGCTCACGTTGAGCAAGCTCCAACGCATCTGCCCCATTATAGGCTACAACGACCTGATAGCCATGGGACTCCAGCATCTCTTGATAGAGCCCAGCCATAGCATGAGAATCATCCACCAACAAAATTTTCATGTTTCTGACACTGTCCATAGTAGCTCTCCCTAACAACTATATTATTCCCACTTGATTACAGTCTACAAAGGGCCTACTCAGACCTTTTTCAAACTCTGGAGTAGCTCATCTTCAACCTTGTTAGGCACCGTAAGAGTCACTGATGCACCGAGACCCACACCTTCACTCTGCAGTGTCACACTGCCCCCCAGGCTGTGAATAAAGTTTGCCGTTGCATGCAGGCCAAACCCACTGCCACGCTTTTTACTGGTATACCCAAATCCAAAAATTTCTGACTGCTGCTCCACCGCAACGCCTACACCGTTATCCTTCACAATCAAGGTGCTTACCTCCCCATTTTGGGATAGGGTCAACTCAAGCCGCCCACGGTGTCCCGGCTGCACCCGCATCTGTTCCGCAATCGATTCATAGCTATTTTTGATCAAATTATTAAGCGCCTGAATCATCTGGTTTTTAGGTAGCTGCACATCAAAAAGCTCACTCTCACTGCGCTCTACCAGCTCCACACCCAGTTTATCCAGCATATCTTGCTGCATAATCAGCGCATCCCGCAGCACCTCCTGCAGTCGGAATGGGGTTGCATGTGTCGCGATCTTAGCGCTCCCCTGCTGCGCTCGGATAATTTCAGAAATGTGTCGTATGCTATGTTCAATAGGCATCAGGCCATCCTTCTCCATCTCTGACAACAGCGGTATGAACACCTCATGGTTACCCTTCTCAATAATGCGACGCAGCTCCTCTAGCTTAGAGGCTGCCGAGGTCACATCCGGAAACGCCTGCTCAGCTTCACTCAGCAACTGCAGCTTTCGATCAAACAGTTTATCCAGTTGCTTCAATATCGCCATTTGATTTTTCAGGCGTAATACTCCCCCATCAATGGCAGCTAGGGCATTGCCTACATTATGAAGGATCATCGTTGACATCTCGGCAACGCCTGCTTGATAGGCGGCAAACTCCTCCTGTTTCTCAGCACGCAACTGCTCTCTAAGGTCATGCAGCACCCACACCTCCCCCTCTACACCCTGCTCTTCAGCACCCAATATTCCAATCGAGGCATGAACTGGGATCGCCCCTTCATCAGAACAACGCAGCTTGAGGCTACTCCCCCGCTCTACACTCTGACGCAGTGACCACTCCCTCTCGAACAGACTCTCTACGGGTGCACCATAGTGGGTCACACTGGGCCAACCACACCACTCTTCGAGGCGATGATTGAGGTGGAGAATACGTCCTGCTGCATCCGTCACCACCACCCCTTCCTCCATCGACTCCAAGATCTGTTCGGTCTTCTCCTTCTGCTCTGTCAAAGCCATATGGAGCTGCTGTTGCCGATCCATCATTTGATTAAAATGGTCTACAAATTCGCCCAGCTCTCCACTCTGCATGGATAAGTGGCTGGATTGACTATGATCACTGATCTTACGCACCCCCTCTACCATTTCACTAACAGGGCGCTGAATCAAGCGCCGCACCACAACATACACCGCTAGGGTGATCAGTAAAAAGGCCCCCAATAAGACTATAAAGCGGGGTATGAAATTATCCATCACCACGCTCTCTACCCTCTCCATAGGGATACGAACACTCACAACGCCGCGCAGGTCCCCCACCTCATAGCCAAAGGCACCTTGATAACGCTCTCGAATGGTTGGCGGTGCACTCTGAGGGTCTCCGTGACACTTTAAACAGGATTTAACCACCCAGACAGGACGAACATAAAGAAAGTTCTCTGTCTCTTCTTTAATAAATACAGGACGTTCATCATCCTCTTGGAACCAAGATATCGCCTCCAACTCCCCAGCATCTGCCTGATTTTTTTCGTTTCGAGGACGGTCCGATGCCGTTCTAATTTGGATAGCCGTTCTAATTTGGATACCCCGTTGATCCCAATGCTCAGAAAACTCTTGGCTAATTCGAGGCAGGGAGTGCGCAGGCAGAAAGCCAACGGTCTTATCATTCAGCGGGATACCGCTCTCAAGAAACTGTTTCTGATAGACGCGACGTACCGACATCAAGAAGTTGTAGATCGCCTCACTCTCCCGATAGAGGTGCTGATAGGCATCTCCTTTCACCCCTTGATAGGTATAACCTGCCAGTATCACTGCTGCCAGCAGCATAATGGTGCCAATAGAGATCAATAAAGATCGAGTTAACGTCATTCCCCCCTCCTCCCTTCAATCTGTCGGTATCGAGCCCAAACGGCCAAACCGATAGATACTTATTCTTACCGTGCTAAAACAGAACACCATCATCACCGATAGAGCGTCGGCCTCACTCTTTGATTGCTCGCGCAACCGTGTAGGCTTTCCCCTGCTTCAACTTCTTATAGTTACCAAACACCTCTTTAAAGTTGCGTTTGATAAAGTCGCGCAACCCATTGATGGTGACTACCACCATCTGTCCCCCCGGTTTCATCTGGGCATAGCTATCGCAAAGCAGGATGGTGAGTAGTTCACGACCTACTTTGGCGGGTATATTGGAAACAACCGTATCACAAAAATAGTCCTGTGGCACCTTACTTAACCCATTGGAAAGATACGCCTTACAGTGGGGTAACCCATTCGCTATAGCATTACGGTTGGCATACTCAACGGCCAGATAATCCTTATCGACCATATGCACCTCCCCCTTATGGGCCACTCTCCCCATCGCCAGCCCCAAGGGGCCATAGCCACAACCGATATCGAGAATCGTCCCCTTATGGGCCACTCTCCCCATCGCCAGCCCCAAGGGGCCATAGCCACAACCGATATCGAGAATCGTATCGGACTCTCCTACTTCGAGATAGTTAAGCAAGAGCCGCGTCCCCTCGTCAATCCCACGCGGGCTAAACAGCCCCCAAGTGGTTTGAAAGTTCAAGTCGTGCCCCATCAAGCGCTCTTGAAAGCGGATATCCTGCTTCAGTTTGCTGACACTTTGGCAACCGCGGTCCTGTTTATGCTGAGGTTCTGTTTTCATCCCGCTATTCTCTCAAATTGCACGCACTACAGGTATAATAGTGCGCTGCTTTTTCACCACCTAATCAGATATTAAGGAAACCGATTTCATGGAACTCAGTTCACTGACCGCTGTCTCTCCAGTCGATGGCCGCTATGGTCGCGCCACTGCCGATCTTCGTCTCATCTTCAGCGAGTTTGGGCTGATTCGTCACCGTGTACTGGTCGAGGTGCGTTGGCTGCAGATGTTGGCAGAGAATGCTGATATCCGCGAGGTGCCCAACTTCTCCGAACACGCCAACAACGTGCTCAACCATCTGCTAGAGAAGTTTGATGAGGAGGATGCACAGCGCATCAAGGCGATTGAGCGTACCACCAACCATGACGTGAAGGCGGTGGAGTACTTCATCAAAGAGAAGATTGCCGGTAATGATGAGCTGGAGGCGGTAACAGAGTTTATTCACTTTGCCTGCACCTCTGAAGATATCAACAACCTCTCCCACGCACTGATGCTGAACGAGTCTCGTACTCAGGCGATCCTCCCCAAGATGGATGAGATTATCGATTCACTGACGCTGCTCTCCCATCAGTTGGCCGACACACCCATGCTATGCCGTACTCACGGCCAGCCAGCCAGCCCCTCTACCATGGGTAAGGAGATCGCCAACGTGGTCTACCGTCTGCGTCGTCAACGGGAGCAGATCGTGCAGATCGAGTTCCTTGGTAAGATCAATGGTGCCGTGGGCAACTACAACGCCCATCTCTCAGCCTACCCTGAGCTGGACTGGGAGGAGATTGCGCAAAACTTTATCGAGTCACTGGGAATCAGCTGGAACCCCTACACCATCCAGATCGAACCACATGACTATATCGCAGAATTCTTCCATGTAATCAGCCGCTTTAACAGCATCTTGCTGGATTATGATCGTGATGTCTGGTGGTATATCTCAATGGGCTACTTCAAGCAGAAGACCGTTGAGGGTGAAGTGGGCTCCTCCACCATGCCGCATAAAGTGAACCCAATCGACTTTGAGAACTCTGAGGGCAACCTCGGTATCGCCAACGCCATGATGGGGCATCTGGCAGAGAAGCTGGTGATCTCCCGTGGACAGCGCGACCTCACCGACTCTACTGTATTGCGTAATCTCGGTGTAGGCATCGCCCACAGCCTGATCGCCTATAACTCTACCCTGCGCGGCATCAGCAAGCTGGAGATCAACCCCGTTCGACTGGAAGAGGATCTGAACAACACTTGGGAGGTGTTGGCCGAACCCATTCAGACGGTGATGCGCCGCTATGGTGTGGATAGCCCCTACGAGAAGTTAAAGGCACTGACCCGTGGACAAGGGATCACCAAAGCCGCCCTGCTAGAGTTTGTGGATGGGCTGGATATTCCTGAAGAGGCCAAGGCGAGCCTACGTGAACTGACCCCCAGCAACTATATCGGTAATGCTGTGGCACAGGCCAAGAGAATCTAAAAGAGAATCTAAAAGATAATTTTAAAGAGAACTTAACCATGAACAACTCCCGTATTGTTGTTGCACTCGACTTCCCCTCTGCCGATAAGGCGCTGGCGCTGGCAGAACAGCTCGACCCCAAGGCATGTCGTGTTAAGGTGGGTAAAGAGCTGTTCACCCGCTCAGGACCAGAGACCGTACGCAAACTGGTGGATCAGGGCTTTGATGTTTTTCTCGACCTCAAGTACCACGACATCCCCAACACCGTAGCCCATGCTTGTGCCGCTGCGGCTGACTTGGGGGTATGGATGGTCAACGTCCACGCCTCCGGTGGACGTAAGATGATGGAGGCCGCGCGTGCCGCACTAACGGGGGATGATGCTCCACTACTGATTGCGGTTACCGTATTGACCAGCATGGATCAGAGTGACTTGGTAGAACTGGGGGTCGATGTCTCACCTGCCGAGCAGGTACTGCGGCTCGCCAAGCTGGCAGAGTCTTCGGGCATGGACGGTGTAGTCTGCTCCCCCAAAGAGATCACTCTACTCAGGAAAGAGATCTCCAACGAGTTCAAGCTGGTGACTCCGGGAATTCGCCCTGCAGGCAGCGCCACAGGTGATCAGAAACGGATCATGACACCCTCACAGGCGGTTGATCTAGGGAGTGACTGGCTGGTAATTGGGCGGCCGATTACAGCTGCAGAAGATCCGCTGGCCGCACTGAGTGCGATAAACCAAGAGCTGGAGAAAGCGTAACAGCGACTTTCAGTTACTCCCCAGAGACCCCAACAATCGGTTTAATGGTATTCCAGCGGTTACACCCCGGACACTGCCAATGCAGGTGGTGTGCCTGAAAGCCACACTGTCCACACTGATACTCCGGCTTCTCCTCCTGCAGCTGCTTGGTCAGCATCTGCAACCCCATCAACCCGTCACGCGCCCCCTTCTCCTCAGCATGGGTCAGATTCAGCTGAATCAGCTGTTCCAATCCACGTACGGAGGGGCGTTGCTTCAGCTGGGTCACCAGATACTGCTCCGCCTTTCGCCCCCCATGCATCAACTGCAGTTGCTCTACCGTTGCCAACAGTACGGTCGTACTTGGGTGCGTCTGTAACAGTACGGAGAGATATTCGAGCACCTCTTCTGGTTCTCCTACCGCACGGTAATGGGTCAACAGTGGTTGAATGATATTGGGGATATAACTGGCATTCTGCTGCTCAATCGACTTATAACTGGCAATCGCTTGTGTCACCTGTCCCGTAGTGGCCTGAATCTCGGCACGGATAATCATCGCCCGCACCGCGTTAGGGTCCTCTTTCAGTGCCTGATCGACCAGATGAGCAGCCTCTTTCAGGTCTGTCGAGACCCGTGCGATCTCTGCCTTTTCACAGAGAAACTGAGCAATGATCGGGGCATTTTTTCGCCCTGTCTGCTGCTGACTACGCAGCATCTCAATCGCACGATCCCACTCTTTCTCTTGCTGGTAGATCACCACCAGATAGTCATACGCCTCCTGTGCGTACTGTCCCATCTTCACCAGATCGAGAAATGGCTGCTCTGCGCGATCCAACAGACCCGCCTTCATATAGTCGCGCCCCAACTCCAGCAGCGCTAATGCCCGCTGTTCACTACTCAAGGTTTCGCTATCCACCAGATTGCTGTGTAACTGAATGGCTTGTGAGGTATCGCCTTGGCGACGGAACAGGGTACCCAACGCAAGATGGGTCTCTACCAGTTCAGGGGCCTCTTCCAATAGGCGAGAGAAGAGGTCAATGGCCCGCTCCTGCTCTTGGTTGACCAGATAGTTGAGACCACGAAAATAGTCGGAAGAGAGGGTGTTGTGACGACTTTCGCCCTCTGCTCTTTTTGCCATCCACCAACCGGATGCGGCGGCAACAGGTAACAGGAGAAAGCCCAGATAGGGCAACCACCCACTCATTCTGTCGCTGCTTTTTCAGCTCTACGCAGGCGCATCTTCAAGGAGAGCACCATCGGCAGTGCGGAGAGAATCCCCAACACCACACCTAAGGCAAGAACCGCTACCAGTAACAGTGAGAGAGGAAACTCTCCCTGCCCGAGGTAGTAGTCAAAGGAGACTGGCACCGCATTGAGTACCGAAAACAGGGTACCCAGTGCAGCAACAATCAAAAATAGAATCAGCGTAAAAAAACGCATAGTGTGTTCTGTTTACGCCTGTTATAGAGGGTTTACTGCTGCTTCAACCATGCATCATTGACCCGCTCACGTAGCTCCTTACCGGGCTTGAAATGAGGGACATACTTCTCTTGCAAGGCTACAGATTCACCTGTTTTCGGGTTACGTCCCATACGTGCAGGACGATGGTGGAGTGAGAAACTCCCAAAACCACGAATTTCGATACGCTGACCAGAACCCAGCGCATCTGTCATCGACTCAATAATGGTCTTTACTGCCATCTCAACATCAGTATAGGCCAGATGAGGCAATTTTTTGTACAACGATTCAATCAATTCTGACTTCGTCATGACTATTCCCAATTTAGAATCAAATAGAAGGTTGCTCAATATAGCAAACAACCCAAATTAATCAATCACTTTCAATCATTCAGACCCCACTTCTACGTTTCCGGAGCAAGAGAGAGAAAATACTTTCTCAAACAAACTCTGGAAGCGCAGAAGCGGGAGCTGGAAGACTACTTAAGAACCCATCTGCTTTTTGATGAGATCTCCAATGGTGGTAGAACCAGTCTCTTCAACTGCGTTCGCCTCATTGTAGTCCTTAATCGCCTTCTCTTCGTCCAGAGACTCTTTCTGCTTGATAGAGAGGTTAACAGAGTGAGACTTGCGATCCACACCCAACACGGCCACTTCCAGCTCATCGCCTTCGTTGATCTGGGTACGGGCATCCTCAACACGCTCACGAGAGATCTCTGCAGCACGCAGGTAACCCGTTACCTCTTCACTCAAGCTCAGGGTTGCACCTCGTGCATCTACCTCAGTTACGGTACCAGTAACAACGGTGCCGCGTGGGTTCTCTGCTACGAAGGTAGAGAATGGGTCCTGCTCCAGCTGCTTGATACCGAGAGAGATACGCTCACGCTCTGCATCAATCGCCAGTACCACTGTCTCAACCTCATCACCCTTCGCGTAATTGCGAATAAGCTCTTCACCATTCTCCTGCCAGGAGATGTCAGAGAG
>Ga0209045_1002458_pt1 | contig 13597 bp, 12 predicted proteins | sample SaaInlLV_10m_DNA_4_FD_184664 | JGI IMG/M metagenome (GOLD analysis project Ga0209045, IMG submission 184664) | Marine microbial communities from expanding oxygen minimum zones in the Saanich Inlet - Saanich Inlet SI072_LV_200m_DNA (SPAdes) (version 2) | ecosystem: Environmental > Aquatic >...
TGCAATCAGGGAGAGCCATATGGGGAAAAGGCTGATTGTTGTATTCCAGCCCCACAGGTACACCAGGACCCAGGGTTTATTTCATGAATTCACCCGCTCTTTCTACCAATCCGATATCCTGATCGTACTCCCTATTTATGCAGCAAGTGAAAAGAAAATTAAAGGAGTTGATACACAAAGTCTTTGTGAAGGTATTAAAAAACATGGGCATAAAGAAGTTTTTTATGCACCTGATTTTAACAAGGCTTTATCCATGATTACCCGCAAAGTAAAAAAAGGAGATGTTGTTCTGACACTGGGTGCAGGAGACATTTATAATCTTGGAGAAAAACTGCTTGAGGTATTGTAAAGGCAAAACTTGGTAACAAAAAAAACATGGTAACAAAAGAAAACACAGCCGTTTCAACCCTGGTTCAAGAATTTAATCTTCTTGTTGATGAGCCATTGAAAAAATATACCTCCTTTAAAATAGGAGGTCCGGCTGATCTTCTGGCAATGCCGAAAGACAAACTGGAATTAAAAAAATTATTAACAAAGAGCTCAACTCTTAATATTCCTGTCACCCTTTTTGGGGGCGGCACCAATGTTTTAATTACAGATAAAGGCATACGTGGCCTTGTGGTTATTACAAAATTTTTAAAATCTAAAATTCATATTATCCAGTCCAACCTTCAGGGAAAAACCATTTATGCTGAAACAGGAGACAGGTTATCAAAGGTCTGTCTGTTTGCCATTGAAAACTCGCTTTCAGGGCTGGAACCTGCGGCAGGAATACCAGGGACGGTGGGGGGTGCAATCATGATGAATGCCGGTACAAGTTCCTGGGATATCTCTAACATTATTGAGTCCATTGATGTATTGGACCCAAAAACATTATCATTTAAAACACTTAAGAGAAAAGAACTTGATTTTTCATACCGACAACTTAATCAGTCCGGAATTATTGTAGCAGCGACCTTTAAGTTAACTAAAAAACCCGGGAAAGAAATAAAAAAAATATTTAAAGAAAACCTTATCAAAAAGAATGCTGCACAGCCTGTTTTTGCTGCCAGCGCCGGATGCTTTTTCAAAAACCCGTCTCGGGGAAAATCTGCCGGAGAACTCATTGAAAAATCCGGGCTTAAAGGGAAGAGAATAAATGATGCCATGGTATCGCTAAAACATGCAAATTTTATTGTAAACACCAATAATGCAAGTTGTGAAGATATCCTTTTATTAAAACAGCATATCCAAAAAATCGTATTTAAAAAATTCCATATTACGTTAGAAACAGAAGTGAGGCTGGAAGGTGAGTAAAAAAATTAAACCAAACAGGTATAAAGTACAGACCCAAAAGGGTAATAATACAAGGTTGAATTCCGTAAATGCGATTTACCTTCAATCCTTCATAACTTTGGTATTTATAATGGCCTTAAGTCTTGTATCTATATTTATCTACGATTTTATTACTCAATCAGATCTTTTCAATATTAAAAAAATTGAAATTTCAGGTACAAAAAGGGTTTTAAAAGACGATATACTCAAGCTTGCAGATCTAACCTTTGAAAAAAATATTTTAAAGATTAATTTATTTTCCATTGAAAAGCATATTATTTCCCATCCCTGGGTTCAGTCAGCTTATGTAAAAAGAAATCCAGATTCTGAGCTGTCCATATCCATTGTTGAACATGAACCCCTGGCAATTGCCAAAATAGGAAACCTTACCGACCTTTTAATCAATACCCTGGGAAGACCTTTTAAAGAATACAATCCTCAAAATGACAGTGTAAAAAATTTGCCGGTTATAACGGGGTTAGAACTTTCGAGTTCAAATAACCTGTATGTGTTTAATGGGACTTTATTTAATTCTATCATGGGTTTTTTACAATCAAACGACTGCGATAATATAAGACAAATAATGGGAAATAAAAATACCGGGGTTACCATTGTGACCAGGGATATCTATAATCAGTACCCTCTAGAAGAGCCGGGAGAGCCGGGAATAGTTCAAATTAAACTGGGGTTTAATAATTTTAAAGCAAAACTGACCAAAGCAAAAAATATCAGCGAATATATTGACAAAAACTTTCCAGAAAAATCAATTTGCTCAATGGATCTTTTTAATATTGAACGAGTGTTTATAAAAACAAAACTCAACACTGCTCTGCACAACGATTTAGAAAAGGGGGCGTAACTTGCAGGGAAATGAAAAAATAATCGTGGGTCTGGATATCGGTACAACCAAAATTACGACCGTTGTCGGGGAGATGCTTGAAGACGAAATAAACGTTATTGGTGTCGGGTCCCACCCATCCACCGGACTTAGAAAAGGAATTGTTGTCAATATTGAATCAACTGTGGATTCAATAAAAAAAGCAGTAGAAGAGGCCGAGCTCATGGCTGGATGCGATATCTCATCTGTTTATGTGGGTATTGCCGGCAATCATATAAAAGGTCTTAACTCCCATGGGCTTATCGCCATAAAAGGCCGTGAGATTACAAGCCAGGATGTTGACCGCGTCATTGATGCAGCAAAAGCAATTGCCATTCCTGCCGACAGAGAAATCCTTCATGTCATACCCCAGGAATATATTGTTGATGACATGGAATCAATTCAAAACCCTGTGGGCATGACAGCTATACGGCTTGAAGCCAAAATTCACATTATAACGGGTGCAGTATCTTCAGCCAGAAATATTGTCAAATGCTGCAATAAGGCAGGCCTTGAAGTTTGTGACCTTGCACTTGAATCATTGGCATCGGGTGAAGCAGTGCTTACGGACGAAGAAAAGGAACTGGGATGTGTTGTCGCAGATATGGGAGGCGGAACAACTGATTTGGCCCTTTTCAAGGAAAATAATTTAAAATTTATATATAATTTACCTTTGGGCGGATACAACCTTACCAATGATGTTTCCATAGGTCTTAGAACACCACTTCCGGAAGCTGAAAAAATAAAAATCGAACACGGCACCTGTATCCCGGAAAATGTAAAGAGCAGCGCAACCATTGAAGTATCTGCCGTTGGGGGAAGAGAACCTAAAAAACTTTCCAAGAGAATTCTATCTGAAATCCTTGAACCCAGAGTAGAAGAAATTTTTTCTCTTTTAAAAAAAGAATTATTTGCCAATGGACTTGAAAATTCATTTCCGGCAGGATTTGTCCTCACGGGTGGAAGCGTGCTTCTTGACGGCATCAATGAACTTGCAGAATCTGTTTTCAATGTGCCTGTACGAATTGGCAAACCCGATAAAGTAGGAGGACTCAAAGCAATTGTTAAAGACCCTTCCTATGCAACGAGTGTGGGACTGGTACTTTTAGGTTCCTGTGCAACCTGTCGAGCAAATTTTCAAGATATGCCGTCTCAAGGCTTTAATGGAATATTAAACAGAATGAAACAGTGGTTTAAAAATATAATTTAATTTAATTTGGGAGGTGGAAATGGCTTTTTCTTATGTGGAAAATGAAAACTCAGCAAAAATCAAGGTTATTGGCGTTGGCGGTGCCGGCGGCAATGCAGTTAACAACATGATTGATGCAAAGCTAAAAGGTGTAAAATTCATTGTTGCCAACACTGATGTCCAGGCGCTTGAAGCATCCAAGGCCGAGGTAAAAATCCAGATTGGAAGAGAACTTACACAAGGACTTGGCGCAGGCGCTGACCCTGTTAAAGGCCAACAGGCTGCAGAAGAGAGCAGGGAGGAGCTGCGGCAGGCCTTAGAGGACAGCCATATGGTTTTTATTACTGCAGGTTTTGGCGGTGGAACCGGAACCGGTGCTGCACCGGTTATTGCCGACATCTGTAAAGATCTTGGCATACTGACAGTGGCTGTTGCATCTAAACCCTTTTCCTTTGAAGGCAAAAAAAGAGAAAAACAGGCCATTGCAGGCCTTGAAAAACTTCACGGGATTACTGATACAGTCATTACCATTCCAAATGACCGGCTCAGGGGTATTGCAACCAAAGGCGCTAAAATGGTTGATATGTTTATTAAAGCAGATGAAATTCTCCACCATTCTGTAAAGGGTATTACAGACCTGATTATGATGCCGGGCCATGTTAATCTTGACTTTGCAGATGTCAGAACCACAATGCAAAAAGCGGGCAAAGCAGTGATGGGTATTGGTATCGCATCCGGGGAAAACCGTGCTGTTGAAGCTGCTGAAAGAGCTATTTCCCATCCGCTTCTTGAAGACATTTCTATTTCCGGTGCAAAAGGCGTGTTAATGAACATTACATCCAGTTCCGACCTCACCCTTGATGAGATGACAGAGGCATCTGACAGGATATACGAGGAAGTAGGAGATGATGCGGACATCATATGGGGCCAGACATTTGATGAAGAACTGGGAGATGAACTAAGGATTACCGTAATCGCTACGGGTATTGACGCGGAAGAGGTCAAAGCATCCGATAACATACACCATTTTGATCCCAAGCCTCAACCCAATGAATATCAAAAGGCGGTACCCATACAACAAACCGTTCAACAGCCGTTTGCACAATCTTCCGAGCCCATCGCCCGTGGACAGTTAAGAACTCCTTCGCAGGAAGAGCTTGCGCAATGGAATGAATATGACAATCCTGTCATTGTTAAACAAAAAAAGGCCGTTGGATATGATGATCTTTTAAATGACTACAATTCAATCCCGTTTGATAACAATGATTTGGAGGTACCAACATTTCTAAGAAGAAAAGCTGACTGATAAATGGGAAAAAGGTTCAAACCGGCATGGAATCATGGCTCACCTAAAAAGAAAATTATGGAACAAGGGGCCATTGTAAAAAAAGGGAAAGGATTTATAAAAGCCGCTCTTGTATATCCCAACACCTATAAGGCTGGTATGTCCAGCCTTGGATTTCAAACTATATACAAGATTGCAAATAAAATTGATTTTGTGGCCTGTGAAAGGGTCTTTTTACCAGACCCAAAGCAAAAAACACAAGGTTTTACGGGCTACCCTCAGGGTGCACGTGACCGTCAGATTACGAGTAACCTTCAGGTCAAAAGTCTTGAAAGTGGTTTAAATCTTAATCAATTTGATATCATTCTGTTTTCAATTTCATTTGAAAACGACTTTATCCATATTGTTCAACTCCTTGAAAAAGCGGGCATCCCCTTGCGATCACCCGATCGAAACCACACCCACCCCCTGGTGGTTGCAGGGGGAGTCGCCTGTTTTTTAAACCCTGAACCCATTGCTCCTTTTATGGACTGTTTCCTTTTAGGGGAAGCAGAATGCATTCTGGAACAATTTTTTGATAAATTTATAGAAAACTCTGACAAAAAGTCTTTTTTACACACACTGGAAACAAAAATTTCCGGTGCTTATGTGCCTTTCCTTCACACTGCCAAAAATCCATTTCAAATCAAGGTGCAATACCTTAATAATCTTGACAATGTTACAACTGCCACAAGTATTCTCACCCCTGAAACCGTTTTTAAAGATACCTTTCTTATCGAAACCCTTAAAGGTTGCCCCCATGGCTGTAGGTTCTGCAGTGCCGGCTTTGTTTACAGGCCACCCAGAATATATCCGGCCAAAAATATTTATGCTGCCATGGATACGGCCATGGGCAAGACGGATAAAATAGGACTTGTCAGTTCTGCTATTGCAGATCATCCCGACATAAAAAATATTTGCGATTATGGTCTGGAACACAACTTTAAACTCTCATTTTCTTCCCTTAGGGCAGATAAGCTCACCAATGAATTTATCTGCACACTTTCCAATTCAAAGGTAAAAACAGCAACAATTGCTCCGGAAGCAGGATCAAAACGGATGCGCGATATTATTAACAAAAAAATTGATGAACCTGACATTCTTTTTGCCGCACAAAGGCTTGTCAATGCCGGCATCATGAATTTGAAACTCTATTTTATGATCGGCCTTCCCTTTGAAAAAGACTCTGATGTTACGGCCATCGTAGACCTCACAAAAAAAATCAAGTCAGTGTTTCTAACGGCATCAAAAAAACAAAAAAAAATCGGTACCATAACCTTAAGTATCAACCCGTTTATCCCAAAACCTTTTACCCCGTTTCAATGGGCTGCCATGACAGATGGAGCCACATTAAAAAAAAGGGTTACACTAATCCGCCAGGGTTTGAAAAAAATCGCCAATATAAAAATCAATGTTGAATCATTGAAAAAAGCAAAGATTCATGCTCTTCTATCCCGTGGGGATCAAAAAGCGGCGGACCTGCTCGAAACGGCTCTAAATAATGGCTGGACATTTACCATGAAGCAGAACAAAGCATATTGTGATTCAATTGTGCATAGGGAGATACCTGTTGATGCCCCCCTGCCCTGGGATTTTATTGACAATCGTGTTAAAAAAAAATTCCTTGCTAAAGAGTTTTTAAAGTCCAGCCAGGAAAAAAAATCAGGCTCCTGCCCTATGATTGACTGTACCCGATGTAAAATCTGCATTTAGGTTGAACAAGCTGATATTGGATCAGTCATCATCGACTCTTATTCGACTGCTGATACAGGCATGACAACTGCCGGATCTCAGCCGGGCTGCGTCTGTAAGAGAAATAACACCTGAAACAGCCGCATGTTTTTTGGGAATGACAAAAATGCGATGCAAATCTTTTAAAATCATTGATTTAATGGCTTTCTCTACAGGATCATGCTCATAACACAGGGCCACAGGACTTGACATTATCTTTCCTGCTGTGACGGTCATATCATCTCCATGCCGGTAACAAAAAGTAACATCTGTTTTAGAGATCACCCCTTTGGGATAATTTTTATCATCTGAGACAAGAATCGCGCCGAATCTAGAACCCCAAAGAATTTCAACCACAGATTCAAGAAGTGTGTCTTCCTTACAGGATTCAACCTGTTTTGTCATAATTTCATGGACTTTATATCTTTTGACCCTGTCCTGAACCATTTCGTCAGATTTATTGAAAATGCCCTGGTTACAATTACTGCAATAATGGTAAAGCAATCCGACAATATCCGGGTATGCCAGGACACCATCTATTGTATTTGAACCGGGTTCCAAAGCATATAACCGATAGACCTTATTGGCTTTCATTGTATCCAGTGCCGAATCAAGTGTATCATCAGGCCCGCAGAAAAGCGGAGGGCTGTTCATTATCATTTCAACGGGGGTTGATAAAGAAAGCCCTGAATACCAGGCCCCCATTATATCTGTTTTTGAAACAACGCCCAAAGGTTTCTCAGAATCTTTACCCACTAAAATCGCATTAATCTTATATTTAATTAAATACTGGATTGCGCAATCAATACTGTCAACGGGGTCAAGCATTATCAACTGCTTTCTCATGGCATGTCTCACTTTTAACCCGGTTAATGTATCTTTTACCATATTTATACTCTTTCAATAAAATGCTTAAAAAGATCTGAGATATACACCATGCCTACAGCCTCTCCATTGGAGATAACCGGCAGTCTTCGAACATGTTTTTTCATCATGATATCAAGGACCATCATCAAATGAGTGTCAGGTGTGACAGATATGATTTTTGGAGTCATGATATCTCCTACAAAATAATTTTTCAGTTTGGCGGTGGCTCGTTCAATGATACCCTCTATTTCTATATCGCTGATATTACCCCAAATTTTAACATGTTTAGGTAAAAGGAACAAAAGAATATCATACATGGATAACATGCCCACAATGGAGCCGTCTTTATCGATTACCATAATACCGAAAATTGTTTTACCATCCAGTTTTGATGATTTAAAAATCTCTAATGCTTTGGTTATAGGAGAATCAGGGTTCAGCGTTTTAAAACGGGTTACCATAACATCTTTGGCAGTGGTTTTCATTCCATCTCTCCTTTTGCTAAGGGCTCACTCAAAAATTTTCAAACCCATTAAAAGATCCATTTTATTAGCAAATCCACCATTGTAATTAAGAATGCGGCAATAAATGTAGTAAAAATATTTTTAATCTCAAAATCTTCTACAATTTTATCGGTCAGCCAGAGAAGAAATGCATTAATCACAAATTTAAACAAGCCAAAGGTAATAATGATAAACGGAAGGGTTAAGAGAACCAGTAGCCAGCCCGTTAAAAAATTAATAATACTATAGACGACTGCCACAATAACCGCTGTCATAAAATTTTTAATTTTAATGCCGGGAAGAAAATTCGACACAAGAAAAACAGCAACACTTAAAATAAAAATATTAACAATAAACATTGGGCTTCCTTATAATTATTGATGATAATTTTAATCTTCACACATATGGACTTTATCTTAAGCAAATATAAACTATTTAGTCAATTGTTTACAGACGAATGATTTATTAACCGCTTTTAATTTAAGCTTGTGGCATGACTCAGGGTTTAGTATGCTGCTTTTTTTTAAATCAGTCATTTTGAAAAGCATGATTTCAAGACTGGGAAGGGGTATATGAAACTTGTGGTTGTTAAGGGGAAAATTTTAGTATGACAGGCCCAGCAAACAAAAAACTGGCTGCCTACAGCAGAGTTATTACAGCTTCCTGTTTCAGCATCCAGGCGATTGGGATAGGTATGTATATCTCCTATGGGGTTTTCTTCAACCCTTTGATGGATGAATTTGGATGGTCAAGAGCGGCTATATCCGGTGCCTCTTCCGCAGCCTTTTTTGTCAGTGGCCTGTTTGGCATTATCATTGGCAGGCTAAATGATAAATTCGGTCCAAGAATTTTGATGAGCATTGCCGCCATCTTTTTTGGTCTTGGATTCTGCCTCATGTCTCAGGTCGGAACCCTGTGGCAGCTCTATCTTATTTTCGGCCTTGTCTTCGGCATAGGGCTAAGTTCCGTGGACGTCATTACTCTTAGCACAATTGCCAGATGGTTTGCCAAAAAAAGAGGTAAAATGACCGGGCTTGTCAAGGTGGGTACCGGGGCCGGACAATTCACCTTCACAATCCTGGCCAGTTTTTTGATCTCAGGCTTTGCCTGGAAGACCGCATTTATATTCATGGGGTCTTTTGCCTTTATCGTTCTTTTTGTCATTGCCCAATTTCTCAGACGGGATCCTAAGACAGCGGATTACTTATCTGTCGGCACCATAGGAGAACAACCAATATCCCAGGACCAGGGACTTTCCTTTGCAAAAGCCCTGAAAACTCATGAATTGTGGTTGGTTGGTATGGTAAACCTGTTTGTGGTTTTCTGCCTTATGAGTATCCTCATTCATATCGTTCCCCATGCACGTGACATAGGCATTTCCCCCCACAAGGCAGCCGGTATCCTTTCCACCATAGGTGCTGTGAGCATGTTGGGCCGGTTTATTTCAGGAACGGTCATTGACAGAACTGGAAGCAAACGGGTCATGACCATTTGTTTCGGATTTCTGCTCATAAGTCTGGTTTGGCTTACAAAAGCCGATGCTTTGTGGAAGCTTTACCTGTTTGCCTGTATCTATGGAATTGCCCATGGCGGATTTTTTACGGCCATCTCTCCCATCATGGTGGAATTGTTCGGTATCCGGGCTCATGGCTCCCTGTTCGGGATTGTTGTTTTTTTCGGTACCACGGGCGGAGCTTTGGGTCCTATATTGACAGGTTTTTTGTTTGACATGACTCACAGCTATATAGCTGCTTTCTATTTATTATTGGTAATCTCTTGTATCGCTTTTGGGCTCCTGTTGTGCTTACGGGTCAGACCAAAAATTTTATAAAATTTTCCTTGTTTATATTGCCAATTCATTCTATAGAATATCGTATTTTTTGGTTATGGTTCACAGTAGATTAAACTTAAAGATGATTTTATCGGATTAAGGTCATCAAAAATAGAAGCAAGAATAACAAATGGAGGTAGGTTTTATGTCAACTTTAGTATTTGGTCACAAAAATCCAGACACGGATTCTGTCTGTGGAGCAATTGCACTTGCAGATCTCAAAAAAAAACTGGGCGAGGATATTGCCCCTGCAATTCAAGGAAAATTAAACCCTGAATCTAGTTTTGTACTCGAAAAATTCGGAGTTCAAGGACCCGAGGTTGTTACTTCTTTTGCAGGTAAAGATGTATATCTTGTAGATCATTCTGATCTTGCCCAGAGCCCTGACGATCTTGGCGATGCCAATATTCTTGGCATTGTTGATCACCATAAGCTTGGTGATGTAACAACAGGCCAGCCTCTTGAGTGCTGGATATGGCCTGTGGGATGCAGTTGCACTGTTATTGCCTCCATGTATAATTATTTTGATGTTGAAATACCAAAAGATATTGCAGGTATCATGCTTTGCGCAATTCTTTCTGATACTGTCATTTTCAAATCTACTACATGCACTGACGCTGATAAAAAAATATGTGCACAGCTTTCTGAAATCTGTGGTGAAGGTGATCTGGAAGCACTGGGGATTGAAATGTTCAAGGTCAAATCCGCAGTTGAAGGCACCCCGATCCGTGAACTTGTTCTGCGTGATTACAAGGATTTCAACATGAGCGGAAACGGTGTTGGCTGCGGACAGCTCGAACTGGTTGATTTATCTATTGTTGACGGCATTAAAGCTGATCTGGAAAAAGATATCCAGGCCCTTAAAGAAGAAAAAGGTCACCATACTGTTCTTCTAATGCTGACTGATATTATGAAAGAAGGAACCGAGTTATTGATCGCATCAGATGACGCCTCTGTTGTTGAAAAAACGTTTGGTGTTGCTCCAGTTGATGGGAAAGCATGGTTGCCGGGTATCATGAGCCGTAAAAAACAGATCGTTCCCGATCTTGAAAAATCATTTGGTTAATTAAAAAAATAAGGGTTTGGGAATTTCCCAAACCCTTATATCGCAATTCAATTCGCTTCCCATTTCAAAACCTGTCAAAATTTTTTAAGTGGTCTTGAAAATTGTGTTCAATTTTTCAGATAATTTAACAATATCAAAGGGTTTTGAGATAAATCCATTACACCCTTTTTTCATCATTTTCTCTATTTCTGTTTCCCGGCTATAGCCCGAGGACACCAAAATTCTCATTTCCGGATCAAGAGCCCTTATTTTTTCAAAAGTTTCCTCTCCATTCATCAAAGGCATTACCATATCAAGAATAACAAGGTCTATTTTTTGATTTTTGATTTTTAAAAACTCTATTGCTTCAACACCATTTGAGACGGCTTTAACTTGAAATCCAAGATGTTCCAACATTTCCGAACAAACTTCGATCACCCCTTTTTCATCATCGACCAATAAAACCATGCCTTTTCCATTAAAGATCATCTCTTTTTCAACAGACACTTTACCAGGGGTTACCTTTGTTCGACTGGCCTGCAGAAAAAACATAAAAGCACTGCCTTTTCCCGACTTGCTTTTAACTTTGAATATTCCCTTATGACTCTTTATAATCCCATAGGCAGTGGCAAGTCCAAGGCCCGTCCCCTTGCCTCTTTCTTTTGTAGTAAAAAACGGATCAAAAATACGAGTTATGATCTCCTCATCCATTCCAACGCCATTGTCTGCGACAGTTACTTTTACGTAGGCACCGCTCTTTTCTAAACCGGATTCATCCACAACAACATTTTCAGATTTTATGAGAATTTTACCACCACCGGGCATTGCCTGGCGCGCATTGACAAAAAGGTTCATCAGCACCTGTTTAATCAAACCTTCATCAACTAGGGTTCCCCACAATTGCTTATCCAGATTTTGCTCAATCGATATATCTTTTTTCGTTCTGCCAAACAATTTGGCAGTTATTTTTAAAAGATAATTCAGATTAATAAGACTGGTTTCCTTGGATGTTTTCTGTGCAAATCCCAATAATTGTCTGGCCATCTCAGCACCACTGAAAACATAAGCATCAATATTGGCAAGCCTTTTATATTCATTGCTGCCCTGTTCAAACTCGCTTTTTACAAGGGATGCATATCCTTGAATACCCATGAGTATATTATTAAAATCGTGGGCGATTCCTCCGGCAAGTGTTCCGATGGCATCCATTTTTTGGGCTTGCCTGAGCTGGTCTTCCAGGGTTACTCTTTCTGTTACATCCCTTGCCACAGCATATACGCCAATGAATTCATCTCTTGTGTCACTTGCAGGCATATTCATGGGAGTTGCTTTTAGTTCCATAAAAGCAAAGGATTCATAGGGATCATATTGAGAAATTTTTGTCTCGGCCTTTTTAAACCTTAAAAGTATATCCTGACCATCAGTTAATAGTTGATCATTGGATAGTTGATCATAGGACAGTTGATCATTTTCTTTTAATCCAGTCAGAATGGAAGCTTTTGAAAGGTCTTCCTCATGAATAATAGTTTCAAACCCAGTTCCGATCAAATCATTTTTAGCAAATCCCAAAACCTTTTCAAACTGATGATTCGCAAAGGTAAAGCATCCCTTTTGGTCAAGTGTAAAAATTAGATCCGGAGAATTATTCACCATGTATTCATATTGTTTCTCAGATGCTTCAAGCCTTGCAGAAACAGCTTTTTTATCTGCAATCAATTTTTTCTGGGAAAGCGCATTTTTTACTGTTTTTACCAGATCTGCATATTCAAAGGGTTTTTTAAGATAATCCCATGCACCTATTTTAAGGGCCTTGATTGCAGATTCAACAGATGCATAGCCTGTGATAATAATAATCAAGGCCTCTTTATCTATTGCAAAAATATGTTCCATGACTTCATACCCATTCATTCCGGGCATGCTCACATCAAGCAGCACAAGGTCAAATCTTTGTTTTTTAAAGATCCTTAACGCCTCATCGCCGTCATAGGCACCTGTAGCTTGAAAACCTTCTCTTTTCAAACAAAGAGTAATATTTTCAACTATCCTTTTTTCATCATCAACAACAAGTATGTGTTCCAGACTCATTTGCCATCCAAATAATGATTCTTATTCTCTTTAAACCGATTAAACCCAAATCTCCGCAGCCTTGAATTTCTAATAACCGACAAGGCAACATCTTTTGCACCTGTTTAATTCAGTCGATGCTTTTACAATTGAAAAGCACGGTAACTATTTATCTGAAAATCCTTTTTAGCCTATGTTCAAATCGTTTCTATTCGAACCGCGCAGACTTTTGTTCCAGGCGTTTTTGCCACAGGATCCAGTTCACAGCAGGTCAACAAATTGGTAGGCGTTTCAGCAAAATGAAACCCCATGGATACTGTTCCAGCGATACACTTGTCCGTAACCTTTGCCTTTACTTCTACCTCGCCTCTTCTTGAAGCCACCTTCACCATCTGCTCGTCTGCTATCCCCAATTTCGCAGCATCTTCCGGATGAATATTCAGCAATTCTTCCTTTCCTAAAACATTCAGTCCGTATACTCTTCTTGTCATAGTGCTGTGAAAATGAAACAGACTGCGATCTGTGGTCAGGAGCAGAGGATATTCTTTATCGGTCTCTTCTCCGGGTTTCCGATATGCCAGGGGTTTAAATTTTCCCTTGCCGGTGTCTGTGCCGAATTTTTCAGCATGCAGGAAAGGTGTTCCGGGATGATCCTCTGACGGACAGGGCCATTGCAGGCTGCCTTTTTCCAGTCGTGAATAGGAGATCCCTTTATAAGTTGGCATGACCGAGCCCATCTCATCCATGATTTCCGACGGGCCTGAAAAATCAAACCCTTTGGCTGAAAGCCGTTTGGCCAGCTCACAGGCAATCCACCAATCTTGTTTTGCCTCTCCAACAGGATCAATAGCT
>Ga0209045_1002465_pt1 | contig 13562 bp, 11 predicted proteins | sample SaaInlLV_10m_DNA_4_FD_184664 | JGI IMG/M metagenome (GOLD analysis project Ga0209045, IMG submission 184664) | Marine microbial communities from expanding oxygen minimum zones in the Saanich Inlet - Saanich Inlet SI072_LV_200m_DNA (SPAdes) (version 2) | ecosystem: Environmental > Aquatic >...
GTTCTCGGTCAACAATGCTCCTCCTCCTCCAGCATCCAATATTTTAGTATGACCGAAACTAATTACAGAAAAATCGCCAAACGAACCACACGGTTCATCTTTATAATACGAACCATATGCCTGACAAGCGTCTTCCACAAAAACAATTCCTCTCTCTTTGCAAATTTTTATTATGTCATCCAATTCCAATACATTTCCGTAAAGGTGAACACCGATAACGACCTTTATACGGTTATTATTTCGTAGTGCTAACTCTAATAGTTTCGGAGTTAAACACCCATCTTTTTGAGAAATATCACAGAAATCTAAATTTAACCCTGCATATTTAACTGCATACGCGGGAGCAAAGCAGCAAATTCCAGGCATTAGGACGGCATCATCACTTTTCAATTCTAACGCTTTTAATAGAAGATAGATTGCTGTAGTACCAGAACCGGTTAAGACACTATGTGCTCTTTTAAATTTACTGGCCAGCTTATTTTCTATTTCGTGAACCAAGTCCATTGATAACCTAATACTAGTTTATTATCCTAGCTATTCTTTATCTCCTCTCAAGTCCATAATACGGGATTCAAGATTTTTTCATCTACAGACATGAATCTTTTTTGAAGACAATTAATTAAAGAATCAGGAAGGATTTTTCTCCAGCATGCAACATTTTCCTTCACCTGTCCCGGGGTTTCTGCACCAAAAATGATCTGAGCCTTTGGCATCACCATTTTAAGGTAGCTAAGAGCTATCTCCTGCCGTGACATACCAAATTCCTGAGAAATTGACACCAATTTTTCCAGAGTAGATCTGGCGAATTCCATTTTTTCGGGAAGTTCATCAGGACTCATTAAGATAAGTCCCTGAAGGTAGACACTCCTAATATAAATACATTTTCCTTTCTTGTCAGCAAGTTCAAAAATGCCAGCATCGAGAAAACGTCTATCCAACAGGTTAGAAGGCACCTGCACCATCTCAACACCATTAGTCTCAAGGGCTCTAAGGGCCTTATCTGTAGAGTATACAGAAACTCCGACTCTCTCCACCTGTCCGTTCCGAACAAAACCAAGAAGAATTTTACCTATCCCTTTCTCCCATAAATCAAGTTGAGCCTCACAGTGTAACAGCACACCATAAAGGCGTGGCACCCTTAGATGTTTGAGACTCGTATCGAGAGCACGATACATGGCAGATTTATCAAGATGTTGAAGGTTGGGATCAAATTTAGTAATCACCTTTGCCTCCCTGGAAATACCCAACTCCACCAAGGCACTACCCAAAACACGCTCACCTTCTCCATAACTCTGGGCTGTGTCGAACTCACGTATGCCACTCTCCCAAGCATTTTTAACAATGGATCGAGCAGCAGCGGTGTCAGGCTGACCAGTTTTGTTGGCAATTCCATAAGGAGCACCAAGTTGGGCAGTACCGAGAACAAGACGAGACGAGGGATCATGCATTTGTGCCTTCAAAGTCATCAATTAGGATTCCTAACAGGACACCGTCTGCAAACTCCCCATTTAAAAACTCTTGCTTTCTCAAAAGACCCTCTTCAAGAAATCCAGCCTTTTTAAAGGCATTAATCGCGCCTGTATTCAATGCAAAACAACCAGCAGTTAATTTATTCAATCTTAAATCTTCAAATGAATATTTTACGATTAGTTTTATTGCCTCAGTCGCATATCCCTTATTCAAGAAATCACTACCACCAATCATAATCCCTAAAGGAGCAATTCTATTAAATTCATCAATTGGACCTATCTTTATGTTGCCTATATGTTTCTCACTTTCCCTATCAATAATTGCAAAGAATCCATAACGACTATCACCATTGATTTCGGAGACATGTTTCTTTATAATTTCACGAGTGTATTTGATGCCTCGTGTCGACAAAAACTTGATAGCCTTGCTATTATTCATCCACTCAAAATAATCACCGTCAACATCCGAAAGCGTGACCTTTCTCAGATAAATACGGTCTCCTTCAATGATAGGGTTGTTGTGATACTCTTTATCAACCATAATCAATAATCAGTTGGCACCCATCTTTTGAAATATTGTTTTTTTCTCTTTGCCAACACCATAAAATGGTTGAAATAACATACTCTACATCAATATCAGACATAGCAGGAAAAAGAGGAAAAGAAAGGCACTTCTGGTAATATATTTCGGCATTGGGACAATCTCCCCATTTTGTCCCAAATCTCTCTTGATAAAATGGCTGAGTATGCACTGGGATATAATGTACTTGGGTTTGAATGCCACGTTGTTTTAGTTCAATCATGAGTTTGGTTCGTTCAATACCTATCTGTCTAAAATCAAATAAAAGTACATAAAGGTGAAAGTTGCTACTACAATCCTCAGATTCAAAAGGAATTTGAATCGATTCTATACCACTAAAGGCCTCATTATACATATTTGCTATTTCCTGCCTACGATTACAAAAATCATGGAGTTTTCTTAACTGAGAGATTCCCAGAGCACATTGTATGTCTGTGATACGATAGTTATAGCCTAAATCCACTTGTTCATAATACCATGGATTTACAGATTGTGGATTTTCGATTGCTGATTGCAGACCGACAAAAGAAGAATTGCCAAAGGCCTGGTCTTTGTAAACAAAATCTTCCGGTGTATTTGTAATACCGTGAGATCGAAGTCGTTTCAACTTTTTATATAATATCTCGTCGTTTGTCAGTACTGCACCTCCTTCACCCGTTGTAATGTGTTTAACTGGATGAAAACTCATAACTGTCATGTCTGAGAATGTACAGGAACCTACATTCTTGCCTTTATAGGAAGAACCCAAAGCATGGCTGGCATCCTCTATAATAAAGATCTTATTACCAAATTCTTCTTCCTTATTTTTTATAACTTTACGTATAGATTCCATATCACAACTCTGACCGGCAAAGTGGACGGGAATAACTGCTCTAGTTTGCGTATTAATCTTATTCCGGATTTCATCTATAGCAACATTGTATGTCTTAAGATCAATGTCTGCAAAGACTGGCTTTGCACCACAATAAATGGCACAATTGGCGGAGGCCACGAACGTAATCGGAGAAGTTATCACTTCATCCCCTTCTTTTACTTCAGCCGCAAGGCACGCAATATGAAGCGCTGATGTACCGGAGTTTACGGCAACTGCATATTTTGCCCCACAGCATTCTGCAAGGGCATCTTCAAACTCCTCCACTTTTGGACCTTGTGTTATCCGCTCTGAACGCATTAAGCTTATGACCTCTTGAATATCATTTTCATCAATCCATTGTCTTCCGTAAGGTATAATTGCTGATTGATCTTGAACCGTAGATATATTTCGTTTAATCTCGTTCGGCAGCCCACATTTGTAATCTTTATAAAATGCCTCTATAGATTGATCTACAGTAGGAAATCTATAATCAAGCTTCCTTTGAAGTTTATTCACATTTAAGTCAAGTCTCTTCCCTCTTTCAGCTTGAAAATCAAAATCATCTATAGAAGTAGGTGATATTAATGCTTTGTCAAAACCAAAACAATCAGCAATTTTTGTAGCAAACTCATATTTTGAGCACGAATCAGCACTCCCACAATTATAAACCCCACTTAAACCCTGCCTGATTGCAATGTCAATAATCCTGGCAAATTCCAACGTATATATAGAAGAAAAACAAGCATCTTTAAAACCTTTTATCCTTCGGTTAGACTGGAGTTCATCTAACACCCACTCACCGAGACTTTTTTTATTCTGAATATTCCATCCAAAGATATTTGTCCTAAATATAAGAGCATTTTCTTTCTTCGCAATCTCCAGCTCTCCCTCATATTTAGATCTGCCATAGAAATTTAATGGATTTACCTTGTCTGACTCAGAAGAACCCCCTCTTACACCATCATAAACGGCATCAGTTGAGATATAAACCAGCTTGACATCCTGATCTATGACGCTCTTAGTAAGATAGGTTGTTGACAAAACATTTATTTTTTCAGCAATATCTTTATCACGTTCACATTGCTCGATATCAGTTATGGAAGCGCAGTGCAAAATAATCGAAGGATTAAATTCGTTAATAACTCTTATTACAGAATCTTTGCAGGTAATGTCACATTCCCCTGTACGAATTCCATCAATAATAACAGGATGTGAATTGTACAAACCCAGGATTTCATACTTATCCTTAAAGTAATAAGCAAGATTATTTCCCAACAATCCGCTGACACCCGTAATTAATAATTTCGTTTTAGCGCTATCCATAACAGGCAGTTATTGAAAGGGTTGATGTGGTAACTGAATGACTGATAATGTATAGGGAATCTGACAGTCTACTTGAGTCCTAAAGTCTAAGTTGATTGAACCATTAAAAAAGTGTTACTGAGGTACGTCTTCCATAGACCAACGACTCTTCTCAATACTATAGTCATCTGAGATTTGTTCTAATACACGATGGAGTTCCTCAATGCTGATTTTCTGGGAATTATTGTCAGAAGTGTAACTAAATCCTTCTGGGCATAGATTACAATCTCTAATAGTATTTACATCCACAGGCGCTTGTTTTACGACATAACATTCATCATATTCAATTGTATTGCGCCCCTCATCCTCTCCAATTAAGATTTCATGAATTTTCTCTCCGGGTCGTATACCAACTACTTCTTGCGTACATTCAGGCGCTATTGCCTTTGCTAATTCAACAATATGCATAGAAGGAATCTTAGGCACAAAAATTTCTCCTCCTGACGCCAAGTCCATGACCCTTAATACAAAATGTACACTTTGATCTAAGGTAATCCAAAAACGTGTCATTCTAGAATCTGTAATAGGAAGTTTCCCAGTTTTGACCCGCTCCTTGAAAAATGGAACCACTGAGCCACGACTACCTACCACATTACCATAACGTACAACGGAGAAAGTTGTATTATCACTCCCTGTATACACATTTGCTGCAACAAATAATTTATCTGCACATAGCTTTGTAGCACCGTATAGATTTATTGGGTTGCATGCTTTATCCGTCGACAAGGCAACGACCTTCTTGACACCATTCATGAGTGCCGCATCAATCACATTCATACCACCCAGTATATTGGTCTTGATAAATTCTTCAGGATTATATTCTGCTGCCGGCACCTGCTTTAGCGCGGCAGCGTGAATAACATAGTCTACCCCGTGAAATGCTCTATTTAACCGCTCTTTATCACGCACATCGCCAAGAAAATATCTTATACACGGAAATTTTTTCGTACTCCAACGTTGAGACATTTCGAACTGCTTAAGCTCATCCCTACTGAAGATAATAAGTTTCTCAGGTTTATACTCTTCCAGGATAATCTGCACCATTTTCTTACCAAAAGAACCTGTGCCGCCAGTTATTAAGATTGTTTTGTTATTTAACATAAGCGTTCCTTCCCAGCAGATAAATATTTAAATCCCAAATACATTTTTGAAAGTTTTTTTTAGACTCATTCACAACATTATTTATTTACCGTAATTTTGTTTCCACCTTCTAATCTCTACTACATTATGGCTACTATCCTTTGTGCTAATAATTTTGTTGTTTTAAATCTTCTTCTACGTCAGTTACCTCTTATTCTACATATCATATATGCAGACCAATTCCCTCTCAGTTACACACAAAAAACCGCGTAACATTCATCAGCACTATGATTTACATTAATATCCAGACTGTTCTTTATTCTCTAAGAACAACAACCTTAACATTTTCTTGTTCTTTGTTAAAATTGCCTATTTCCTTTTTATCAAAAGAGGCAAGGATTAATACACTGGTATTGGATTTAACAAATTGATCCATATCAATTACCTTATAACCAAACCATTCTTTTCCTTCTTTTTTATCATCAACAACAGATTTTAGTTCCAAGCCTAATTCTTTTAGTACTATGAACAGAACTTCTGATATATGGTTTATTCCGTATATTGAAACATCTTCTATACCTTCTTTTTTTAAATGTATAACCTTGTCTTTGATTACCCTTTTTGCCTCTAAATAGAAATGAATCGTACTTTCTACTCTCTTGTACAATAATGACGACTTCTCCCTAGCACCTTCCGGAGTAATTAAATACCTTATTTTCTTAGAATCTATATTCTTTATCTTGATCCAACCTTTTTTGACCATTTTTTTTAAGAGATGGTTTACCAATCCCAGTGCAATCCCAACTTCTTTGGAAAGATCCCTTTGCGTAAGATGACCGTTACCCTCTAACCTTTCCAAAATCTCTAATTCTCTAATATCCAAATTACCGGACTTCTCTTTTATCTGAATCATCTTAAAATTAAAATGGTCTTAATAATTTCAAAAGGAAAAATATTCCTTTCGCACTTAAGTTCATACAATGAACACACATTATATACTGATTGTTCATCTTGTGAACGCTAATTCTAAAAAAAATCCCTTATTTGTCAAGAATTTTATTATCTAATATACTATATATTGTACCTTTTGACAAAATAGCTACTAATACAAAGCTTTATACAAAAGGATACTGTGCCTGCCTAACGGTTCTTTTTCCGGATATTTATATGCTAATGCTATTTTCCCACTCTTTATAGAGCTCAATAACTCTTCTTCTATAGCCCTATATTCTTTTTGCGTAATTAATATAAAGTCTACGTTCTTTGCTCTGACAAGGACGAGTGTTTCATCTATATTCTCCATCTGAATATGCTTCCCCCCTGCATAATACGCACTCCTGGGAGACATGCCAAGGATAACAGGGAGCGGTTTCCGTGAATGCTCACTTACCCATTGTCCAGCCTTCTTAATTCCTAATTTATCCAAGCGCTGAGGCTTTAATGTTTTTGGCAATAGAACACTGACAACAATCGTTAATACAATCAGTTGAACTATCCATGAACCCTTTAACAACTCTTTGAATCCAACTATCAAATTACAATTATGGAATTTTCCATGTATCCACGCCCCTGCCGTATAAACTCCTAATCCAACACAGAAAATAGCCGGTATGACTAACGGCATCAGATGCCTTCTACTGGGATACATAAAAACATCATCATTGCTTGCCAAATAAGTTATGCTTAATCGGTGAAGTATAAAAAAGTAGAAAGCGATAACCGTTATTATATAAAATCCGAAAAGGTTCCTTTTTCTTATTCTCGACCAATTTATAACACCAAATATAAAGAACATAAACAAAAAGGGATGGAATGAGCTTATGTACTTTTTTGTCATATGTAAAATACTATTTATATGTATTTGAAAATTTGTTCTTCTGGCAGCAACTTGCTTAATATTATCTCTACTTGAATTTCCCCGCTTAGCATCATCTTTGACAGCCAATATATCACTGTTTTGGCCATGAAATCTTTCTTCAACTCCTGCCATATGAGATACATTCTTTTTCTTTGTAAGTCTCCAATTACCTGTCTCTTTTTTAATATAAACAAGATACGGCATTGAAAAGACAAGAAATGAAATAACCAGGACTAGAATTGAAACCAGTTTTTCTTTCCATAACACCTTTATATTAACGCAATCCTTCAATGCACACCAGGAGGCGACTATGATAATAATCCCAATTCCTTCAGGACGTGCAAGATAGGCAAGTGCAGAACATATCCCTGTTAGCACAAATAAAAGAAGCTTCCTGTTTGTTATCGCAAAATAACCTGAACCAAGTGCTGATATGAAGAAAAAGAAATATGTAGATTCTGAAATTATGTCTGCAGAAAATCTGACAGCATAGGGATGGAAGGCTAAAATAATAGAAGAAACAAATGATATCTTCCGATCAAAAACATTTTTTCCAATCAGATAAAATACAATTACCGTTAACGTACCAAAGAAAACAGACACAATCGTACCAGATAGTTCCATGTTTGGAACAACCTTGTAAAGCGCGGCCATAATTAAAGAGTACAGGGGATGATAGTCGTGCCCTAATCCACTCGAAAAATCACCACTTGCAAAATATTTTGCATTTTGTATAAAAGCAACACTGTCATTCTTTATTACATAGGTAAAAAAACTCAAGTATATTCTCACTGAAAGAGAAATAATCAAGAGTAACCATACATACCTGTCATTGAAAAAACATTTAGTCTTTTCGTGCTCTAACACTATAGTTTTCATATCTAAATTAAAATTTAAGAATTAGGGGGAATTCAGGGATTAAAGAATTAAAGAAGTCCCTCAATTCACAATTCCTAAATCCCTCAATATTATTATCCAAACTTGTTCTGGTTAAGTATACTTTTCCCCAAACTTTTCACTATAGACAATTGTATCTAAACCTAACCTCGGCCTTGGGGCAGGTTCTTCATCAGGAATTCCAACCGGCAAAAGTGCCATTACTTCAATATGATCAGGAATGCCGAGGATTTCTTTTACCTGATTGTCTTCGTACCATCTCACCCAACAGGTACCGAGGCCAATCTCAACTGCCTGCAAAACAATATGCTCAACGGCTATGGCTACATTTGCCGCGGCAGCAACCATAAGAGCGTCCTTTGTAACAGTACTCATACCCTTCTTAAGGTATGGAATAAATACTTCCCGAGTTCTCTCAGGAAGTGCACCTGATTCTATAAGCTCATCCACTCTTACCGGAAATTCCTTAAATGCCTGTAGATCTGCACAGCAAACTATTATTACGGGAGCACGTTTAACGTGTCTTTGATTATGCGCAGCCTTTTGTAGCTTTGTTTTCGTGTCATCATCACTGACCACTATAAACCGCCATGGCTGTGTATTTGTCCCTGATGGCGCTAATCTGGCACTTTCAAGTAAAAGTTTGATTTTTTCTTCCGGAATAGGATCCGGTTTAAATTTCCTTATACTCCTTCGCATTCTTATTGCTTCACTTACATCCATTACAACTCCCCTACTTTTAAATTTATACCATACATAAGATTGACTATTTTAAAGTATACAATATAATAATCAACTAATTCTTAGCACAAACATTTTATATATAAATATGATTTGCATCCCAATTACGGCAAAAAGTACTGAAGGCACCGTTTCGGAAATGGTATCAGCTTCCAAATATGCCGATATAGTGGAATTACGTATTGATTACATTCCGGATTTACAAAATGCATTAACATGCATTGAAAAAGCATTAAAGTGCAAAACTAAACCCGTAATAATTACAAACAGGCCTGAAAGAGAAGGTGGCAAATTTAATGGAAGTGAGCAGGACAGATTACGTCTGCTACAAAAAGCCATTGAACTGGGAGCAGATTACGTCGATGTTGAATACGATTCGATCAAGCAAATTACCAGACGAAACAGAAGTAAATTAATTATTTCGCATCATAATTTCAAAGAGACACCTCACGACTTAAGCAAAATATATAATGATATTTGCCAGTATAATCCTGACATAGTAAAAATTGTAACATACGCAAATGATATTACTGACAATATCAGGATATTTGAACTTTTAAAGTCTGCGCAAGTACCCACCATATCTTTCTGTATGGGAGAGTTAGGATACATAAGCCGGATACTTACAAGCAAGTTTGGAGGGTTCCTGGCATTCGCTTCCCTCGAAAAAGGCAAAGAATCAGCACCAGGACAATTAACGGTAAATGAGCTCTCCAAAATATATCACTTTAATGAGATAAACAAAGAGACAAAACTGTATGGTATTATTGGAAACCCGGTTTCTCATAGTATGAGTCCCGCCATCCACAATGCTTCCTTTATTGAAAAAGGACTTAATAACGTCTATGTTCCATTGAAGATTGCAAATATTGGCACCTTCATGAAAGAGTGCAGGAGAATGGATTTTCAGGGTTTCAGTGTCACTATTCCACACAAAGAGAGTGTTTTACCGTTCCTGAATAATATTGATCACACAGCTAAAAAAATTGGCGCGATTAATACTATAGTAAATCAAGATGGAAAGTTAACAGGCTACAATACTGACTGCATGGCTGCTATAATGGGATTGGAATGTAGCCTGAAGGAAACCAATGACACACTTAGTAATAAGAAAATATCCATTATAGGAGCAGGAGGTGCGGCACGCGCGGTTGCCTTCGGGTTAAAAGAAAAAGGTTGTGATATCACCATTTTCAATCGTACCATTGAACGCGCAGAAAAACTGTCTCATGACGTAAAATGTAGATTTGAACGCTTTGAAGAACTCTATAAACTCGATTCTGATATCCTCATAAATACCACACCTATCGGTATGTTTCCTGATATCGATCAAACACCGATTCCAAAAAATATACTTAAGGAAGCAATGATAGTTTTTGATGCAATCTACAATCCTGTAGAAACCAGGCTTCTCCGGGACGCAAAGGAAAAAGGATGCCACACGGTTAATGGGCTCTCGATGTTCATAAATCAAGCAGCAGAGCAATTCAGACTCTGGACAAATATTGATCCTCCGGTAGAATTAATGACTAATATAGTAAAGGAAATACTATGAACATAGTCTTAATAGGTTTCAGAGGTACAGGAAAGAGCACAGTTGGTAAGCTTTTGGCAAAGCGTTTAGAAAGGGATTTTGTTGATTCAGACAAATATATTGAAAGTTCTACAGGGAAAACTATTAAGTGTATATTCGAAGAAAACGGGGAAGAAGGTTTTCGTAGGATTGAGGCAGACACCATTGCAGAATTAAGCAAGGTGGACAACAAGGTAATCTCAGCAGGAGGAGGAGCTGTCCTCAAAGAAGAAAATGTAAGAAATTTAAAAGATAACGGATTCCTTGTCCTCTTGGAAGCAACTCCGGAAATCATTCATAATCGTATAGCACAAGATGAAAAAACAACACAACAGAGGCCTTCTTTAACAGACAAAAAACCTCTTGATGAAATCAAACATTTGATTGCAAAACGAGAGCATGCATACAAAAATGCAGCTGACTTCACAATAAACACATCCTATGTTTCCTGTGAAGATATAGTTACTGAAATTATTAAGACAATCCCACATCATCCAAAATAAGTATCTGGGTAAATATCAAGAAGGGCAAAATAGTAAGAGTAGCCCGCGGAAAAGGAGATTGGATTATTACAGTAAGGAGACATGGACAGGTCTCAACCTATGTTGTCGCGGAAAAATCATTCAAGGTAGTTGGTCAAGAATCTAAAGCGGTACAAATAAGAGCCTTACATTTTACGGAAAGTTAACGGTGTATCATATGTAGAACGGCTCAATGGTGGAGAGTGGTTTTGTATATTACAGCCTGATACCTTATTTGATAATAAGGGCCTTGTGACATATAATCAATAAGCAACACTGATTTTTGATCAGCATTGCCCTAATCTTTCTTTTTCTCTTTCTCCCCTAATGATTCAATAACTTCGTCAACAATACCGTAATCCTTGGCCTCTTGTGAAGACATATAGAAATCTCTGTCAAAGTCTTTTTCTATTTTCTCAATTTGCTGGCCACTGTGCTTTACCAGTATTTCATTAAGGCTTTTCTTCATAAACATTATCTCTTCTGCCTGAATGCTGATATCAGTTGCCGTGCCCGTAGTTCCACCCCATGGCTGATGCAACATTATTCTTGTATGTGGCAAACTGTACCTCTTACCCTTTGTCCCTGCAGCCATAAGTATCGCACCCATACTATAAGCAGAACCAATACAAAAAGTAGCCACGTCACAATGCACAAATTGCATGGTATCATAGATTGCAAGACCTGCTGTGATTGAACCACCCGGAGAATTTATATAAATATTTATATCCTGATTCTTATTGTCATTTTGCAAAAATAACATTTGAGCAATTACAATGTTTGAAACGTTATCATCTATCGGGCTGCCAATGAATATTATCCGATCTTTAAGCAAACGGGAGAAGATATCATAATGCCTCTCTCCATATCCTGTTTTTTCCACTACGGATGGTACATAAACATTTCCATAAGGTTTATGTGCAGACATATAGTCTCCCTCTTTCAACGGACAGCTACTCAAATTATTATTCTTAGTCACCTAATTCTCCTTGCTCATTATTTTTTATTTTTCTTTCTGCTTAGATTTTTCTTTAGTTTCTTTCTTAACTTCTTCTTTAACCTCTTCTATATTCGCTTCTTTCATTAAAAGATTAAGTGTTTTGCTTTCTCGCAACTGATGTCGTAAGTTTGACATACTATTCATCTTCTCAAGTTGTTTTTTCATACCGGCAGTATCAAGCCCATACATACCTGCCATCTCGCTGATTCTTCGATTGACATCATCTTCAGTAACAAATATTCTCTCTTTTTCCGCTATCTGCTCAAGAACAAGTGACATCTTAAAATCCCTGACAACAGATTCTTCTGAAGCATTCTTTAAGTCTTCCAGATTCTTCTCTATCTCTTCCTGCGGAGTACCTTTGTTTATTAGATCATGCTGGTATTTGTGAAGTCTCTCGTTTGTATGATGCGCCTTCATATCTTCCGGCATATCAAAATCAGCCATCTCTATGAGTTTACTGGAAATTTGTTCCTGCATTTCACCTTCTGCCATCCTTTTCTTCTCCATTTCCAGCCTTTGTGACATAAACTCCTTTAATTCATCAAGTGTATCGTAACCAACCTGTTTCGCCAGCTCATCATTTATTTTAGGGCTTTTAGGCCTTTTAATTTCTTTTATTGATATTTCCAATTTGGCAGACTTGTTTCTGTGCTGCTCCACGGAGAAACTGTCTCCTAATTCTACATCCATAGAAACTTTGTCTTCGGATTTCGCGCCGACAAGGCTTTTTTTCAGATCCGGCACATTAATATCAGCCACTTGAGAGCCCGAAACCATAACTTCCAGTTCTTTATCCGTCCAAACAACCTCGCCATTAACGCCAACTTCACAATCACATATAATAAAGTCCTCGTCTTTTACTTTACCGCTCTTAACAACCGTTAATTGGGCCTTCTGCCTGCTTATAGTCTCTAATGCGTTATCTATATCTTCATCAGTAACGGACACGGGCTTTCTCTTTAATTGCATCCCCTTGTATTCTCCCAACTCAAATGTTGGCAAAACCTCCAAGGTAACCTCAAATTTTAACGGTTTCCCCAATTCAAGATTAATGTCACCAACGTCAGGATCACCTACGGGTGACAATTTGTTCTTTTCGATTGTTTCTTGGTATGAACTACTAACAATTGCCCGCTTTACCTCTTCCACGATTTTATCGCCATAATTTTTCTCAAGAAGCTTCCTGGGTGCTTTTCCCTTCCTGAAACCAGGTAAATTTGCCATTCGAGAGACTTCTTTTAACTGCTTTTGCCACTCTTCTTCAATTGTTTCCTTCGGTATCTCAAACTTAAGCAGCTTTTTACATGGCCCAACTTCTTCTATTTCTATTTTCATTATTTTATTTAAAACGTTTTTGTTAACTTTTTATAGTTCTCTGACCATTTAAATGCCTGGACGGACAGCGTGTCTGACAAAATGGAGCGGGTGATGGGATTCGAACCCACGACATTCACGTTGGCAACGTGATGCTCTACCGCTGAGCTACACCCGCAGTTTAACCAATTATAATTAACCAATATAGATTTACAATATATTTTTATTTGGTGCGAGAGGGGGGAGTCGAACCCCCACACCTTGCGGTACTAGATCCTAAGTCTAGCGCGTCTGCCAGTTCCGCCACCCTC
>Ga0209045_1002471_pt1 | contig 13520 bp, 10 predicted proteins | sample SaaInlLV_10m_DNA_4_FD_184664 | JGI IMG/M metagenome (GOLD analysis project Ga0209045, IMG submission 184664) | Marine microbial communities from expanding oxygen minimum zones in the Saanich Inlet - Saanich Inlet SI072_LV_200m_DNA (SPAdes) (version 2) | ecosystem: Environmental > Aquatic >...
TTTTACCGCGTAGCATTGCCGTATTGTTATGGTGTGTTGTGCAATTGCAAAATCCCTGACAGCAACCTCAAGAGAGAGCCTATATTGTTTTAGTCACAAATGATGAAATACAAGAAAGTATTATTTATAAGGGCAACACTTCGAGTTGCGTATGTTGGTGCTGCTGGTCCACCAGTAGGGATTGCTTATTTAGTGGAGGCTTTAAAAAAATATGGTGTCGAATGTAAAATAGTTGATACTACTTTAGGGTATAATTTTGACCAAATATGTCAGAGTATTCAATCATTCGATCCTGATGTTATTGGAATTAGCATGCTGACTTACGGTTACCTTGATACATATAAAATGATTAGCGATATAAAAGAAATGTGGCCTGATATACCAATTATTGCAGGCGGTGCTCATGTATCAACATTACGCGAGGATGTTCTGGAATCGTGTGATGCAATTGACATTGGTTTTGTACGTGAAGCTGAGGAGTCAATAGTGGAATTTTGTCAGGACACGAATCCTTCTCAGATTAAAGGAGTAATATATCGTAGTAACGGTAAGGTGATTTACACAGGCGAAAGATCATACGTTGTAGATCTGGATACACTGGATTGGCCTAGAAACAGTGGAATAGATTTGAATAAGTATTTGTCAAAAGAAATTCTGATACTTACGTCTAGGGGCTGTCCTTACTCATGTATTTATTGTCCTATTTCACTTGCAATTGGGAAGAAGCTAAGAATAAGAAGTGCGGGAAATGTTGTTGATGAGATGGAATATTGGTATGGATTGGGATATAGAAGATTCTCTATACTAGATGACAATTTTACATTTCATAGAGATCGAACTATTGAGATATGTGATAAAATTGAGAATCGGAGACTTAAAAATCTTTTCTTAAGGTGTGGCAATGGTATTCGAGCAGATAGAGTAGATAGAGAAGTATTAGAAAGAATGAAGGAGGTAGGATTTGTTCATGTAGGGTATGGAGTGGAAAGTGGAAGCGATAGAGTTCTGCAAACTTTAAAGAAAGGGGAAACAATTGCTGAAATAGAACATGCGATTAGAATCTCTCTTGATCTGGGCTTTGATATTTCCTTGTTTTTTGTATTCGGTGCACCGGGAGAAACATTAGAGGACGTAGAAGATTCTATACGGATCAGTTTGAAATATCCTGTGGTAGAGTCACGATTTTACAATTTAATACCCTATCCTGGGACAGAGTTGTTTCAGTGGGTACAGAATAATAGATATTTTGTTAAAAGTCCAGAGCAGTATTTGAATGACACCAGTACCTTTCCATCTGCTCCAGTGTTCGAAACACCTGAACTTCCATATAAAACCAGGGTTATGCTTACTAAGAGGTTGGATGCTGTTACAAAGAAAGTAAGGAAGAATGCAGTATTGAAAAAACTGGAAATATTTGGATTTATGGGTGTTTTGGCTTATTATTTATTTAGTGATGTTTATGTAAGTGATTATTTCCAGTTACTAATGAGGCAGAATAGAGATGTAAGGCGCATCATAGATTTTATATATATTAGGGTAAGAAGAGCGTGATCACTTGACGGACATCACACAAAGTTGACAGCTATGACTAGAATTAAACTGCCAGTATATACATCTTGTCACATTGTATCGTTACTGAGACTATGATTGATTTTTCTGCATATATCTATTTTCCTTCTATATGATGATAGTTTTTCCTCCTGGCACTTATCAAGAGAGTGGAGTTAAGTGATTATTGATAAAGTGACAAACAGAATACTGCGATATCGGATATGTTACGTAATCTTCTAAGGTATATAGATAGAGGTGTAGGCTTTTCCATTTTGGTTTTGTGTCTTCCTGTAATAAGGTTAGTACTATATCAACTAAATCATAAAGTGGCGCATAAGGAGGAACCAAAGACCTTCTTAATTATAAAGATGGTTGGTATGGGTGACGCTGTGATGGTTTTGACTGTGGTAGATTGTTTAAAGAGGAGAATGCCTGACTCAAAGATTATTGCTCTTACAACTCCTATTACCGCTGGTATTTGGGAAAAGCAGCCATGCTTTAATAAGGTTATTGACTATGACATTCTTGGTGAGCAAAAAGGAATCTGCAATTTAATAAAACTAGTTTGTCACCTTAGAAAGGAACAAATTGATTGTGTTATTGACTTCGAACCGTATGTAAGAATGACAGCCATGTTATCTATGTTTACAGGAGCTGCTCAACGAATTGGTTTTTACTACGGAAATTCATATAGAAAGAACGCTTTTACTGACCCTGTTGAGCTGAACCCTAAGGTTCATAGGATGAAAGCACATATGGAACTACTTGCTCCACTTGGGATCCAGATGGAAGTTGAATCGTTGAAACCTCTTCTTGTTTCAGACCAAGATCGTGTAATATTGAGTCAATGGTTACACGATAAGGAGATACAAAATGAGCATCGAATTGTTGTTGTTCATCCTGGATCTGGAGAACGTGGTAAGACGCGTCGTTGGCCTGAAGAAAACTTTATAGCACTTACAAATCTTGTATTGGAAAATACGGACTCTACTGTAATTTTCTGTGGTTCCAAAATGGAAAGAGATTTAACAGATAGTATTTGCAGGATTGTGAGTAGTGAGAGGGCCATGTCAGTTGCAGGGGAATTATCAATAAGAACTTTGGCAGCATTGCTTTGCCAAACTGATTTATTTATTGGAAATGACACAGGACCCATGCATTTGGCGGCTGCGATGGGAACGCCTACAATTGGACTTTTTGGACCGGAGACACCGGTCCGTTATGGTCCGTTTGGCGATAAGAATATCGGTTTATATGGATCAGCTACTTGTAGTCCATGTATTAGTATTCATCTCGGACAGGTTCCTGACTGCCATAAACAACGTCCAATCTGTATGGCGGAAATAAAGCCTAATGATGTATGGAGGACTGCACAGAAGATGTTAACATGAATAGATGTCATTCTAGTTGAGTTTACTTCATACAGTTCTTACCGTATGATTAGGTTGAGATTTTGGTTAGTTGATAGGTTCAATCAGCGGAGTTTATGCACTGTACTTATAATTAAAGTATTTTGAGATGAAAGGCTGAGAATGAAAGTATTAATTACTGGTGGGGCAGGATTTATTGGTTCACATCTTGCCGAGAAGTATTTAGAGCGTGGAGACGATGTTTATATTATTGATGATTTAAGCACAGGGTCTTTAGAGAATATAAAACATCTTCAGGAAGATGAGAACCACAGAAATAAATTATTTGTAACAATAGATAGTATTTTGAATCATGATATTATGTTAGAACTTGTTGGAACATGTGATGTTGTCTTACACATGGCTGCTGCAGTAGGTGTACAATATATTCTTGATAATCCTTTGTTATCAATTGTTACTAATATCAAAGGTACTGAAGAGGTGTTAGAACTTTGTAATAAGTTCAGGAAAAAGGTGTTGATTGCATCAACATCTGAAGTGTATGGAAAACATACACATGCACCACTGGTTGAAACGGATAATATAATATATGGCCCTTCAACAAAATTTCGATGGTCATATGCTGCTGCTAAATTAATGGATGAATTTACAGCGCTTGCCTATCACAGAACTAAAAAGTTGTCGGTGGCTATAATCAGGTTGTTTAATACAGTAGGCCCAAGACAGACCGGGAGATATGGTATGGTAATACCAAGATTTGTTCAACAAGCGCTGAGAAATGAAGCTATTACGGTTTATGGCGATGGAACTCAAACAAGGACGTTTACATATGTTGGAGATGTTGTTGGTGCAATAACAATGCTGATTCAATGTCCGGATGCAATAGGGGATATTACTAACATTGGTGGTGCTGAGGAAATAACTATGAAAGATTTGGCAGAAAAAGTAAAAGAATTAACATGTTCTGCATCTGATATCAAATTTGTCCCTTACGAAGAGGCATATACGAAGGACTTTGAGGATATGCAAAGGAGGGTGCCGTCTATTGAGAAAATAGATAAGCTGGTCAATTGGAAACCTACAACAAGCTTAGATGATATTCTTAATAAGGTTATTGATTATTGCAGGGTGAATAAGTAATGTGTGTCAAGCCACGGGATAACATTGAAGTCATTGACGTTTGAACAGTAGAATCAAATAGACAAATTTTAGAAATACTTTATGATAACGTATCTATTCCCATTTTTTTCAGCTTTCTTCATTTCTATATCTATAATGCCCTGCATTATTAGAATATCCCACCGTTATGGTTATGTTGCAGCGCCTAAAGAAGACCGATGGCATAAGAAACCTACTGCGCTATTAGGTGGTGTTGGAATATATATCTCTTTTATAATTCCTGCCTTAATTTTTGTTCCTCTAAATGCATTAACAGTGGGAGTTCTTCTCTGTGCGACAGCAATGTTTAGTTTAGGGCTGTATGACGACCTTAGAGAGGTAAAACCGTATACAAAGCTTATTTTTCAAATAATTGTAACAATAATGGTAATAATGGTTGGCGTCAAAGTTAAAATAATTCCATTGATTTATATTGCCATACCATTAACAGTTTTCTGGATTGTGGGTATTACCAATGCTTTAAATATTCTTGACAATATGGATGGACTTTCAAGTGGGATTGCCTTTGTGGCATCAATTTGTATACTTATATATTCCATTCAAAATAATCTTCATTTAGTTACATTATTTTCTTCGATTCTTTCAGGAACTACACTCGGCTTCTTAATTTTTAATTTTAATCCAGCTAAAATCTTTATGGGAGATTGTGGAAGCTTGTTCCTTGGTTTTCTCTTATCAATTGTTACAATTCTTGGTACCTGGCAGGAAGCGACAAATCTATTATTCGTACTACTTGTTCCATTGTTTATTCTGGTAATACCTATTTTTGATACAACTCTAGTTACCTTTTATAGAAAGACTTATGGGCGTTCTATCTCCCAGGGGGGTAAAGACCATAGCTCTCATAGATTGGTATTTCTGGGATTATCAGAAAGGAAAGCCGTACTCATATTAATGGGGATTAGCCTCTTTTTTGGTATTTTAATTATTTTTTTGTCAAGTTTAGATTTATTTACTATTCTTATCCTTTTCAGTGCTTTGTTTGTCTGCCTCCTATTCTTTGGTATCTTTCTGGGAGGAATTAAAGTATATGCAGAAAAAACAAAGAAAACTTTCCAACGAGAAAGCTTGATTAATTCAGTGATTCTCTATAAAAAGCAAATTTTACAGATACTTGTTGATATAGTTGTAATCAATATTGCATATGTTTCAGCTTATCTCTTAAGGTACGAAGGAGTTCTTTCTGATAGGAATTTAGATTTAATTGAAACGTCTCTGCCAATTTTGATATTAGTAAAAATTTCTTTGTTTAGCGTGTTTGGACTTTATAAAGGTGAATGGAGATATATTGGAATCAATGATATGCTCCAGGTTTTTAAGGGTACTTCCATAGGTACACTTTTATGTATGGCAGCCATGTTTATATTATTCAGGTCTGACGAATATTCCAGATCTGTCTTTCTGATTGATTATGTTTTGACCCTATTAATGGTAGGAGGTGCCAGAGTTTTTGTCAGAGTTTTCCGGGAATATTTCTCTACTGTTATTGATGAGAGTGGGAAGTTGCCAATACTTATTGTGGGTGCTGGGGATGGAGGAGAATTACTGTTACGAGAAATCAAAAATAATCCGAAAATTAATTATAAACCGGTGGGATTTATTGATGATGATATCCAGAAGAATAAAAGGGTAATTCATGGGTTGAAGGTCTTAGGCACAAGAGACGACATGTCATCAATAATAAGAAGAAATGGAATAAAGAAGGTTATTGTTTCTATACTTGCAGCTGGTGACGATGAAATCAATGGGATTATAGAAATATGTAAAGAACTAAATGTCGAATGTAAAAGAATGAAGCCAATTATTGATAATTACAAATAATGAATTATGACATCATTTTCGTAGTAAGTGATACCGTATATGCGCGGCATTTGGATAGTGATTATATTTAGTAATTGATTACTAAAAAGGCCTATATTAATGGCTCCTTCTTTTCTTTATTAACGTATGGATATGATATTGTGGATTTGCATAATTTGTGTAGCATGCATAATTGCGAGTGTGACCTTTTGCAGACCGTATCTGGGTATAGCGTTTATAATAGTATCAATACCATTTGAGGGTGTAATAGATTTTGGATACATCTCAATCTATCCTTTAGAGGCAATTCTGGCAATTTCTGTACTTGTTTATATATATAAAAGTATAGTTGCAAGAAGTAATTATCCTGTAAATATGAAATTGGTGTACGGTTGTATTCCCTTCTTAGTGTGTATTATGTTGTCAACTATGAAATCAATAGCGTTTTCATCAACAGCGAAGGAGGTTGTGCGTTGGCTAGAGCTTTTCTTGATATATTATCTAACTATAAACCTTATAAACGACAAGAAAGAGATGAGAATAATTTTGTATTCTATGTTTTCAACTGTAGCGATAGTCTCTGTATTGGAGATCATTAACTATTTGAGTTCTTTTGAGACTCTTGTATATATTGGGGAAAGAAGTTGTTTATTTTTTGATAACCCGAATCCATTTGCAGGTTATGTAAATTTGGTAATACCTGTTCTTCTTGGTATGATGATGGCAAGTGCTTTTTTATGGGAGAGAATTGTGTTAGGTACCATTGCTGCCCTTTCGATAATAGCTTTGGGGTTGTTGTTTTCAAAATCTGGTTACTTATCATTGGTTTTGACAATTGTATTTGTTTTTCTTCTGATAAAAGCCAAGAAAGGGATTTTTCTTGGCTTGGCGACTCTTTTTGTACTATTAACAATCGTTCTCTTATTTGCAGAAACAAGAGAAGACTTCATAGGTAGAGTTGGGATGCAACAGCTACTGGCTTCTTTTTGGTTTAGAGTTATGTGTTATTCCGTAGGATTTAACATGCTGAGAGATGTTTTAATCCTTGGAATTGGCATAGGTAACTATCATCTGGATATTATGAAGTTTACCGCGAACAGTTACTTAGTAAAAAATCATCTGCACAGTTTGTATCTACAAATGCTTGTTGAGACTGGAATGATGGGATTCTCAGCGTTTGTATTTTGGATAGTATGCATAGTAAAGTATTTAGTGAGCTCCTTGAAATCGTTAGAGGCCTCCAGTCATTATAAGCTATTTGTTGGTTTAATGGGAGGGGTAATTGTTTATCTATTCAATAACCTTTTAGACGTTCTTGTTGTCCATGGTATTCATCTTCAATGGGGTATAATATTGGGGCTTGCCGTGGTATTAACACAATTCAGGGAGCCAGAAACATGCTTAAAGACAGTTTAATAAAAAGAGCAAGTCGAAATGTCTTTTATAAAGTATTAGCTGAATCTTCAAAGGTTCTGCCTGCGTTATTATTTATATATGTTGCTAGGAAATTGGGAGGTGAAGATTTTGGTAAGTTGTCATTCGCCTTCTCATTTACCGGAATGTGTATTCTTATTACAGATTTTGGTTTAAATAGATTGCTTGTACGAAATATTTCCAGACAAAAAGAACTGACAGGGGAATATGTAGCTAATATTTATGTATTAAAAATTATTCTTTCGTTTATGTGTGTTATTGTGATGGGTCTGTTTGTTGTTCTTGTCGGGTATAATGATGAAATGATTACTTTGGTTATGATTTTTGGCTGTGCAATGTTTTTCCGGTCCTTGTTAGATGTGTCTTGTGCTTTTTTTAATGCACATGAACAAATGAACAAAGAAGCAATTTTAAAAGGGATTAATCATATTCTTTTGTTTGTGTCGGGAGCGGTGATATTGGCATTGGGCTTTGGGCTTTCTGAATTGTCGCATGTCTTTTTAGTAGTATATTTGATCAGTTCAATTATTGGGTGTTATTTAGTGTATCAATGTATAGCAAATGTCCGCCTGCATTTTAATCCCAGGTTTTGGTATAATATTCTTAGGGAGTCGTTGCCAATTGCGTTAACTGTAATATTTGGAATTATCTATGTAAAAATTGACATCGTTATGCTCTCTTTGATGAGAGGAGATAATATAGAAATTGGAAGGTACTCGGCGGCAGTAAAGATAATCGAGTTGATGCATGTTGTGCCTGCAATAATTGCAAGTGCAATATTTCCGATATTCTCTATTTTACACAAAGAATCCATTGATTCTCTTGCGGAAGTTTACAAAACATCATTTAAGTATCTGTTGGTAATTGCCTTGCCAATAGTAGTAGGCACGTTACTGTTGTCTGACCGCATAATAGATTTAGTTTATGGTGATGAATATGTTAAAGCTACTCCGGCATTGAGGATACTCGTTTGTTCGTTAATTTTTGTTTTTGTAAATTACATTTTATTAAATATCTTAGTTTCGGCGGATAAACAGAAGATCAATGCGATTGTGACCGGAATATGTCTCCTTGTAAATATATCCCTTAATATGTGCTTAATACCGCATTATGGATATTTGGGAGCAGGCTATGCAACTGTTATTACTGAAATTGCTTTATTTGCCATGTGTTGGTATTATGCTACGAAATATATTTGTAAAGTCAATATTGTTGCTGTACTCTCAAAACCGCTGATGAGTGTAACTATCATGGGAGTGTTTATAGTGTTGACTACCGCAAAATTGAATCTCGCATTTGTGATTATTTTAAGTGCTTTAACTTACTTTGCTTGTTTATTGCTGTTTAGATTCTTTACAAAAGATGAAAAAAAGGTTTTTTTAAATTTGTTGGGTAAAAATAAATGAAGGTTTTATTAATCTGGAAAGCTTTAGTATCCGAAGCGTATCATAGTAAACTTAAAGAATTGGCAAAGTTTAAGGATATAGAGTTGACTCTAATTGTGCCAAAAAAATGGCAAAATATCTACTTAGAGAAAAAATCCTGCGAAGATTGTAGGATAATTCCTACAAGAATTGTGATGAGTGGATATAACCATTTCCACTGGTATCCTGGACTGGAAAAATATATAAGGCAAATTCAGCCTGATATATTCCATATTGAGGAAGAACATTATAGCTTAGTTACATTTCAAGCAATAAGATTAGCAAGGAAATATAATATCAAATGTCTATTTGTGACATGGCAGAATATATATAAAGAATATCCTTTTCCATTTTCATGGATGGAAAAATATAACTTAAAAAATGCAGATTATGCAATAGCTGGCAATAAAAATATTAGTAATACTCTTAAAAGAAAAGGTTTTGATAAGGAGAGAATTTCATTAATTCCTCTGGGTACTGATACTTTACTGTTCAGTAAAAATGATCCAACAGAGCTGAGGTCCAGGCTGCACCTTGAGTCATTTACTATCGGGTATTTGGGTAGACTAATAGAAGATAAGGGTGTTCTGGATCTATTAGAAGCACTATCACAGATCAAAAGTAATTTTAATCTATTAATGATAGGCAGTGGTAAATTAAAAAATAAAATAGATTCAATCGGAAAGCGTTTGGGAATATCAGAGCAGATCAGGCTTATAGACAGTGTCCCTTCTTCTCAGGTTCCAGATTACTTAAACTGTATGGATTGTATTGTTCTACCATCTCGAACTACAAAAAAATGGAAAGAGCAATTTGGAAGAGTGCTAACGGAGGCAATGTCGTGTGAAGTTCCAGTTATTGGGTCTGATTCCGGAGAGATTCCAAATGTTCTAGGTGATTGTGGATTAATATTTAAGGAAGGCGATATTGATGATTTATATTCAAAGATAAAGCTGTTAATCAATAGTAAAAAGCTAAGAACTGAATTAGCGAAAAAGGGTCGGCAAAGAGTGTTAGATAATTTCACACAGGAAATAGTTGCAAGAGAAACTTATAAAATTTACCAGAAAATGATGCATTAAGGAGAGGAAATTGTATGATTTTTGTCACAATGTACTTTTAAGCTTACATATAAAAAAAATAATATATATGTGCTGGTGTTTAACGATAACGGAGAGTTAGGTTGGGTATCGATATTGAATCTGAAATAATAAAAGTCATTGATATTGAAATGAAGGGCCTTTCTCTTCTGAGGGAGCAAATTGATTCTTCCGTTAAAAGTGCTGTAGAAACCATATTTAACTGTGGAGGAAAGGTTATACTCACAGGAATGGGTAAGTCTGGTTTGGTAGCTAAAAAAATAGCATCCACAATGTCAAGTGTTGGTACTCCGGCAATCTTTATGCATCCTGCTGAAGGAATGCATGGTGACCTGGGAATTATATGTGTTGATGACGTTGTTATAGCAATAGGGAAAAGCGGAGAAAGTTCTGAACTCAATGGCGTCCTTCCCTCAATAAAAAGTGCTGGTGCAAAAATAATAGGGATAATGGGAGATGGCAACTCTACATTAGCCAGGTATTCAGATATAATTATTAGCATTGGGGATGCAGAAGAAGCTTGTCCTTTTAATATGGCCCCAACAACAAGTTCTACAGTTACAATGGTGTTAGGGGATGCTATGGCGGTGGCATTAATGAAGATGAGAGGATTTGATTTGGCTGATTATGCACTGCTTCATCCCGGTGGGCAGATTGGCAAAAGGTTAACGATGGAAGTTTCTGATGTCATGTTGAAAGGTAGTAATAATCCAACAATCAATATCTCTGACAGTGTAAAAAATTGTATATCGGAAATATCCAGAAAGCTGGCAGGTGCGGTTTCGGTTGTTGATAATGATGGTAAGATTCTGGGGCTGGTTACAGATTATGACATTCGAAGGCATATCGAGAAAGAGGAGAACATTTTTTCAATGAAAATTGAAGAGATTATGAATAGTAAACCTATTTCCGTTTATGATGATGAAAAAGCATTTTCAGCGTTAAAGATAATGCAGGAAAGAAAGAAACCAATTACAATTTTATCTGTCTTAGACAGAAAAAATATTGTTGTCGGCATGCTGAGAATGCATGATCTGGTTAAAGAAGGACTATGAAATTTGTTAGAAGATAACATTTGCTGAGAGCATGAAAGTCGCACTTGTTCACGATTGGCTCACTGGTATGCGAGGAGGGGAGAAGGTTCTGGAGGTGTTTTGTGAACTCTTCCCAGATGCTCATCTATATACCTTGCTGCATAATAAAGGGAGCCTCTCCAACACTATTGAATGTATGGACATAAGGACTTCCTTCATCCAAAAGCTTCCTTTTATTAAGAAAAAGTATCGTCATCTCCTGCCAATATTCCCAGCTGCTATAGAACGTTTTGATTTACGGGGATATGATCTTGTCCTGTCTAGTAGCCATTGTGTCGCAAAAGGTGTAATAACAGGCGCCGATACATTACACATATGCTACTGTTTTACGCCAATGAGGTATATTTGGGATTTGTACAATTTATATTTCGGAAAGGAAAGAGCAGGCATGGTTACCAGATTAGCCACCTCACTGGTTTTAAATTATTTACGAAAATGGGATGTGGAAAGCAGCAAGCGTGTGGATAAGTTTGTGGCAATTTCCAGGTACATTGCCGAAAGGATAAAAAAAAACTATGACAGGGATTCTGATTTAATCTATCCGCCGGTTGATTGTTCGTATTTCAAGCCCGGGTTGGTAAATGATGGTTTTTATCTAATGGTTTCACCTCTCGCACCGAATAAACGTGTTGATCTTGCTGTTGAGGCATTCAATACAATTGGCCTGCCGCTTATTGTAATCGGTTCCGGGCAGGAAGAGAGTAAATTGGAAAAGATGGCTGGTAAAAATATCAAACTTATGGGATGGCAGTCAGATGAAATAGTCAGGGAACACTATGCTAATTGTAAAGCATTGATATTCCCAGGCGTGGAGGACTTTGGTATTGTGCCTTTAGAAGCACAGGCATGTGGAAAACCGGTAATTGCTTTCGGCGAAGGTGGCGCACTTGAAACAATTATTCCACTGGATAAAAACATTGGAAATAATAATGCTACTGGTATGTTTTTTTATGAGCAAACTGCGGAATCTCTTTCACAAACTGTTGTTCGTTTTGAGGATGTACAGGATCAGTTTAACAGACAGGCAATCAGGAAGAATGCAGAGTCTTTTGACAGGGTAATATTTAAAGATAAGGTCAAGAAGTATGTCGAAAAGGAATATAAAAAGTTTAGACTGGGTTTACAGGATAAATAAGAAATGTTGAAAAAACACAGTAAATTTTTTGAAACACTGGTTCTGCTTCTCGATTTAGCAACACTATCCTGTTCCTGGATCTTGGCATATTTTTTACGCTTTTATCTTCCTGTTATTCCTGTATCTAAAGGTATACCCCCATTCCTTACATACCTAACGCTTCTTCTCATTATGCTACCACTCTGGTATATCGTCTTTAAGGCATTTGGTCTGTACCGGCCAAGAAGGATTTCGTCCAAGTTTGCAGAGATAATGGATATTGCAAAGGGTACTACAATTGCTGTCTTAATCTTAGTTTCACTGACATTTTTCGTGAGGAAATACGAGTTCTCAAGGCTTACTTTTGTGTATTTTGGGATAATTTGCGTGATTGCTCTTTGTGTTGAAAGGATACTTTTTCGCGAGCTTTTACGGCTTATAAGAAAAAGGGGATATAATTTAAGACATGCCTTAATTGTTGGGACAGGAAGTTTAGGACAGGATGTTACTGATAGAGTACACAGCCACCCGGAGCTTGGAATCAAAATTAGAGGATTCTTGTGTGAAGATAACTCTCAGATTGGGAATGAACTGAAGGGTTTTAAGGTGTTAGATACTTTTGAAAATGTTAGAAATGTTGTAATGAATCAAAATATTGACATGGTTTTAATAACTCTTCCCTTAAGCGCTCATGAGAGGTTAAAGAACATTCTTGACGATATAGGTGACGAGATGGTTTCAATCATGTTAATTCCTGATTTGATTGAGCTTGCTACATTACGTGGAGGGATTGGTGAGTTTGAAGGCATGCCTATAATAAGTTTAAGGGATACTCCTCTATATGGCTGGAATGTTGTGGTTAAAAGAGTAACTGATATAGTGTTGTCGATAACTATATTACTAGCTGTATCTCCTTTGATGCTTGTTATTTCTCTTTTGGTAAAGGCAACTTCAATAGGACCTGTTTTCTACAGACAGGAACGTATGGGGCTGGATGGAAGGATCTTCAGTATGTTGAAATTCAGGACGATGGAAACTCAGGCAGAGAAAGAGACTGGGCCAGTATGGGCAGCAAAGGGTGATTCTCGAAAAACGATAATTGGTTCTTTCTTAAGAAAAACAAGTATGGATGAGCTTCCTCAGTTCTTTAATGTACTTAAAGGGGATATGAGTATTGTCGGCCCAAGGCCGGAGAGGGAATTTTTTATACAACAGTTTAGAAGTAAGATCCCTAAGTATATGTTGAGACATAAAATGAAGGCTGGTATAACCGGTTGGGCACAAATCAGTGGATGGAGAGGGAATACTTCGCTGGAGAAAAGAATTGAGTATGATCTGTACTACATAGAAAACTGGAGCCTCGGGTTTGATCTGGAGATTATGTGGTTGACTATTTGGAGGGGGCTTGTAAGCAAACATGCGTACTGAAATCCTTAACAATAAATATAAATGAG
>Ga0209045_1002472_pt1 | contig 13516 bp, 11 predicted proteins | sample SaaInlLV_10m_DNA_4_FD_184664 | JGI IMG/M metagenome (GOLD analysis project Ga0209045, IMG submission 184664) | Marine microbial communities from expanding oxygen minimum zones in the Saanich Inlet - Saanich Inlet SI072_LV_200m_DNA (SPAdes) (version 2) | ecosystem: Environmental > Aquatic >...
ACCATTACATTTTATGCAATAATTACAACTCTTCCCGCTACAGGGCATTTTGTTGTCTACATGCCATATCCCAGTTCCACAACATTTAAAGCACGGCTGGTTTGCAAAAGAGTCTGGTATACCGAGTAATCCGACAACGAGACAAAGTGCTACAACAGAAACTATAATCCTTGCACAAAATCTATTGTTCACCATTTAAATGTTCCTTCACTTATATCCAAAGCGACTTAATGCCGCTTCATCTTTTCTCCAATTTTCGCTGACTTTGACCCAGAGATCCAGATAAACCTTTTTACCTAAAAGTTCCTGTATGCCTTCCCGCGACTTCCTTCCTATCTCTTTCAGCATTTGCCCGTTCCCGCCGACAACAATCAATTTATGGCGTTGTTTCTCCACATATACATTTGCTGATATATAATCAAGCTCTTCGCTTCTTGGCACAAACTCTTTTACCACCACAGCCACACCATGCGGTATCTCCTGCCTTACAGACAACAGTACCTGTTCACGGATAAGCTCAGCAATTGCCAGCTTATCCTGCAGGTCTGTTACGGTGCCTTCCGGATAGTACGCGGGGTTCTCCGGCATCAGTTCAAATATCTTTTTGATCAGTATCGGAATATTGATCTGTGTTATGGCAGAAACAGCAACACCACCTATAAAATCTCCAAGTTTTTTATATTCCGCAATAATTGCATCGAGATTTGGTATATCTGCAGCATCTAATTTATTGATCACCAGCAGGATATTCTTATCAACATTGCGTATAAGTTTTGCAGCACGTTTATCATCACTGTGCGGAGGCGTGGTACCATCTACGACAAACAAGACTACATCAGCGTCTCTCAGGCATGAGCGCGCCGACTTAACCAGATACTCATCCAGTTTCTGTTTTGGTTTCAATATTCCCGGCGTATCAAGAAACACAAGCTGCCCCTCTTCCGTCTCGCAAATCCCTGAGATTCTATTCCTTGTCGTTTGCGGCCTCGGCGTAACTATTGCCACCTTTTCACCTACAAGCCTGTTAAGAAGCGTTGACTTGCCCACATTTGGCCGTCCCCATATCGTTACAAACCCGGATTTGTAATTTTCACTTGTTTCTTCTGTCATACAATTATTTCCTAATTTGATTATGTATAATTGGTAATCGTTCAATAAGTTGAGTAAAACCACCTCTTTCCCGGACAAAAAGCGCAGAGAACTTTAATCCTCTCCTTACGAAGGAGTTGGCAAACTGGATGGCTGTAGTACAAAGCAATTTGACAAACTTTCCAATAGAAAGGGAGTAAACATGTAGTAATATATACAACTAACCCAGGAAGAAAGATATCATATTTCCACATTATGTAAAGAATGATTTTCAGGACAGAGGCGGCAATATCATCCAACGGTACTGCAATAAACTTCATTCCAACTCTAAGCGTACATTTCTGTTTTCAAAACACATCCAGACCAGCTATTTTATCCTAACCATCTTTATAGTGTTTCATATACATTCAGAGAGAAAAATCCACCAGGACTAGACCTAGATAAAGAGATTGTTTTTTTCTAATTGAGACACTATTATTCTACTAATAAGTACAAGACAATAATTCTTAATAATTTTTTCCTGATTAAATTGAAACCTCTATCAACAAACAATGTCCCTTTGGCAAAATGTTCAAAACCAATTTTCTTCACCATGGCACTGTTAATTTTTTTTACCACTGCCGTCTTCATCAGCCTTGAACTACTATCGGTTAACACCGAAGTAAATATTCAGAAAAACGAGAACCACCCATATGTGACGACATCTCATGGAAGAGTGCTAGTGATACTCCTGGATTCTACACGTAAGGACTCCATGTTCAGTGAAACAATGCCGTTTATTTCAAATCTCAGGAAGAAGGGTGCCTGGGGCATCTCCAAGATTGTTTCCACTCCCTTATCAGTTGCAGGAGATCATGCAATATTTTCCGGAGCCATATTAAGCCCTTTATCTATTGTTGATGATTTTTCGGATTCCGTGAAACCTTCCATCTATGACAACCTTTTCAAACGCATAACTCAACAGAATAAACGTGCGGTAATCTTCAGCTCTGATTGCCTTCGCGGCGCTTATGGCAGTGATACTGATCTTTCTGCATTCCATCCCAAAGGTTTCCTTTTCAGTCAATACAGGGAAGACGCACAATATATCTTTGAGCAAACCTACGATTTTCTGAAGAAAGAAAAGTGGGATATTGTTGCTGTTCAATTTGTTACGATGGATTTTCTTGGACACCTTGAAACTCCACTTTCACCCAACTATTCACCAACTCTCAAGTTGCTTGATGATTACGTACGTCAACTTGTCGAACTGACTACTGATGATGATATAGTATTGATTACTGCCGAGCATGGCATAGACACCAACGGCTTTCATGTAGATCGCACTGAATATATTATAGATACTCCTTTTGTCCTGACAGGACCCGAGATTATTAAAGGTGGACCAAAGGAGATTCTGCAAATCGATTGGGCGCCAACACTCTCTATTTTGTCCGGTGTTTCTCCGTTTTATGCGTCCCCGGCGTTACCAGCCCTTGATTTACTTTCATTGCCTTCTGAACATCGCTCTGTCTTGATAAATAACTTTTCTGAAAGGCTTGCCGCAGATTCTAATATATCAAACCTGGATGAGCTTCGTAAAATACGTCTCACTAAAATTGGAAGAAAGAGTTCACCGGCCTTATGTATACTTATTGTATTGGCAACTCTGTGTTCTTTAATACTCTTTGCTTTTGTTGCTCTTTCCAATGGTGACTACTCCGGGTCAAAATGTTCTATGATCAAATATATTGGATTCTGGATCTTTGGTCTCTGTCTATTAACATGTATTGAATTGTATTTTGGAGTGTTAAACTATATATCCAATCATTTTCCATTCAGCGCTAACAATATTCTTGATAATCCCATAAAAGTTGGCCTGGCCTTAATACTCATAGTAATTTTTTCGATCTATTACGGCAAGGTTACCAGAAAAGGGAATATCCCGTTTGAAAATATATCTCTACCGTTTTTTTTAACTATCATATTTTCAATAGTTTTCATAGTAACTAATCCTTATCATCCTCTAAACTGGACGATTATATGTATTCCTATATTCCTATGGGGAGTTACACGCCAGTCGGCATGGCTGATAATTTTTCTAGCAATATTAGCCGGTATGGCAATAAGAAGACTGACATTCTACAATGTTTATCATCCCATAACCATACCGGACAGGTGGGCTTTGTCGTTAATCCTTCTATTCATCGTAACATCATTTCTCCTGTGGAAATTACGACATGACAATAACAGAGTCCCTATTGTCGGATATGGAATAACTAGTATTCTTCCGTGTATCGTGATAATTGCATGTCCTTTCAATGCGGGAGTGAAAGCCATACTTCTACTCTTAAGCCTAGTTCCATTGGTTTTTGCGAGTCGTAAGATACCAAAAACAGTCCATGTATGGCTGGCCTTGTGGATTGTATTTTTTTACCTGGGAACATCAGGCACTATTAATCATGTATCGCACATAGTCGCCTTACCTCTTTTCTTAGCCGTAAGGTCTATTTCCGGAAAATCATCAGTTGCAGTGAAAGGAAGCATAGTAACACTTGCAATCTGGTCGCTATATTTTTTTCCTGGAAATGAATTTGACCTTAAAATTTTTGAACTGAGAGACGAATTTATTATGGGTTCAGTTATAGCCAAACAAATAGAAATGACAGTTATGGTAATTGGCAGCAGATACATCGTTCCCATAACTATTCTTGTCTGGGTGATTAAACAGGCAGCCCCACGCACGTCACTGTTATCGATGTTTTCAGTCACCATTTTACCACTGGTGTTTGGAATTGGCATAAGCTTAACAATATGGACATCATCAACCTTTATCGAATACCCCTGGGATTTGTTTGCTAAACTGACAATCCTTTTTGGATTCTCGTTTATTATTGGGTGTTCTTTTGCCATTGTATCGGTATCTACATATTTAATACATCGGTACTATCTAAGGTTTCAGGCTAAATTGTAAACGAAATAATGCTCGTAATAATTATAAAAACTATTTGAAAAGTGACGACAGGCTGTCCTTTATCGTTGAAATAATTTGATACCTGAAAAACCTGTCAAAAAAATAACATATACTTAAATATGCCAAAATTCCATATATGATTGACATAATAAGCGCTATAACACCTCTTGAAGGGAAATAATTCTCTTTAATAATTATCATGGAAGTAAATGCAACAAACACACTTACACCTGGAAAAAGCAATAGTCGGACAACATTCCATAGCTTACACTGAGTAATTTTCAAAAGTCTGATGAGGACAATAATATTAACTGTTAGAGATGTAATAACAACGGCTAATGACGTTCCTAAAAGCCCCCATTTGCTTGTAAGTGGATAGATAAGGGCCATCAACAATATAACCTGCAAAAATTGATTCTTTGTATCTATGCCAGGCTTTCCAATACTGTAAAAAATTGGACCGGCAGTAGCGGCCACCGACCTTATCAATCCATATAAGACCAGTACCTGCATGGCAGGAACCATAGGCATCCATTTTTTGCCTAATATTACTATTGTAAAATCAGGAGCCAAAGAAATAATTAATCCTGCAATTGGAAAGGATAGAAAAGTCGTAAGCTTTAATACCTTTAAGTAGGCATCTCTTAGCCTGGGCAAATTGTCCTGGATTTTAGAATAGGCGGGGAATGTTACTTTAGAAATTATATGGGCGATTTCCGTTGTCGGCATACTGGATATTCTATAAGCCATTTGATAAAAACCCAGCGCAGTTGCTCCCAACAGCCCGCCGACAAAGAAGTCATCTCCCTGGGTAAATAAGAAAATCAATATGCTTGAGCTAAGTACCCATTTCCCAAACCCAAATAATTTTTTAACCTTTTCTAAATTCAGATTAAAATGTGGTCTATATTGATGCAATAGATAGCTTGCTATAACACCAGTTATACAATCTGCAAGCTGTCCAAATACCAGTGCCCATACACTTTTCAACATAAATACAGCAATGATTGAGACGATAAAGTTGATGATCGTGGAGCTGAATCTGCATATGAAATGTTTGTTAAATTCCAACTCTTTTTGAAAGTAAATAATGCCAATATTTGTAAAGCTTCTTAAGAATATGGTAATACCTACAACCCTGATAATGATGGTTGACTCAGGGCTTTTAAAAAAAACAGCCACATAAGGCGCCGATATAAAAAGAATACCATATAATACGAAGCCTCTGATTATGGAAATGGACCAGACCGTATTTAGATATTCTTTAATATCATCCTTCATCTGAATTAAAGCCGTATCAAGCCCGGTTTGAGAAAAAGTGTCTAAAGTGGCTATTATTAAGAAGGCAATTCCCAGCATGCCGAAGTCATTTGGGGCCAGCAGCCTGGCTAAAATAAACAGTTTGAGCAGGCCGATAGCATTATCTGACATCCTGAGGATTAAAAGCCAAAACCCGCCTTTTGCTACTTTGCTTGAAAGGAGCATGTCTGATTGTGATTGTTGTTTCACTGTTGGTTTATCTCTTTTGAGTTTCCTCTAGATAAAGCGCATTCAAATTGCGCACCTTGATGTATTGTTCGTCATGCTATAAAGACAAATTATGTCCAGAATGCCATTTCCAGTATCGGTTGCCAAGGATTTGCTTTCTGCGCTTACAAGAGCATTAAAACAAGATACTATAAGTTTTCAACTACTATTTTTATATGACCCTTTCACAATATGACAAAACGTATCATCTTGATAATACAGAAATGATGTTTAATATTATGGAAAGTAGGCAGTCAAGTGATTAAAATGGTGATGTATCTTGAAAAACCCATTCTTGTAAAAGATATTTATTGTGTAGGAAGATATAAATGTGGCAATTAGAATTCCTCCAAAAGAAGATAATAAAAAGAGCTTTAATTACATTACTAGTTATATTATTTTTTTCGTTCAACATCGATGCTGATGGAGTTACTCCTGAGAAGCAGATTACGGTAGTGTTTCGGTTTGATGATTATTCCAGTCTGAGTTCGACTGAATTTGAGGTTAAATTGATCAACGCTTTTAGAGAGTACAATGCAGTATGTACATTTGGGATTATTCCATATGTTTGTACGGGTGACACTCATGATACCCGCACACAGGAAGTAGTACCTTTAACTCTAAAAAAAGCTGCTATGTTGAAGAACGCAATTGAGGAAAATATCATGGAAGCAGCCCTTCATGGTTATTCCCATCAGACAATTCGCAATAAGGCGAACGGTAGATATACAGAATTCGCCGGACTTGATCTTAATAGCCAAGTAGCTAAGATAGCTAAAGGTAAAAATTATTTGGAGAAAATACTTGATATAAAAATAGCCACCTTTATTCCTCCATGGAACGTATATGACACGAATACTATATGGGCCAGCGAAAAGCTCGGGCTTAAATGCTTTTCCTCGAGTGAATTAGTTGAAGCACCGGAATCTTCCATAATAAAATTTGCACCGTCAACGTACAATCTTCTCCAACTACGCCCCACAATTGAACTGGCAAGGCGTATTCCTGACAAACAGCCTGTTATAGTTGTTTTGTTTCATGAATATGATTTTCTTGAGATCGACAAGGAAAGGGGATGGTTGACATATAAAAAGTTTCAGAAACTTATGGCCTGGATCACATCGCAGCACGATATCCACATCATGACTGTTGAACAAGCAACGGTAGATAACAATATGAATGTCCTTCGTTTTAACAACAATATCTCGTTTAATAAGCTGACTTATCTAATACCGCCATTTGAACTCTTTGACAATATGTACCCTCCCGGGGTATTTTTGTCCTCAAGCACAGTCAATAAAATGATACACAGGTGCGTTATGTTTTTATCCCTGTTCTACTTCTCTATACTTTTGTTAACTGTTATTATTGCTTACTTCACCGGATTTATTGTTTTCACTTTCCCAAGGAAAGTGAGATTACTTTCAATCTACGGAGGTATAGTTTTGTTCGTTTTCCTTGCAATTCATATTGTTCATGGTACCGTGATTACTTATAATGATGTCATTGCAATAATAACCTTCGTGGGGACATGTATAGGATTATTGTGTTGCTTCTTTAAACTAAAGAGGGACATACATTGAAATTCATGGATGTTTATTCACTTAATAAATATCTTTCAATAACCATAACCGAAATGACAAATGAAGGTACTCTTCTCCTCAAACATAAATCCGAATTTTATAACATTCTCAGATTATATAGAAAAAGCCTTTAGGGAAGTCGATTGTGAGACATGCTTTTTTGAGAACAGGGCTTTTGTCTTGCCCGGCAGGATAAGGGACAGAATTGCTTTCCTGCAAGACTGGGATTTAATTAGATTGAACAAGAGACTTCTTGAAAAAGCTGAAGAGTTTAAACCGCAGATATATTTAGAGGCAGGTGGTTGGAACATATTGCCAGATACTATAGAAAAATTAAAAACTATGGGCATAAAGACGGCACTCTGGACAATAGACCCTCCGCATACTTTTAAGGCAATAATAACGGCTTCACATCATTATGATTTTGTATTTTGTCAGGGTACAGAGGCAATACAAATTCTAAGTGAATACAATGTTAAAAATCTTCACTGGTTGCCGTTTGCGTGTGATCCTTATTTCCATAAATCTGTTGAATTGGCACCTTCAGAAAGAAAGAAATATGGAACTGAAATCTGTTTTGTAGGATCATGGAATTCTGAAAATAATTCTCAAAACTATGCGAAACGACAAGCTGCACTAGAGTGCCTTACTGACTATGATCTTGGTATATGGGGACCCGGCTGGAATGATTTACCTGTTGAAGCAAACCTGAAAAAGTTTATCAGGGGCTTTCACACAAAACCTGAAGAGTGGGTTAAGATATATTCTGCAACCCGGATTGCAATTATAGTACATTATCAAGATATGAAAGGTAATTTACCTTGTTACCAGGCAAGTCCAAAGGTCTTTGAGGTTCTTGCCTGCGGAGCCTTATTAGTAGTTGACGATCAGAGAGATGTCTTAAGTCTATTTGAATCTGGCAGACACCTGGTTGTCTACCATAACCACAAGGAGCTAAGAGAGATCATATCTTATTATCTTGAACATCCAGATGAAGCTGGGAAGATAGCACAGCAGGGCAGAAAAGCTGTCATAGAAAACCATACGTTCAGGCACAGAGTAGATGAAATGCTTGGGATAATAAAAAAGGAATAGAGAACTTATGCGTAACCTCATTGTTAATATCATTGGGCTCAGATTTTATACTCCAATAAAGCTTCTTGCCAAGAAGACATTGTGCCTTTGCCGTGGCGTAAGAAATACCGGTATAAATGTCTTTATCTCACCAATGGCAATCGTTAAGCACGGCCATAAGATAGGACTCGGCAATAATGTTGTTGTAGAGCGGAATGTCACACTTTCAGTTGTAGGCGAGAAATCTTATATTGTTATTGGTACAAACTCATGCTTATCTTCATATTGTGTTTTAAAAGCATCTCATGGCTGGATAAAAATTGGCAATGATTGTACTGTTAATGAATTTGCTATCCTGCATGGAGATGGAGGACTGGAAATCGGTAATGATGTAAGGATTGCTGCACAGGTGAGAATTATTGCAATGAACCATATTTACGATGATCCAAAAATATCTATCCGCTTACAGGGCATACGTGCAAATGGCATTAAGATTGAAGATGACGTATGGCTGGGCGTTGGCAGTACGGTGTTAGACGGTGTTACAATAGGCAAGGGATCAGTTATTGGTGCTGGCGCTGTTGTGACAAAAAATATTCCTCCATATTCAGTCGCAGTTGGAGTACCCGCAAATGTTATAAAGGAAAGGAGTTAGATGTAACCAGCCTGTCGTAAACGTTTTCAATCTGCCTGGTGTTTCTTCTGATATCAAAATACTTTTCGGCACGGCTACGTAGGTCATCTTTTCTTTCATCTAATATACTTTTGTTTGCACTGATGTTTTTCAATATTTCCATCAGTTTATAGGATACACCTACCGGAAACACAAACTCTTGAAACTGCTCGCCCAATGCCTCTAAGTTTTCCGGCAAGTCAGAGACAATGATAACCTTTCCCAAGGCAAAGGATTCAATAATTACACGGGACAGACCTTCACCATAATAAGATGGCAAAACAATAACATCAACCGATGACATATCAGCCAGTATATTTTGTTTATAACTTTCAAAAACCGTTCTCGTACCCTCTGCCATTCTTTCTAATTCCTCTCTATGCTCATCGTCTCCATCTCCCATAATAAAGAGTTCAACATTTTTTTTGAGCAATTTTATTGCATTTATAAGGACATCGATACCCTTTCTTTTATCGATCCGGCCGAAATACCCTACCTTCAGGCAAGAGGCTGGCCTTTCAACCGCAAGCACAATAAACTTATCCAATTCCACTCCATTATATATGACATGTATCTTGTTTTTATTATCTATATCTGAGAACCGATGGGTCACAGCATGAGAAACGGCAATAAAGCAATCGACAAAGCGATATAAAATCTTATCAAGCCATATATTAGAGTCCGAAACCCTTAAATGACAAATAACCGGAACTCTTAATAATTTTCCAGCTATTCCGGCAAACAGCGCTTCGCGCGGCGCATCTGTATGGATCAAATCAATATTATAAGTCCTTATGTTTTTCACAAGCCTTGTCAGTGCAATAATAATTTTGAATATGTTTAGTGGACGAATCCTGGGGAAAGAGAGAGCAAAAACATTAACACCCAACTTTCTAATTTCATCCGCAAGTTCTCCTTCTCCAGGCGTGGCCACAAAGGGAGTGTATCTGTATTTGTCCAAGTGTTTTACGAGCATGTACATACTACGCTGTCCTCCGCCCTGCAAAGAGGGATAAGAGGATGTATAAAGTATGTTTAACGGTCTATTCATATGATTTCAACGTATGCTTAATGGTAATTACTTGTAGCGCACTTTTACGTAAGTCCTTGCTCCAAGTAGCGAGAATCTATCTACAAGCTGCTCACTTATGTACGGAATTATTTTTTCTCACGATAGCCTTCGATAAGTCCCAATTTGCGAAGAGGTATCTTTATCGTGGAAAGAAGGACACCCTTATAGTTGCGTCCAAGTAACCAGAAAAAAAACAGCAAGGATACAAGCCATGAAACCCTTAGGATATATATTCCTCACTTTTAGTAGGGACCCAATTAAGAAATATTTCTATTAGATAAAACAAAAGACTTCTCTCCACTTATTCACTTGTATAATTAATTATCTTCCTAGACATATTATCCCAGTTGTAAATATCTTCAACAATCCTGCGACCGTTTTTCCCCATCTCCGATGCCTCTCTTCGGTTTAAAAGTAATTGAACAATCTTACCTGCAAAGTCCTGTTCAGTAAAATCACTTACTAACCCGCAATGATATTTATTCAGGATTTTGGCTGTTTCTTTACAGTTGGTAGAAACGACTGGACGTCCGCATGCGAGTGAATCAAATAACTTTAAGTGTAAAGTTGTTTGAAAGTAGATGTGATCAGGATTTGGTATCACCGTCAAAAAACATTTACTGATAAATTGATTGACATTTACACTATAAGAAATATCATCGAAGAATGAAATCCAGGAAGATCCGTATCTGTTTTTTAATTTTTCATAGTACTGTTTTGATTCTTTTAATGGCGCCCCTGCAATATAAATCTTAACATCGGGTACTTGTTCTTTAATTATTTCACCAGCTTTAACCAAAAACTCTATCCCTCTTCCAGGTGCAATTCCGGAGATAAAACCAATTGACAACTCCTCCGGAAGCCTGCTGTATTTTAACCAGAGTGGATCCGCAGCATTTTCTATAACAAATATTTTATTATTATATTTTTCAGGATAGAGTTCTTTACAGGATTGCGAAACGGGAAAAACATAATCACAAATATCTATGTTCTTTAAAAGAAGACTTTGTAAAAAAGCTATCTTTTCAGGCGAATCATCTACCTTATAGGCTAAACGTTGTAATGCACGGTTATCAACAATATCTATTGCAAGCTTAAATCCAATCTTCTTAAAAAAACTCAGGAAGCAAACAGATCTGTCATTTGCAATTAAGATCAGATCATCTTTTTTCTTTGTAAAAAAACAGTAAAACAATTTAAGGTAATTTACAAGCATTTCAAGATTAAGGGATCTGTAGTAAAAGTTGTAAAAATAAATTATTTTTACACCGTTTTTCTGTAGATGCTCATGTATATGAGACTCTCTAACACTTAATTTTGCCTTTTGTATTTTATTTGCAAAAACTAACATCCTCATGCCGGTTTTTTCATTATATAATGAATGAACAAATCAATTAATCATGTAATAAGATATACCGTCCCTACTTTTAGCATAATATGATTTTAGTACTTTGGGGTATATCCATGGAATAACAAACGAGAAAACAAGGTGAACATAACCTTTCAGGTGTTGTGGATATAATTTTAAGGCATCCAATAAATGTATACGCCCTTTGCTTATATTTCCAATCATAGCGTTTTGCAAATACAGACCTATAAGATATTTTTTATAAAATGAAGGATCTTTAATCAATTCTTCTCTATATTTTTCAAGAATTCTCTCCTTACTCTTAATCCTTAACTCCAGATTAGTCGAGTTCTGTTTGCCGTGAATATATGCCTTTGCCAATATTTCCGGTACATAGTCAAATTTATAATACTTTGCAATTCTAATCAACAAATCCCAATCGTAACAACTTTTCATTTTTTCATCAAACAAGCCTGTTTTTTCAAAACAGGATGCCCTCACGACCAGCGTAATTGTTCCTGATACGCACCCTATAAACAATCTTTTGTAAACGTTTCCTTTTTCATCTGGAATTGATCTTTGCACAACCTCTTTGGTTCTCTCATATACTAATTCATAGCCACAATAAATTACACCTACGTCATCACCTACTTCACTAAACTTCCTTACATGCTTTTCAAGTTTTTCAGGCAACCATTCGTCATCACTATCCTGGAATGAGATTAGTTCTCCCTTCGCTAATTTAATGCCAACATTTAGTGCTGCTGGCCCTCCTTTATTGTGTTTCTGTCTATAGTAACGTATCCTTTTGTCATAGAAACCTTTCACAATTTCTTCGGTATTATCAGTTGATCCATCATCTATAATTATTAATTCAAAGTCTTTATATGTCTGGTTTAAAACGCTTTTGATTGACCTAGGCAAAAGCGCTTCCCTATTGTAAGTAGGAATTATAACACTGATTAAGGGAGCATACACTATTTCTCTCATTTTAATTATGGTTTTATTATGAAAAAAATAAATATTAGGCCATAAATCACCATAGTAGGCCGCTAACATTTAAGAATCTATGCATACCGCGGAACGTCTTTATTGAGTAGGATATGACGGCTGATAACAACAATGGAAAGAAGTTTTGAGTGTTCAAATTGTGTTTTTTACAATACTACAATGAAATTGAGATATTCAATGAATCACTTGAAAAAGTCTTAGACTTCTGGACATGCAATGATTGCAACTAAACTATTCTCATAAATACTTCAAAAATCTTTTTCAGGTAATAAATATTATGCTAATTCTCAATTTAAGATAACAAACATCGCCAGCATCACAGAATATATTTAGTTAAGTCCTCATCTTTTACAATGTCCTTCATCTTGTCCTGTACGTATTCAGCATCAACTACAATATCCTTGTCATTCATGTCTGGAGCATCAAAAGAAGCATCCTCCAACAACTTCTCCATAACCGTATGCAGTCTTCTTGCACCAATACTTTGGCTTCTTTTGTTTATTCTAACTGCCATATCGGTTATCTCTTCGATTGCATCTTTCTTAAATTGCAAGTTTACTTTTTCAGTTTTCAGTAGTTCAGTATACTGTTTTATTAGTGCATTTTTAGGTTCTGTAAGAATCCTTATAAACTCTTCTTTACCTAAATCTTTCAACTCAACCCTTATTGGAAATCTGCCTTGAAGCTCAGGTATTAAATCTGAAGGTTTTGAAACGTGAAACGCTCCGGCAGCAATAAACAGAATTCTGTCTGTCTTAACCATGCCATATCTGGTAACAACAGTAGAACCCTCCACAATGGGCAATATATCCCTCTGCACTCCCTCACGCGATATATCTGGCCCATGGCCCGATTCACGACTTGCAACTTTATCCAACTCGTCTATAAATATTATCCCCATATTCTCAGCACGATGCAAAGCATCCTTCGTAACCTTTTCCTTATCTATCAGCTTCTCGGCTTCCTCCTGCTTAATAATTTTTCGTGCTTCGCTTATTGGAGTTTTTTTCACCTGTGTCTTGGGGGGTATCATTTTCTCAATTACGTTCTGAAAATCTACCCCTATTTCTTCTATTCCGGCAACAATGCCCTGCATAACGACAGGCCTTTCCTGTGTTTTGATCTCCACCATGCGGTCTTCTAGTTTGCCCTGTCTCAACTTATTCCTAAATTTCTCGCGGGTTGT
>Ga0209045_1002475_pt1 | contig 13508 bp, 12 predicted proteins | sample SaaInlLV_10m_DNA_4_FD_184664 | JGI IMG/M metagenome (GOLD analysis project Ga0209045, IMG submission 184664) | Marine microbial communities from expanding oxygen minimum zones in the Saanich Inlet - Saanich Inlet SI072_LV_200m_DNA (SPAdes) (version 2) | ecosystem: Environmental > Aquatic >...
TCCCATGGATCTTTTCAATCCGTTTGCACCTTCTGATACGATTCGCGATTACAAGATGGGGGATGATCTTATATCACTTAGTTTTAATACTGATTTTTCAGGAGAGTGCAGCCTGCTTTATGTCCCGAGAAGGGATGTTATAACAGGAAAACCTGATTTTAAAAGTTCTTCTATTGCAGGAAAATTTCATTTTTTTGCAAAGGATATTGAAATGGATGTAATGGGAGCCCTGCATTATAATGAAATGGTTTTAGGTCTTGGCGGTACAGGTTATTTTAAAGATGCAGCATGGCGAACCGATCTTGTCTGGTCAACCTTGCAAAATGGCCAAAACAAGACCGGATATTTTGAATTTGTAGTAAACATTGATTATTCCTGGGTATGGCAAAAAAAAAATTACTATGGTTTTATTGAATATTATCATAACGGCCTGGGGAAAAATAATTATACAAATGCCATGGTTGATCCTGAAGGAATAGAAAGGATTGACAGAGGGGAATTGTTTGCCCTTGGAAAAAATTATTTAAGCGGCCAGATCCAGGTGGAACTTCATCCTTTGTTTAATATTTATTTAAGTATCATCAACAATATCAGGGATCCTTCCGGTGTAATCCAACCCCGGGCTATTTTTAATACCACACAAAATTCAACTCTGCATTTTGGTGCAAGTATTTTTTATGGGGAAAAAGCAAGTGAATATGGCGGATTTTTGATTCCAGGTACAAATTTTTATACCAATGCTGCTCCAAATGCCTATTTGCAATTCACATATTATTTTTAAGAAATTCCATTAAAGGATCACTAACAATTGCAAATCGCCTTTGTCACTTGTTTTTATTGACAACAAACACCTTCATATTTTAGAAAGAATGATGGATATCGTAACCAGGGAGATGAAATGGCTGCCTGTCAAAAATTTAAGTATACAATCATATCTGTAATTTTCTTGTTATTGAGTTTGGGCCAAAACCTTTCTGCCGGAGACTTATTGTTACAAAAGCCCAACGTTTACAACAGTGGAAAAGAAATAACAGGGTGGGTGATGAGTGAAAAACTGGATGGCATCCGTGGTTATTGGAACGGGGAAAAATTGATGACCCGAAAGGGAGTACCCCTAAATCCGCCGTCATGGTTTATTAAAAATTTTCCCGCCTTTGAACTGGATGGTGAACTCTGGAGCAAAAGAGGCGATTTTGAATTTATCCAGTCAACAGTCCTTGATAAAAATCCCGGAAATGGTTGGGAAAAAATCACATATAATATTTTTGAGGTCCCAAATGCAAAAGGAGATTTTCTTAAACGGCTCAACAAAGCAGAGGTATGGTTTGAAACCCAGAAAAATAAGGTTATAAAAATTATTCCCCAGATAAGGATCAAAAACAGATCCGATCTTGATCTTTTTTTGGATGCAGTACAATCAAAAGGTGGAGAAGGCGTGATCGTAAAAGATCCTGAAATGTTTTACCACACCGGCCGGAGTGTCCATGTCCTGAAAGTAAAAAAATTTTGGGATATGGAAGGTGTGGTCATTGGTTTAAACAAGGGAAAAGGGAAATATGCAACATTGATGGGATCGCTTACTTTAAAGATTGAAAATGAGATAATTTTTAAGCTTGGCACAGGCTTTACAGACCAAATCAGAAAAAACCCTCCGCCCATCGGAACAATTATTACCTTCAAATACTATGGTCTTACCAAAAACGGGACACCCAAATTTGCATCTTTTTTACGGGTTAGGAAAGATTGAATATAGTACAGATCATTGTGGTAAGAAACTGAGAGCACCTTTGAGGCATAATTAAGAAAAACTACTACCAAGTATATCCAATAAGAAGAGATTCTTTTAATGGCAGAAGATACATTCAAGATCAGGAATTGTGTTATACAGATGTTTTACAAGAGCCAGATTCACGGGATGACAAAAGAAGCAGGGCAGCTGGATATGCAAGCCCTCATTGCCCGTTCAGGGTCACAGCTTTTTATTTTTCTTTAACAGGAAATTTTGCCCTGAACCATTCAGATCGGCAACATCTTAGCTCTTATACCTTTGTCTAACCCCAGGTGATGAAGAAGAACTTGTCCAAAATTTTACAGATAGAATTGACTTCCTGGGTAAAAATCCGGATCAAAAATTTTACATAAAAACACCGGACATATGGACATAATCCACACCATTTCAGAATGAGTATCGGTTAATTTTTGTCTCCAAATAAAAGTAATTCTGGCTGAGCCTCTCTCAATCAATTATATTTTCACAGTAGTTGATTTCTGAAATTCATTTACAGGCATTAAAGATAGTGATAAACAATCATTAATTTTGTTTTTTTAATTGTCAGATATTCCCATATTGTAAAGATATACGGTTAATTATTAATTTAAAGGATGATATGCGGACAACCGCACAATTACTTGTTAGCAAAGGCGGCATTGAATCGTAAAATTATAAGGAATGGGGCCATGCCAAGGATAAGCTTAAATGTAAGGAACTCGAATTGGGAAACCGTAGCTTTTCTTTTAATCTACGATTTCTTAAGAACTACCGGAAAGGTTTTCTCTCGGAGCGAGTTAATGAGAATAGAGAATATGGATAAAGCTGTAAAATGGCTCCAGCATCTAAACCATAAAAAGTATCCAACACACCCCGAAGAAACATTTCAAAGGACAATCCAAAATCTCAGAGATAAAGGTTATATCATCTTTCATGGTCAGGGCGAATATGAGTTGACCAAGGAAGGTATTGAAGAATGTCGAAGAGTTGCCAACGAATTAAATGTGCGACTTACAAGTATGAATGATACTGTGGAAATGATCCGAGCTAAATTTGAAGCTGAAACAATGGAAAAAGTGAGAGAAATTTTGAAAGGTATGTCGTCAGAGGAAATTAGAGAACTTTTGGAGAGATCAAAACAAAAGAAATAAGCATCTGTAGTAAAGGCTTTTGCTAACATCCGTTTTGAGAGGGGCGTTAGGGATTAGCATCATGCCTTTAGGAATTGCGGAATTTCTGCTTTTCACAATACCCTTCTTTTATTCTTTATGGAGACTATTATACAATACTACTGTGGCAGATACGATCACACTTTAATCCAACTTGGTGTAGATTGTCGCGATCTGATCCCAAGAAGATGTCATGTTGTTTTACCAGTTTAGGGTAGAGGTAGGCCCCGGCAGTTTTTACGCTACCGAGGCCTGAGCAGACAGCAGTCTACCGCACTGAGCTATCCCTTGGCATCGGGGTCCCCCCTCGTATGCCTCTGTTTCACTCAGATATTTCTATCTGGTCGCAATTAAAAATTAATTCGGAGCTGATAGTTTTTTCCTGTCTGTAAAAGGCTTCTGCCAGAAGCAGAGTCCCCATGTTCATGATTTGACGTCGGTTTCCTCTGCAATGGGAGGACATGATGCTTAATGCATCCGGGTCGAACAGAGTTTCAGACGCTCTGGCATTGGATACCCTGAACTTTATAAACTCAAGGCTTTCATCATCATTTAAGGCGTTCAAATTAAACTGCCCGGTAAGCCGGGTTCTGACAGATGACATGATTTGCAAAGAAAGTTTTTTTTCAAAGGTTTCATCTCCCACAAGAACAAAACTGGCGCCGACTGTTCCTTTAAGAGGATTAAACATCAGAGAACAGATATCCATCAATGATTCCTTTTCCATCAGGTGGGCATCATCAATGACAAATACCGGGAACACACTGCGGTTTTCTGATGCCATTTTCATAACCTGTTTTTGTAAGTTAATCAGCAATGGCACTGTTCTGCCATTGGTGTCCACACCAAGCACATCAGCAATGGCCTTGAGCATGCCGTTGCGCTGCAAGCCGCCATAATGGACAAGAGAAGGCTTGTAACAATTGACATCCAGCCGGGATAAAACATAATGGATCAATGTGGACTTTCCTGCGCCTGAAGGTCCGGACAGGGCAAAACTTTTCCCTGTTGAGATCAAAGACAGGGCCGTTTTAAAAAACCGCTTGTCCTGCTCTCCCAGATAAGGCTGTTTTAATCGGTATGTATCTGCAAACGGATGGTATTTATAATTAAAAAATTCTGCCGGGGATTCTCCATGGTTCAACATAATATTATCTCCTATTGGTTCGGATGTTCAAATCTTCTTGCATTAGCACCAGGGTCAAGAATACGTGCTTTTTTCATTTCATTTCCATAATAGATACAGGTTCTGTCCCAGGGCATATAATAAATGGTCACCCGGGAACCTGGCAGGCATCCAGGGACTTCATATCTGATTTTTTTAAAGTGAATGGTGCAATCATTGTAGACCCTGCAGCGCTTTTCCATCCTGAACAGAGCATCAATATCAATTGTTGGGGGCAGTGCCCGGCAAACATTTTCAACCTGCAGCCTTTTTTGTAAAGGAGAACACTTCAAAGATGAGTGAAGGGTTTCATGGTACTGGCTAACCCATATATTAAAAGCATTGTTGACCTGGTTAACAGTTTTAAACCTGTCACAAAGGAACTGATCCCTGACTGTCCTGAAAAATCTCTCTACCTTGCCGCGGCCCTGGGGGACAAATGGGGGAGTATGTACCAGATCAATCCCATTCCTGGCACAAAGTATTTTCAGGTGCCGGCTGACATAAGCTGAGCCGTTATCGGTATAAAATCGTTGTGGGATTCCAAATCTTCTGACCGCCCCCATGAGATCATAAATTAAAGGCTCAACAGACTCGGTAAGATAAAATCCACCATGAACAATATAACGGCTACTGTCGTCCAGGATGACGTGGAGATAAGTCTTGTACTTTTTCTTGCCGTCGAACAATTTGGGGCCATGAAGAAAATCAGCTATCCATAATTGACCAAAATGATCAAATGCAAAAGGTCTTACATTCTGTTTCGGATGTATATGGGGATCTCTTTGCAGATTATGGGCTTTTACAAATCTGTAAAGAGCAGACCTGCTGGGTTTTCTGCCATTCCATGTGCCGGTTTTAGCCAGTTCTTTGATCATTCTGGCAGTGGTCCATCTTGGATGTTCCTCACGCATGGCAGCCATTGCAACCCTTATGGCATCGGGTATTTGGTCTTTGCCTTTATCAGATCTTGTTTTGCCTTTGAGACCCGGCAGACCGCAACGAAGATAACGGTACAACCATTTCCTAAGGGTTTCAGCACTCAAGCTGATATGGGACCCGTTCGGATGAACGTACTTCTGCCAGGATGCCTGGTCAAGCAATTCGCCTGCTGGAAGGCTATTGGCATCGCGGTGCAAAAGTGGGCTGATAATCCCGTAACGCCATAAGGCCAGTTCAAATTTTTCGTCATTTTGTTCACTCACTTAAACCTCCTGTTTTTAAAAGTTGACTTCCTGGAGGCTTGCTTAACAAACTGACTGATTTTATAGAATATACGTTTTGTGTTGGTGCTTTTTCATTTAAATCTTTTCGGATAAAAAGCCCAGGAAAAATCCCGGGAAAAAGATGTCCACTGCCTGCCTTGAAACAGAGAAGGGAAGGCGTTGCCATATTCCTGTGCAAGCCATCTGCGGATACATAAAGCTTTGCTAACCCACCGTTGTATTCGAGGCCAATTGCTGCCGGTGTAACGGGCAATGCCGGCAATACTCTTTCCATTTTCATACATTTTCAAAATATGAATCAGCATGTACAAAGATGCTCTGATGATTGGTAAAAAGGCATGGGGCAGAATTGAAAAGGTTTTGCATGGACATAAATCATTATTACACCGGTATCTCTGGATATTTATCAAGCTGTCATCGAATGAATATCGGCTGTAAAAACCCCATTTTACAAAACTATGGCGGTTCCCGCAGTGGGTGCAGAAAACTAAAAAATCAGAATTTTCTCTTGTGATTTTCGACAAAACGGTCAATATAGAACTCCAGGGGTGGGACATGTGTTGTTTCTCCTCTTTTTGAAATTGGTCTTTCAATGAGGGTATAACACATGTCCCCCCCTCTTATCCCCCCCAAAAGGGGCAATGGCATTCGTTTAAGATTTAAAGCCATTCGTTTAAGAAGTTGCAGTAGTAATGCGCCTATTGGCTATGTCGCCAAAATTTGAGTTTTCTTTTTTTTCTCTTTTGACGGTTGCCATTTGGAGATTGGTTTCATGGATTTTCTACCATACGATCGGCCTGGCCTCTTTTTTTGATTGCGTCTAATAATTAAACAATAGACACGCTCAATAATGGTATTCATTTTTGTTTGTAAGAGAAGCAATTCTTCCATGCTTCTTGAAAAAACATGAATACAATTTTTAAAATTTGTTTTAATTGTATCTGATTGTGTCTTTAAAAAAGAACTCTTGTTATCTGTTGTATTATTTACAGGCCCATTAGATTGATTGAGATCTTCATCAGCTTGATTGGCAAAAATACGATTCATGGTGATAAGTGCAAAATGTGCAAAGATTTCCTGTTTCACACCACGTTCACTTTTTGCGTGAAAATCCTCAATAGAAAATATATGCTTGCTGATTTTATAAAGCTCTTCCACTCCCCATCGAGCATGATATATATCAATAAAATCCTGTATATTGCTATATTTATTTTGATCGATAAGTGTTGTTCCCAGGCAATATGTATTGTCTTTTATTTGATATTTAATAAGACGTATTTGAATCGGAACTATTTCAATATTCGGATTTTTAAGCATGATTTCCCGTTGCTTATTTGAAGAAGGGTAAATTGTAACGACAATATCAGTATCATTACTGGGAAAAAAATCACTGATAACAGTATAGCTGTTTTTTTGCAAACGGAAAATAGCATGAATCTTAGAGTCAACATGACGATAAAGCATGGCATAGGAAAAATATCCTCTGTCGTAAACTACAACGTCATTTTCCTCCAATCTATGCAAATGGTGTTGCGCACAAATCCGCTCATTTGCGTGTGAGACCAGATCAAAATCGAAAGGCATTTGTGACTTTACCTGGTAGAGACAGCTTAACAGCCCTTGTGGATAATTTGCATTTTTTGATGGCAGTTTGTAGTTTGAAGATAGCAATTTTCGTGGCAGATTGATTTTAGAGCCATCTACTGCAAAAATTCTGTGGCCCAACCACTTATATATATTGTCTTTGTGATAGTTTTGTGCATAAGTGGCAATAATGTTTTGATTAATTTGTTTGAAAGCAGTTTCATCTAACTTCATGCGTGCTGTACAAAAAGAAGATGGTGCAATAGAACCATTCTGCGGTAGGGGCAAATTCAGTTTGTCACAATTATCCCAAAGCTCATCAATGGTGGTGCCATAGCTTTGTGTATTTTTTGAACAAACTAATCGAAAAATTAAAAGAATGATCAGCATGGAATTTATAACACGTTTTCTAACTTGCCACTGTTCGTCATATTGAGAGGCAATTTCATTGATTATGGTAACAACTCTTTCCCATAACACCACAAAATTATTGTTAACTGAATGAGTGTTGCTTAACTGGACATCATTTCTATATTTTTTTTTCAAATCTGATGAACTCTTGAGATTTGTAAGCATATTTTGCCAGTCAGATTCTAATGGATATATGTAAATGTCTTTTATTGTCTGTTTGCATTCATGTTTTGAATCAGAACGTCCACGTCCTTTGGTCTTGCCAAGATATTTCCAATTCGCTGCCTGGTAACAAGTGCCGGAATATTTAGTCGTATCAACAAATGTTTCGATAAGTACGGGTTTATATCCATGTACATTTACCCAATCACTACTGATTTGTTTTGTAGCAAGGGATAAAATATGGCTGGCAAGATTAGATACGTTTACCCATGGAAAAATTAAAAACCTGTTGTTGCTAATAATAAGATGCAAAAGTTTTTGTCGATGCTTTTTGCCCCAGCCAATTAATTCATCTCTAGGAGCCAAAGTCCATGCCGCTGATGCTGTAAATATTAAACAACCAAGCTTTTGCTTGCGAGCTTCGGAAACAATAAAATAACCAATATGTGCTCCAACCGGATGCTTGTATCCCAGATAATGATAGGTTTGTATATATGCTTTCCACTCTTCTCGATCTTTTTTTGAGGTTATCCGCTGCAATGAGATGGGGCCAATAGCGTCAAGCGTATCATTGACAGGTATGATTTTGGGGTGCTCAACAAAAGCAGGTATACGTCGAACCTGTGCTTTATATTTTTTTTTAGCAGGAAGAGTTATAACGTCAAAGGATTCCAGTTTTTCCAACAAAGTTAAGGCGGAGTTGATTTTAAGTTTACCATTAGGGGTTTTCCAATCAAGATGTTCGCATATAGTTAAAGCCAATTCCTTACGACTGAGATTTTTAAACATCTCAACCGTTTCCTGTATCTGCTCCAGTTGCTTCCTGGTGAATCGACGTCCACTAAATGTGGTCTTGGGTAATGTGCTAATATCTTTCATAGAATTGTAATGTATTGGAAGTCTATTCAAAAGTCAAGCACAAAAAATTAAGAATACTGGATTTGTTGGTTAAGTTAACAAATTCAAGCTGTCATACTACAGGCAGGAAAAGGAAAATTTTTGCTACAATCAAAACGAATGCCATTGCCCTGTAGGGGTGTTCATTAATGCAGTCAAGAATCATTGCATTCTTTAACACTTTTATGCAGGAGCTGTTCTTCGGCATCCGCTTATTTGTTTGTGGCATCATGAATAATCTGTCTCACTTGACCTTTATACTCATCAGGTATGGGAAGGACCTCAAGCCCTTTTAGGATAGGTCTCACATAGTCATCACTGGGTGTAAAATCGCCTCCCGGTGTTGGAATCACATAGGTCAGGGCCGGTATGGTTTTTCCTTTTTCATTGACCAGGTTGATGTGCATGTTTGTCCACAAGCCTTCGCCATGGCCTGACAGCCTGTCAAGATCTCTGAGTTCTTGTTCAGGCAGTTCGTATAATATCCCGTACATGACATTTCCGGGAAATGATTCAAGGTTGCATCCGCCGTTATCGGAATTTTTTTTGCAAAAAGAAAATTTTAGTTTGTGGTCTAAAAGTTTCATCAGTCCAAGTGATTTTGCAGACGGGCAGAAACGGGTCATTTCATCGATGTCAAGAAGTGTTCCATATGCAAAATAAACCGCTGTGTTATTAGAATCCATTTGAACATTTTCCTCATTTTTAATATTTATTACCAGTAGTCCATACATCTGGCAGTATGGCAAGTTCTCTTATTTTATTGACTTCGGTATGCCTGTGGCAGGCTGCCCAGTGATCACTTGCCACTTCAATAAACCCAGGGTCTTTTTCAAAGCATGGCTGAATGCTGAAAGGGCATCGCTCGGCAAACCGGCACCCGGTCAGATTTCCTTTCAACTCCGGAGGGGAGCCTGGAATTGAAATCAGATCGGAGGCTAAATCATTGATATTGGGGAAAGAATTTTTCAACCCCATTGTATACGGATGAAAACTTTTTTTAACCAGATCATATGTTGTTCCGATTTCCATCATTTTACCGCCGTACATGACACCAATCTTGTCACAATTTTCAATAACCAGCGCAATGTCATGGGTGACCAGGAGCATTGAAAACCCCAATACCTTCTGGAGATCGCGGATATTTGTAAAAATCTGATCCTGAACAATCACATCAAGGGAGGTTGTGGGCTCATCTGCAATAACAAGGTCGGGTTCCAGGATAAGGCTCATGGCGATGATGGCCCGTTGCCGCATTCCACCACTGAACTGGTGGGGAAATTCATTGTGCCGCTTAAAGCTCACTCCCACAAGAGAAAACATTTTTTTTATTTTTTCCAATGATGATTTCCAGGATGACTTTTGATGGACTTTCAGGGTTTCATGGATCTGGGTGCCAACTTTATAAACAGGATCCAGTGAATTCATTGCACTCTGGGTAACCATGGAAATTTGCTGCCATCGAATTTTATTCATTTTTTCTTCTGATAATTTTAACAAGTCTCGATTCTTAAACCGGATTTCCCCTTCCACCACCCTGGCATTATCCGGCATAACATTAATGATTGTCTTCAACAGCGTGGATTTCCCGCATCCGGATTCGCCCACCAGACCGAAATTTTTTCCTTTATCGATATGAAAGGAGACATTGGAAAGGGCCTGGATATTTTCAGTCCCGGCTTTATAAATAGTACTCAGGTTTTTTATATCGAGCAGTCTGTCTTTCATTTTACCTTATCTCTCATCTATTACCACTTTTTCAGCCTGGGATTCACCATTTCTTCATAGGCCCGGCCAATAAAGTATACGGAGGTCACAAGAAACATAATAGCGGCTCCAGGTGGAACGACCCACCACCAGGCCTTATAAGACATTTCAGAAGCAAAGGCCCTGTAAATAATGGTTCCCCAACTCAAAATATCGGGGTCCCCAAAGCCAAGAAAACCGATACTGGCTTCTGTAATAATTGCCCAGGCCAGGGCAAAAGCAACATTTACCAAGGCGACCGGCAGAATGTTCGGTGCAATTTCAAAATAGATGATTTTAAAATCAGACGCACCTGTTATCCTTGCGGCATCAATAAACGGCCGTTCTTTCAATGTCAGGACCTGGGAGCGAATAACCCTTGCCATGGATCGCCACATGATAATCGCCATGGATAAAATGATCGTTAAAAGGCTTCTTCCCCAAAGGGAAAGAACCACAATGATAAAAGGTAGAAAGGGAACCCCCATGAAAATATCTGTAATCCTCATGAGAAGGTTGTCAATCCAGCCACCATAATAACCGGAGATCAGTCCAATATTCACCCCAATAAAGATAACAGCCAAGGCTGTTGAAATTCCGATGACCAATGCCGGACGGGCCCCCCAGATGATCTGGCTAAAAACATCTTTGCCCAGAATCGTGGTGCCCAAAAGGTGTTTGGTGGATGGTGGTGTTAATTTCATCAACCTGTTATTGGCATCGTAATGTTTTTCCATGGGGTGATAGGGCGAAAAAACCGGTGCGAAGACTGCCAGACAGATACAGGAAAAAAACATAATAAGCCCTGCCATCCCCAGTTTGGATTTTGAAATAAATTTGAAAAATCGTTTGAACACATCAGCCTCCATAGTAGCCTGAAAAAAAATTATTCATATACAATTCGGGGATCCAGAATTCCGTATAGCAGGTCGGCAATAAAATTTCCCAAAATGGTCAGCACGGCAATCAAAAGGAAACAGGCCTGGACGACAGGATAGTCGTTTCGTGTGACCGCTTCCACCATCAAAAGCCCCAGACCGGGCCATGAAAAGACAGTTTCAATGACAACTGAACCGGCAACTGCCCACCCCAGAATCAATGGAAGTGTTGTGGCAATGGGAAGCAATGAATTCCGCATTGCATGCTTGAAGATGATCCTTTTTTCTGTAAACCCGCGCATTTTACAAAGCTCGATAAAATCTTCACCAAATGTTTCCAGCATGCTGCTGCGCATCAAAAGAAGCGGAAAACAGATATTATAAAGCGTAATGATCAGAAAAGGCAGTGCCAGATGGTGAAGGAAATCAAGACTTAGATATTTTTCAAGATTGCTTTCCCCATAATGTATACCAGGGGTCAAGATATGGCCCAAAGGGAAGATATCCAGATGAACGGAAAAAACAAAAATGGACAGCATCCCTATCCAGAATATCGGTGCAGACTGCAATGCCGTCGAAAAAATAACCGTTCCTATTTCCAGTTTTCCGCCTCTTTTCCAGGCAATAAATGCACCGATAATTGTTCCAAAGAAATATGCCGCAAGCATGGACGGCAGGATAAGCAGCAGAGTGTTGAGCATTCTTCCCCGGATCATATTGCTGACCGTCCTTGAGTGCTGGAACGAGAATCCGAAATCCAGCTTTGCCGTATTTTTAATATATGCCAGATATTGAATAAATACCGGCTTGTCCAGGCCGTACTGTTTTTTCATGGCTGCCTGGGCTTTTGGATACATGGCAGAACTGATAACCGTCATGGTCGGGTCACCGGGAAGCATTCTGAACATAAAAAACATCAATGATGCAAGAATGAAAAGGGTTAGCAGCATAAAGAGCAGCCGTTTGATGATATATTTAATCATTGTTCCCCTTTTTCTTCAGCCCTGTGACAGGCACAGCAGTGATCACTGCCCACAGACAATTGAGGTTCCGTCTGAAAGCAGATGGGCTCGGCCCAGGGACACCTGGGCGAGAATCGGCATCCATCCGGGATGTCAATGGCATTGGGAATTGATCCCTTTATATTGACAGCCTTTCTTTTGACATCCGGATCCGGTATGGGAATTGCTGAAACAAGGGCCCGGGTATAGGGATGCTGACTGTTTTTAATTACCTGCTCCACGGGACCTGTTTCAACAATTTTACCCAGGTACATGATGGCAATCCGTTGACAGATGTGACTTACAGTTGCCAGATCGTGGGTGATATACAACAAGGATAAATTTTTAAGTTTAACCAGATCCCTTAACAGCATGAGAACCCCTGATTTTATAGAAACGTCCAGCATGGAAATGGGTTCATCTGCCACCAGAAATTCCGGCTCCAGAATAATGGCCCGGCCAATGCACAGCCTTTGACGCTGACCACCGCTGAGCAGGTGCGGATGCTTGCCCAGATGTTCCACTGCAGGGGTGAGTCCGACCAGTTCAAGGATCTCAATGGTTTTTTTTCTTATCTGCTGTTTATCCAGTATTTCCTGGTGTAAGAGGGGTTTGGAAATGATTTTTTCCACGGTATGCTGGGGATTTATCGACCCGTATGGATCTTGAAAGATCATTTGAATTTTTTGATAGAATTTTTTTTTACTCTGTCTTTTTAAATCCTGGTGATTCATATGGTTAAAAGTCACATCACCGTCTGTCTGATCATCGAGTCCGACCAGGATACGTCCGATGGTCGATTTCCCACATCCGCTTTCTCCGGCAAGCCCAAGAACTTCGCCTTCCTGGATTTCGAAAGAGACATTGTCTACTGCTTTGACATATTTCCCCCTTGATCCGGAAAACACCGACCTGATTCCGGATACAACGGGAAAATATTTTTTCAAATTATTAACTTTAATCATTTTTCATCTGGAAAACACAATCTTCCATTTTTGTCCCACTGGAAACCGGCATTCTTTAATATCTGCCGTGCTTTTTCAAGGTTATACTCCGGCGGTGCCAGATTTTTATTGTGCCAGAATGAGTTAACCGGCGTAATTGATGAAGAACTCAACCCTGCAAAACCATCATTGATCTCATCAATAATTTTTTGGTATGGAACGGCAAATGAACAGGCCTGCCTCAATGCAACATGGCTGAATGCAGGTTTTGCAGTATTGTATCGCACTGCTGTATATCCGTTTGTTTTTACCTCAAATAAGCGCAAATTTTTATCATTTTTGAATTCCTTGACCACTGCCGGGGGAAGCGATTGGATATTAATATCAATCATGCCTTTTTTAAGTGATGCATTCACCAGTTCCCTGGTACCGAAAACGATAAATAGCAGATCAGATTTGGGTTGGGTAAAATGTTTCCGGTTGGCCTTGAGCATAAACTCTTCTGCTTCTTTCCAGTATTCCATTATAAAGGGTCCGCTACCCACCACAGGTGTGCT